>Ga0209581_1000665_pt1 | contig 58406 bp, 58 predicted proteins | sample Coa_R2_FD_187160 | JGI IMG/M metagenome (GOLD analysis project Ga0209581, IMG submission 187160) | Surface soil microbial communities from Centralia Pennsylvania, which are recovering from an underground coalmine fire - Coalmine... | ecosystem: Environmental > Terrestrial > Soil > Unclassified ...
GGTTTGCAGCACGAAATTGGGCTTGGGAATAAGTTCGGAATTCTCTATCGCCGTGAGAGCACGCGGGCCATCGTAATCAAGGTCCGCATAGAGGTGCCGGATCGTTTCGATGTCCTGCTTGGTGCGGGTATAAGAGGTGAGCTTGAGGGTGTTCATGCCGATGTAGATGTCGAAGCCTTCGAGATTCTTGAAGACGAGCCATTCCTGAAATTCGGGGCTGGCAATCTTCTCAGTGGTCGTGCGCACGGTGAGCTTGCGCAAACGCTCCTGCTCGGGCTTGAGCGAGTGCAGATAGCGGCGCACAGTAGCGATGGACCCGGTATAACCCATGGCCTGAATTTCCGGCAGCAGGCGCACGGCAGAAAGAGCGCCTTCTTCGTAGCGGTTACGCAAGTACTCTTTGTAGGAATCCAGACGCGATGCCCGCTGCGGTTTCTGAAAGCCGGCGAACCCGGCCTCGCGCAACACACGCCGGACGGTGTTGCGACTGCGCCCGGTCATGCGTGCGATGGCTTTGATGGAATGACCCTCTTTGTGCAGCGATCGGATGTCCATCCATTCCTCCAGTTTGAGCACCCCGCCCTCCCCTGACCTTGCCTGCAGCAGGCAGGCACCAGGGGTCAAGGTACCGGGTTGCGCTTTCCGGTGAGGACGAAACTCCGGCCCTCGCTCCGCTCGGGCCTCCGTTCCGTCCTCACCCTCGTCTTGGAGGGGTCAAATCTTCATGATCGCTAAGGGGTCAGTTTTACATGAGTGTTGGCAGTGCGGCACCGTCAGCACCGGGCACTTTGCCTGGCACACCACGCGATACGCTGTCCGCGACGGCAGATATCCCGGCATCTTTTGCGCCGCGCGCACTCCCAGCACGATCAGGTCCGCTTCTCTCTCTTCCGCAATCCTCAGAATCTGCTCTCCGGGCGAACCGAATGCCGACACAATTTCCGGCTCGCTGCTCAGCTTCGTTTCGTTCGGGATCGCCTTCCGCAGCCGGTTGTCGAAAAACTCCCGCAGCAGCGCTTCGTTCTTGCCGTTGAATCCGTGGCTCGTCTCGACCACGTGGACCATCGTCACCTTTGCTTTCGATTTCTCAGCCAGCGAAAAGGCGTGTTTCGCTGCGTGGTCCGAGTACGGCGTGAGATTTGAGGCGTAAACAATCCTCCGCACTTCCCACGTTTCGTTCGGGCTTTGCTCCTCGGGAGCGCCGACCGTCAGCACGGGATACTTGGCGATCCGGAAGATCTCCTCCGCCACTGCTCCCAGCAGGAATTTCTCCGCGCTCGTGTTCCCCCGCGTCCCCATCACCACCACGTCAATCCCATCCGCCTCCATTAGCCGCGAAATTTCCGTCACCGGTCTTCCCTCCACCACGCGGAAGCAGTGACGAATTCTCTTCAACTCTTCGCGGCTTTCCCACCGCGCGAAATTTCTCGCCGCCTCTTGCTTGGCCAGTTCCTCCGCCCGTCGGGACTCCGCTCCGCTCAAATACGGAAAAACCTGCGCCGGTATCACATGCAGAAAACAAATCTCGGATTGCCCGTTTCGCGCCAGGCCCACCGCACACCCATAGGCCCGCTCCGCGCAGGGAGAAAAATCGGTGGCCATCAGCAGCCGCCCCCACTCTGCTTTGCTTCTCTGGTCTGTCACATCGATTTGGCCGGCGTCCCGCTTGACTCTGTCGTCGCACCACGCATCATTATTGTGGCGTTTAGAACAACACGGCACGCTGCTCGCCATCCGGCTTCCGTCTTATGTTATTGAAAAACATAGACTTAGATTGGACGCAGCACTCGTTTATGTTTTGCTTTGGGCCTTTTTCCGATGCCCCCGCGTCTTTTTCCCCATTCCTAGTCTCCTCTTGATTGCCCCTCTCCCTTCCTCTACTATTTGGCTCCCAGGCACGTACCTTGGCCGGAAGCGCCATGCTTTCCGACTCCTCCACCCCTTCCGGAGAAAGCTTCATTGAAGAAATGAAGCGCTATCTCCGCCTGTCTGCTGAAGACGTCGAACGCCTTCGCTCTCTCGGCCCCAGAATGCGCAAGTACCTCCCGGAAATGGCCGAGCGTTTCTACTCCCAGATTCCTCATCATCCGGGCGCCAGCCGCGTCTTCACCGGCGGTGAAGCGCAGATCGCCCGCCTCAAAAACACTCTGCAATCCTGGGCCGCGGGCTTGTTCAACGGCGTCTATGACGAGCATTACGCCAGGGAACGGTTCGAGATCGGCTACCGCCACGTCCGCATCGGCCTCGATCAGAAATATGTCATCAGCGCCATGGGCGTGGTCCGCGCTTTTCTGACCGAATGCCTGCTCGAGGAATTCCCTTCTTCCGACGAGCGGCTACTGTATTCCCGCGCCCTCGGGAAAATTCTCGACCTCGATCTGAACCTCATCTGCGATTCCTACTTCCGCGCTGCTGTCGAAAATCTCCGCGCGCTCAATCGCGACCTCGAAAAGGCCACCGTTCAGCTCAGCGAGGCCAGCGCCTTCAAGGATGAATTCCTCGCGCAGGTCTCCCACGACCTCCGCACTCCCCTCAATTCCATTCTCGGTTTCACGAAGCTGATTCTCGACGGCTACTGCGAGGATCCCGAAGAAGAAAAACAGGTCCTCGGGGATGTCTTCTCCAGCGCGCAACTTCTTCTTCGTCTCGTCAACGATCTTCTCGACCTCTCCAGCATCGAAGCCGGCAAACTCTCTCTCCAGTTAGAGGACGTCAATCCCCGCGCCATTCTCGATTCCACCCTTCCTCTCGTGGCGCTCCAGGCCGCCTCCAAGGGTTTCCGAATCATCGACGAAACTCTGGACGTCTCTCTCCCTTCAGCCCGCGCGGACGAAGTGCGCCTCCGCCAGGTGCTTCTGAATCTTCTTTCGAACGCCGTGAAGTTCACTTCACAGGGCTCCATCAAAATTCGCGCCCTCGTGCACAACGGCGACCGGCTTTTGCGGTTTGAAGTTCACGATACCGGCTCGGGCATCGCCCCCGAAGACAGAGAAAGGATGTTCGAAAAGTTCGTTCGCATGGATGGCGCCGCGCCGCGCGGCACCGCCGGCGTCGGCCTCGGTCTCCCCATCGCCAAGCGCCTAGTCGAGTTGATGGGCGGCACCATCGGCCTCGAATCCAATCCCGATGGCGTTGGAACCCTCGCTTGGTTTACCATTCCGCTTGCAGCTATTTCCTCCGCCTCATCCGTTTAGGGGGGTTCCTCTTCCTCTTGACGACAAGTCCGTCAGCGCAGCCGGCTCGCCGTATTCTCATCGTTGAAGACAACGCCCTCGTCGCTAAGTTCTTCCGCCTGGCTCTCGAGCGCGCCGGCGGGTTCTCCTGTCTCGTCTCCGAAGACGTTCCCCTACTTCTCGAAGAGGTCAAAGCCGGCCGCGCCGATCTCGTCCTTCTCGACATCTCCTTGTCCGAAGCCGAATGGCAAGGCCAGCCCATCGGCGGCATCGCTCTCTGCCGCCTGCTCAAAGCGCACTCCTCGCGTCACCTTCCCGTGGTTCTCGCCACCGCCCACGTCATGAGGGGTGATCAGGATCGCCTTCTCCGCGAATCCGGCGCCGACGGCTTTCTCGAAAAACCTGTCTTTGAAGTGGACCTTCTCATCGCAAAAGTCCGCTCTCTTCTTCCTTCGACAGAATCTCCAAATCCCCAAGGGAATTAGGCTTTTTCTTCCTGTGCCTCGTCTTTCCCGCTTTCCCTTGCGCTCTTTCTCCCAGCCGCCGCGAAAACACCCAACGCTCGGTGCTGCACGAATTTCTCTTTGGCTCCTATCTCGTGCCGAATCAAACATCTTTTCCTCAGCCCTTTCCGGCACGAAAACTGCTCTCTTCCTTCCGGGGAGAAGTCTGGGGAGTCGGGCAGGTCTCCTGTTGAGCGCCCGCTCAACTCCAGCGGGAAGTTCCTTTTTCCAAAAATGCGCCGCCCTTCGCGTTCCTGCCGGCTCCTGATTCGGCGCTCCCCTGAAAAGGAGTAGACAAACATCAGAGGAGAAAAACCATGCTGGAAACTTTGATTGAGACCAAGCCGGAAAAGAAAGTTCCCTACGAGGAGTTCGAGGAATTCCCCGTGCGCCTCAATGAATTCTTTGAGACAATCGCCCGGAAGCCGTTCGACCTGCTCGAGTGGAGGCCTCGCTTCTTCGGCCGCGAATTCGAAAACATCCTTCGTCCTGAACTCGAGCACTTCCGCCCGGTGTACCTCAAGCTCTATGAAACTCCGGAAGCGCTCATTCTCCACGCTGAGGTTCCCGGCTTTACCGAGAAGGAACTCGAAGTCAACGTCGAGCCGTGGAGAGTCACTCTTAGCGGCAAGAGGGAATACGAAGAAAGAGAAATGAAGGGCGAGAAAAAGGAAGCCGTGCCGGTCCACATCGAAAAGGGGATGAACAAGATCTATCGCACCATCACCCTTCCGATGGAAATCAAGCCGGAAAACGTGAAGGCCCTCCTTCGCAACGGCATCCTTGAAATCACTCTTCCCAAGCTCGAACCCGTGAAGAAACTCCGGGTCGAGGTCAAGGCCGCGTAAGCCGCCTTGCAGGGCGAGTGGTCAGGAGGCGCGGCATGCCGTCAGGCGTCTCGTCGCGTCTCCTTCTTTTTCGAGGCGCCGGTTTCCATTTCCTTTCAACCGCGCTATCTTGTAAATGAGCCTCGGCCCAGGGCATCGTGAATGTCTTCTGACTCCGCTCCTCGCCAGAAACCTCTCCTTAAGAATCCCTACCTATATACTTCTTCTCTCGCCTTCATCATTCTTCTTTACGTCTGCTGGATCTTTTTCTCGCGCTGGGACCAGAATCGTGAGTTCCGGCGCAAAGCGCAGCAGGAGCGTACTGAACGCCAGCGCGAATCGGACCGCGCCGCCCTCCAACAATTCGGCGGCTCCGAACTCGCCATCCAGTACTTCTACTCCTCCCCGGGCATCATCCGCCGCGGCGAATCCGCTCAGGTTTGCTACAGCGTGGCCAACGCCAAAACTGTTACGCTCGATCCGCCCGTCGCCGCCGTCTGGCCCTCCTACACCCGCTGCTTCGACGTATCTCCTTCTAAAACCACAACTTACAAACTGACCATTGCTGGCGCCTCCGGCCAAACCCTCTCTTCGACCGCCACCCTAAAGGTCGAATAGACAACTTGCCGCCTTGCCATTCCCGCTTGTCCCAGCAAAAGTCCTTTGTCTATAATGAACTAGCGCGGGGGCGGCTCTGGCTTGATCCCTCCCCCGCGAATCTTTTTTTGCTGACTCTTATGCCGGACCCTATTTCTAAAATCAAACAAAAGCTCCAGGCGGAAATCGACCAGCTCGAACACGAACTCAACGTCGAGCTTCCCAAGGAAATTGCCGTCGCTCGCGCTCACGGCGATCTCTCGGAAAATGCCGAATACAAGTTCGCCAAAGAGCGACAAGGCTTCGTGAACGCCCGCATCGGCCAGCTCAAAAAGCGCATGGGCGATCTCGGCATGCTCAATCTCGCCAATATTCCCAGGGATCGTTCCGGCTACGGCTCCCGCATCGTCGTTCTGGACACTCAGCGCGACGTCGAAATCGAATACAAGCTCGTCAGCAGCGAGGAAGCCGACGCCGACAAGGGCCTTATCTCCACCACTTCGCCCATCGGCCGTGCTCTCCTCAATCGCAAGGTCGGCGACGAAGTCCAGGTCGCCACGCCTGCCGGCAAAAAGGAATTCGAGGTCGTCCGTCTCGTCACCATTCACGACGGCGAGTAAACCTTGCGCCGCGCTCCTGCGTCCTACTAACATCTAATCATCGTGTGTTGGCCTCCTGTGAGGGACCATGTTCTGGGGCGCCGGACCGGCTCTCGGCTTTCTTTCCATCCTGGGTTATTTTGTCTTCGTCTGCGGCGCCGTTCTTCTCTGGAAAAATCGTCAGGACGTCCCCACCTGGACACATGATGAATTCTGCGCCCTGCGTCGCAACCTCGTTCGCCATGCCGTAGCTAGCAGCGGTCCGGGCCTCCGCGAAGAGACGCGCTTCAAGCTCGTTCCAGCCGGCTTCCTTCGCCGCCTTGGCCGCATTCCCCGCCGCCGGATCAATCGCGGCGCCATTCTTCTCTGCCTCGGCCCGTTGCTTCTCCTCCTCGACTTCTTCATGTAACCGGCCCGGCCGGCTTTCCATTCCTCCCGCCACCTGTGGCGTCCCGCTTTCCCAACTTGGTGCCCGCACCAAAACGCGCGTCATCCTGAGTGTCCCGATTCCCCTCGGGACGCGAAGGACCTCAACCTCAGCTTCGCCCCACATCGTCCCCACAATACCAAACCAATCCCTATCCCCCTTCTGGACAATCCTGTTCTCCTTTGCCATTCTCATTCGCATGAAACCTTCTCTCATCGTTCACGGTGGCGCCTGGGATATCCCCGATGAAGCCGTGGACGCCTGCAAACAAGGCTGCCATCGCGCTCTGGTGGCCGGTTGGACCGTTCTCGCCACGGGCGGCTCCGCTCTCGACGCCGTCGAAGCCGCCGTCGTCGTCCTCGAAGAGGATCCTGTCTTCGACGCCGGCTATGGCTCGCATCTCAATCTCGACGGCCACGTCGAATGCGACGCCATCGTCATGGACGGAGGTACGCTTCGCGCCGGAGCCGTCGCCGCGGTCCGCCGAGTCCGCAATCCCATTCGTGCCGCCCGCGCCGTCTATGAGAGCTGCCCTCACATGATGCTCGCCGGCGAAGGCGCCGAGCGCTTCGTCAGGTCGCATTACGTCCCCATGTGTAAGCCGGAAGAACTCGTCAGTGAAGCAGAGTGGGAAGCGTTTCTTCGCTGCAGCAAGAACGATCACGCCGCCGCCCATCATCGCGGCCACGAACAGGGCACTGTAGGCGCCGTCGCGCTCGACAAGGAAGGCCGCCTCTTCGCCGCCACCTCCACCGGGGGCACCTGCTGCAAACTTCCCGGCCGCGTCGGTGATTCTCCCCTCATCGGCTGCGGCTGCTACGCCGATTGGACCGCCGGCGCCGCCTCCTGCACCGGCCTGGGCGAAGCCATCATGAAGATTGTCATGGCCAAAACCGCCGTCGATTTTCTCCGCCGCCCCGTCTCCCCGGGCGAAGACGACCAGGCCTTCGCTGCGCGCGCCGCGCAGGATGCCGCGCAACTCCTCCGCGAACGCGGCCGCGGCACCGGCGGCATCATTCTTCTCGACAAATCCGGCACCCCCGCCTTCGCCTTCAACACCCCGCGCATGGCTTATGGCTACGTCTCCCCCTCCGGCGACTTCCTCACCTTCGCGTAGTTTCCCCGTAGCATAGGTTTTAACCTGTGCCCCGTCCGCAGGGGGTCCCCCCTCTTCCCATTTCGGGGGTTGTCCTCACTCGTCATGCGCCAGTCGTTATACCGGTGGTGGGGAGGACCGCTTCTTCTCTATGGCCTTCCTGGATGCGTGAGGTGTTCCCGGTGCGCCATACGGTAGAGGTCGGCGAGCGAATAGGTCAAGCCGCAGAAGAACGTGGCCCGCGGCAAGTTCCCGTAAGCCGCGATGTATGTCCCCGCGTCCAGCACGAAGCGCGAGGACGCGGTGTAGGTTGGCGCAAGGAGCAGCGTCATCGTGGCGGGCATCGCGGCGTTTGTCCGGCTGAAACCGGCGGCTTCCGCCGTGAAGCCCCACTTGCCGCGCACTGGATGCGACCAGGAAAGCGACGTGAAATAGTTCCGGTCGTAGCCGCCGGTTGCCGGCGCCGGCCTCCCCAAAAACTGCACGCCTTCATTCAAGTCGAAGTGATGCTGGCCGAAATCCTTGCTCGCGAGGAGCTGCACGGAATGTCCGTAGGCGCGAAAGCCGAGACCGTGATCCGCCGTGGGAAAAATCGCCGTGTAAAGCAGCGCGAGCGTCGGCGCTCTGCTGCGCTGCCGGAGAAATCTCCATTTGAAGCCCGCGCCGGAATCTCCCGTGCCGCCGACCGTTGCGTCCCGCTCGAAGGGATTGTTCGCGACGCGCAATTCCAGATTGGACGTGAGTCCGAACTTGACAAGCCCATTGATGTCCTGGTGGCTTTTGCCGCCCTCGAAACCGTATTCGATTTCCAGCACCCCGCGCTGCACCGATTCCGCCGTAGTGGCGAACGTCGGCCGGTTCGGCACCGCGGTGATCTGCTCCCGCACGTCTTCGGTTTGCTCCGCGGAGGAATTTTCGGGCGAGCTTTGCGTCTGCTCCTGCGCCGCCGCGGGCAAAACCGCGAGCAGCAACGCGGCCGCCATCCGCGCGAGGCGAAGGCTCCGCGCCGCGTGGCTCCATCGCCCGTTCATCTCTTGAAGATGCCGCTTCATCCGCGCAGCCAAAGTTTGCGGCGCCGGAATCCGAGCCATCCGCTCATCTCTGGCTCGGTTTTCGCGTGTGCCGCAGTAAAACAGTCCTTGATTCTTCCTACGATATCGCGGAGTTCGCACTTGCCCAGCGGAATCAAGCAGCCTTGTGCGTTATGCTGAATCCATGGAAGAGCCTGCCGTCAATCCATCCCTCCGCGCGGAGGCGTGCTTGTGCTCGAAATGCATTCACGCGCGGCGCGTCGAATCCTCGCGTGGCTCGGTCTTTCTGCTCTGCGAACTCTCCACCACCGACGCGCGTTTTCCGAAGTATCCGCGTCTCCCCGTGCTTTCCTGTTCCGGCTTTCGGTCCCGCGGCGAAACTGGCCCCGCGCAACCTTAAACCTTTAGTGCGCGACTACGTTCCTCTTATGTTAATCTCTGTGCCACTGCCCCGCGACTGGGGCTGGAATCTCACCGATGCCCTCTCCTTCGGCAACTCGCTTGGGAACCGCGCTCGCTTTTCTGCTTCTTTGCGCCGCGACACGCGCCGACACCGTCAAAATCATCAGCACGCCTCCGGGCGCGACCGTGGAAATTGATGGCCTCGTGATCGGCAAAACTCCGATCGAGAAAGAGTTTCCCGGCGGCTATTTTCACCGGCCAAAGACGGCGTTCAGCGCGCGACTCGAACGGCCGCTCGTGGCGCGCATCTCCCTCGAGGGCTATGCCACGAAAGAAATTCCACTCACCTACGGCCCGCTGGAGTGGATCTCGCTGAACGGCCGCCGCCACGGCCAGTACTTCCTCTTCAAGGCGAAAGAGTTCGACGTACAACTGGACGCGATCGCGCGAACCTTCACGGGCAAAATCTCCGAAGCGGACTCTTCCGCGGAACCGGTGAAAGCCGCCGAATCTGGTTCTTCGCCGCTCGAAGAGCTCATCACGCGCGCAAAACGGGCCGTCGTCTATCTGAAGGGCATGGACAAAGCGGGGACCGGCTTCCTGGTGACCAGCACGGGCGTGATCGCCACGAACGCGCACGTGGCCCGCGGTGAAGAGTCGCTGCTCGTGACGCTTGCGGACCGCCGGCAACTGGAAGGAAAAGTGGTGTACACCGATCCGGAGCTGGACATCGCGCTGGTGAAGGTCGAAGGCAGCGGCTTCCCGTACCTGGCGCTGGCACCGGTGGAAATGGTCCGCGAAGGACAGAAGGCGTTCGCCGTGGGAAATCCGAGCGATGCCATGCTCTTCAGCGCGACCGAAGGCATCATCAGCGGAGTCGGACCGTTTCCCGCGGCTGGGCCGGGAACATGGATTCAAACGGATGCGCAGATCAATCCGGGGAACAGCGGAGGACCGCTGCTCAACCTGAACGGCCAGGTGATTGGAATCAACACGCAGCGTTTGCTGAAGAAGAACGTTAGGGGAATCGCGCTTGCGCTGAGCGCGGGAGACCTGCTCGAAGTGCTGCATCGCTTCTATCCCGAAGCGGCACCCACAACGGAAAAAACTTCCGCGCCGCAGGAAAAGCGTTGAGCCAATTCGTTTTTTCTTGGCGGCGCGGCGTTCATGCTCCTCGCTCTTGTTTCCGCTCGCGGCAATAAAGCGCATTTGACAGAAGGCAGTGCCGGAGCCAATCTGTCCGCTAGCCTTACTTAGACGCGGAGGATGCAGCGATGCACAGTTCCGAACTACTCCTGACGATTCTGGAAGAAGGGTACGAGAAGAAAGCGTGGCACGGGCCGAACCTGAAGCAGTCGCTCAAGGGTGTTACCGCCGAGCAGGCGGCGTGGCGGCCTGGGCCCGGACGCCACAACATCTGGGAAGTTACTCTCCACGCGGCCTACTGGAAGTATGCGGTGCGGAAGCGGCTCACCGGTGGGAAGCGAGGAGCGTTCGTATTGAAAGGAAGCAATTTCTTTCCGCGCCCCGAAAAAGGAAAGGCGAGCGAGAGCGCGTGGAAAGCGGACAAGGTCATTCTGGAAGAGGAGCACCGCAAGCTGCTCGAGACGATTCGCCAAGCGCTGCGGAAACCGCAAAACAACAGGAAGCTGCACATGATTTACGGCGCGGCCTTGCACGACATTTATCATGCGGGGCAGATTCGCCTGCTGCGGCGGTTGATGGAGCGCTGAGCGAACATCAGGAGGTTGGAGGTTCGCTCGCGCCGGGACTGGTCAGCTTTCAGCCGCGGTTTCGGCGGGTCCATAAGCCACCTTCTCACCGGAAGGCTCCGCTTCGCGCTTGCGCTGATATAAGAGGCAACTTTAATGCGATTGCCGCATGCATCCAAGCGCCGCACCAACGGCGCGTGTGGATCTTGGTCGCATCGTAAAATGAAGGACACGGCGGGGCTTTTGACACTTTTTCAGAAGAGCGACGTCAGCCGAAAGAAGGAATTGCGAGACGGACTCCGCGATTGGCGCGAAGAGCTATTCCGGAGATTCGTCAACTCGCCGTACAATCCGAGAGCGAAGTGAGCGAAAAGAAAAAAGGGGCGGCGCGGGGCCGCCCCTTTCCCTTGTGCTCTGGTTGACGGTCAGAACTGGAGTTTAAGCGCGAACTGAATCTGCCGTGACGAGCCGAAGTCGCCGCTCGGGAAACGCGTGCCACTGATCACTCCAAAGCGCGAATTGCCGACCGTCGTGTTCGGATTTCCAAAGTTCGCTTGATTGAAGAAGTCGAAGAACTCAACGCGGAACTGCGTGTTGATGCGTTCGGTGACCCGCGTGTTCTTGGTAACGGAGAAGTCGGTATTCAAGAATCCCGGGCCGGTAATGGCATTGCGGCCAAGATCTCCGAAGTGGCACGTGCTCGGGGTCGACGGCGTGGTGCAAGGCACGACAAATGCCGCCGGATTGCTGAACCACTGGTTGGGATTTCCCGTCGCCGAAACTGGACCGGTGATGTCCGGACGCAGAGTGCCATTGCCGGTGAAGCCGGTAATCGAGGTGAACACGGTGAGCGGGTTTCCGGTTTGCGCCTGGCTGATGATGCCGGTCTGCCAGCCCTCGATCCAACGGTTGCCCTTGAACGGAAGCTCATAGAAGCCGCTGAAGACGAAACGGTGGCGGACATCGAAATCGGACAGACCGCGGCTATTCGCGATGTCCAGGCTGTTCTGAACGATAACGCCCTGGGAATTCAGAGAGTTGTCGTCGATGGATTTCGAGAACGTGTACGAGGTGTTGAACTGCAGGCCCTTCGAGGTTCTCTTGTTGAGGGTGATCCACAAGGCGTTGTAGGAGGAATTAGCGCCGCTATCCACCTCGGTGATGTTCCCAAGACTTCTGCCAGGATCAATCGCACTGCTGGAGTTGAGAGAGGGGAAAGGCCTGGTCGCTGTGGTTCCGTTGAAGAAGATTTGATTGATGTTCCGCGCGATGCGCAGATGGGTGCCCTTTGACCCGACGTAGGCAACGGTGAGTCCCAGGGTCGAAGTGAGTTCGCGCTGGATGTTCAGGTTCCAGGACTGCACGTAGGGATTCTTAAACTCCTTGTTAATGGTGCTGGGGGCAAGACCGGACGCTCCCGCGAGACTGACAGCGTTCAACATCGAGAGTCCCGCGGAAGTGGAAACCAACGGCTGCGTGAAGGGCGGATTGGCGTTCAGACCAGTAATACTGTTGGTTACGGGCTGATCCGCGAGAATGGCGTAGGCGGAGCGGATCACCGTCTTGCCGTTGCCGAAGGGATCCCAGACGACTCCGACTCTCGGCTGGATGTTCTTCGTGTTCTGGTTGTAAACGGTGTCGAACCCGGAAGTCCCGACCTGTACGAGAGACGAGGTTGTGGGATCGAAAACGACAAAACGGTCTTGCGCTTCGCTGGGAGTCAAGTTCAGGTCGTAACGAAGACCGAGCTGGAGCGTGAGGTTCGGCCGCCACTTGAAGCTGTCCTGAGCAAAGAATCCATACGATGGTGACAAGATTTTGTTCGCAGTGACTCCACGGAAGGTGAAGTTGGACGCTACATCGTTGATGAAATTCGTCGTATTCGCAAAGGTGAAGGAAGTCGTGTCATTCCCGAAGTTGTTGTTGTAGAAGCGGCGGATTTCCGTTCCGAAGACCCAGGCATGCCGCCCATGCAAATAGTTCAGGGAGTCGCTAAAGACAGCGGTGGCGTCACCGCGGCCCTGCGGGAATGCAGCGGGGCCGCCGAAATTCAACGCACCTCCGCCGATGCTGATTTGCGGCAGGCCGATATTGGAATCAATTCCGTTGTTAATATTGAAATCGGCGGGATTCAGTGTTTGTACAGGCGAAAAGATGATGTGAATGCGGTTGTAGCCGAGCCGCGCGGTGTTGGTGAGGTTCGGCCCGAAGATATGGTCATAGGAGAAGGTCCCGATCTGCCGGCGTGAGGTACGCGTGTCGCCCCATCCCGCCAGCGTGTTCCCCTGAAGGGTCGGCTCACCACGCGCGTCCTGCTGTAGAGCGAAATAACCATGCAGACGGTTGTTGGAATTCAGTTCCACGTCGATATCGGCCGTGCCCTGGTCAATGTTCACCGGCGCGCTGGCGGACCCAACAAAAATGGGATTCCCCTTTGAGTCAGTCGCGTTGGCAGTGGGAATCAACGGAACGAGCGCCTTGACGGCAGCGTCTCCGTTTGCCAAGGCGGTCGTGCGCTCGGCGTCGGACAACACGAGGCTGTTGATGGTCAATCCCTGGCGCTGGCGCAAGCCCTCATAGCTGGCGAAGAAGTGGGCGCGATCCTTGATGATCGGACCGCCGACGGCGGCGCCGAAGTTGTTTCTCTTGAAGGGCGCTTTTTTGGCGGGCGGCACGGTAAAAAAGTTCTTGGCGTCCAGAACTTCGTTGCGGAAGAAATTGAACACTTCGCCGTGGAACTCATTCGTGCCGGAGCGCGTGGCGATGTTGGCAATCGCGCCGGAATTGCGGCCGTATTCGGCGCTGTAGGTGGAGTTGTCCACCTTAAACTCGGACACGGTGTTGATGGAGGGCTGGAAGGTAATCTGGTTCTGCACCATGTCGTTGAGGTTGACACCGTTGATCATGAAGTTGACGGTGTCCTCGCGCTGGCCAGCGGTGTTAATCGCGAAGGAACCTTGGCCGCGAAGAGGGAACGTGAGGAATCCGTTCGCGGGAGGCGTAACCGTGCCGGGGGTGAGAAGGCCGAGGTCCACGAAATGGCGGCCGTTCAGCGGGATTTCCTGAACGGTTTTTTGGGTGATGACCTGGCCCACGGAAACGTCCGCGGCATTGATGACGGGAGCGGCGCTGGTAACCTCCACGGTCTGGGTGACTTCGCCAACGCTCAAAGTGATGTTCTGCGAAGCCGTTGTTCCGACCTCGAGAACATAGGAGCTGATCACGTAGGTACGGAAGCCGGTCTTGCTGACTTCGACGCGGTAGGTGCCCGGCGGAAGCGATGGAATCAAGAAGTTTCCGGTCGAGTCCGTTTCCACGCTGCGCTCGAGATTGGTAGCCAAATTCTTCAGCGTCACCTTGGCACCGGCGATCCCCGCGCCCTGAGCATCAAGAACAGTCCCCTGGAAATTTGCGGTGGATTGCGCGTACCCCGGAAGGGTTGCGAGACAGAAGAGTGCGGAAACTGCAAGCAAAATAAAAGCAAGACGGGCGAAAGAAAGCTTCGCCATAATAAGCCTCCTCATTTCCTAGGGCAGGAATTTGGTTCGACTTAGCCGAGAAAAACGCCCCTGACCCCTAAAAGAACGGACAAGACAGAGGCAATATCGCTACCTTTTGTAGGGTATTTTTCAGGAATGCGTAACCTTATGAAGGACAAGAGAGTTAACGACCTTCAGGCACAATAGTGCATGCTAAAGTTTATGAAATTTCGTATGGTATGCATTTTTCGGAAGCAGCTACGCGCGGAGAGGAAGCCGGGCGACGCCTAAGCGGAAATGGAGTCTCGAAGGCGGGTCATGACGGGCCGAATATCGGCTGGATCCTGAAAGAGGCGGATGGCGGCGATGCCGGCAGCGCCCGAGGCGATGCACTGCGACGCGTTCTCGAGAGTGATGCCGCCGATGGCGATGACGGGAACTTGAACCGCGCGGCAGACATTGGCGAGGCGGTCGAGGCCCTGCGGCGGGCCGTACTGCACCTTGGACGGGGTGTCGAAGACGGGGCCGAAATAGATATAGTCCGCGCCATCGCGAGCGGCAGCAATGGCGGACTCGAGCGAATGGCAGGAAGCACCGATCAGGAAATCCGGCTGAGTTGAACGTTGCGAAAGAAAGGCGTCGCGGAGGCGGCACGCCTCGGCGACGGGCAAACTGTTTTCTCCGAGATGAACGCCACCGGTGTCGGCGGCCAGGGCCACGTCCAGACGGTCGTTGACAAACAAGCGCGCGGAGACGCCGGTTGATCGAAGACGATCAAGGGCGCGGCGGACAAGCGAAGCATGGTCGCGTCCGCAAAGGTCCTTTTCGCGAAGCTGAATCCAATCGACACCGGCGGAAGCGGCGTGCTCTAGGCGATCAAGGAGGGGCGAAAGCTCCTCGGAGGGTGACGCGTCTGCCACAGCAAGCCTGCCTGCCGCGGCAGGCAAGCTCCGGCGATCGGTGACGTAGCAGAAAACCGGTTTGCGCAAATCAGCGAGGAGGGACACTCGAGGAACCGGCTTTCGGCTGCGGGCGCGCCTTGGATTGCAGAAAGCTCACGGCGACGAAGATATCGAGGACGCCCAGTCCGCTGACCATGCCGCGAAAGGATGGATGGAGGAACACGGTCATCAGGGCGGGAAAGTGGCTGAGAAAATAGTTGCGCTCCCAGAACGCGGACCAGGGCAGATAAAGCAGGATCGCGCCCATTTCGAAGCAAAGAACGATGACGATTGCGCGCAGGACTTTGTTCATGAAGCGGTTTTAGCGCGGGCCGTGGGAAGCGGAGTCAGCGAGCGGTTTTCTGAAGAGAGGCGATGCGCTCGGCAACGTCACGATAGTCTATATTGACGGCATAGACCTGGGCAAAACTCTTGAGCGCCGCTTCCGAATCGCCGGCCGATTCCTGAGCCACACCTAAATCATACCGCAAGGCGAGAGCACTTTCCGCGTCGAGTCCCGGAGTGCGCAATGCGCGCTCGTACCAGATGGCGGCGATGGCGGGCTGGCCTTTTTCCATGAAAGAGAGCCCGAGAAGCGTGCAGCACTGCATGGCGTAGCGGAAGGCCTTGCCACGATCGTTGGCCTTGGCGACTTTCTGGAATTCGCTGATGGCTTCCTCGAGAAGGCCCATTTCGCGGAAGGCGATGCCGAGATTGTAGTGGGTTTCGAGGTCTTCATCCTCGGCGCCCATTTCGCCGAGCTCGGCGCGAAATTCGTCGAAGACTTCCTTGAGCGGGCCCTGCTCGACGGGAGAGGCGGGCGCCGCGGGAGCGCGCGAATCGGTCGGCGCGGCGGGTTCGGAGAAGGCCGGCGTCAACTGGCCGATGCCGAGCTGGTCGATTTCGTTGGCGAGATCCGCGAGGAACTGATCAGAAGCCATCCCTTGGGAATCCTGCGGAACCGGCGCCGGAGGTTTCTGGTCGTAGGCGGGCACGAGAGGCTCGGGCGCCACGACCAGTTCGTACTCCTGATCAAGCTCAAATTCGGGCTCCGGCTGCGCGGCGGGAGGAGGCTGATCGGCTTCGAGAGGCGGACGCGGCGGCGCAACTTCCTTGGCGGAAACGGGGGTGGGCTCCGGAACAAGAGGCTGCTCCCGAACCGGCGGGGTTGGTTGCGGCTCTTGCTCTTCGGGGGAGGTGATTTCGACGGGGATTTCGAACTCCTCGACTGAAGGCGCGCCGGGAGCCGGAGGAGCGGCGCTGATTTTTCCCTTCGACTTTTCGGCAGCGGGAGGAGCCGCGAACGAACCTTGCGGCTCGAGCATCGTGGCCCATTCGTCGGAGAGATCGACCTCGTGAACTTCTTCGGGTTTGGCGGAAGGAATCTCCGCGGCTTCCGGGGCAGGAGCGGGAGCAGGCGGCTCGGGCGGGGCGGCTTCCACTTGCGCGCCCGCTTCGGGAACCGGAGCGGCGGCGACGGGAGTCGCCCCGGCAGGAGGAGGCGCGGTAGCGGCGGGCGAAGCGGCAAGCTCCTCGTCGGAAATGCCGGCGGCACGCTGGAAGCGGCGGCGCAATTCGCCGAAACGCTCCGCGCCGCGGGAGTCCCCGCGCTCGCGGTGAATCTGTTCTAGCTGCGAAGCGAGCTCGGCGGTGCGGCGGTCGTCGCCCGCGCCGAGAACGAAATCGAGAAGCTTTTCGAGGGTGGGCGTGTGACGCGGCGCGCGGCGGAGAATGGCTTCGAGCAGGCCGATGGCTTTCTGCGTCAGGCCGTAGCTGGCGAAGAGATCCACGTCGGTGAGGGACTGGGCGATGAATTTCTGCGTTTCGTCGTCCAACTCTTCTTCGGCGGAAGCAGCTGCGGCGGGCTCTGACGCTGCGGGCGAAGCGAGAGAAGTGGCGGCTACCGGCAATTCCTCATCCTGGCGAATCTTGGGCGCTTCGGGCTGGGGAATTTCCGCCTGCAGCGACTCGAAAGCATGTTCGGGAACGCTAGGCGCGCTGCCGGCGCCCATCTTGCGGAGAACTTCGTTGAGCTTGCGCTTGGCGGAGTCGCTTTCCGGCTCGCGATCGACGAGCTTTTCGAGAACTTCCTTGGCGCGCTCGAAATCGCCCTGCGCGGCGTAAGCGTCGCCGAGCTGGGCGAGGGCGTCGGGCAAGCGGAAGGAGTCGCTGGTGCGGCCGTAGGTATCCACGAGCCATTCGAGCGGCTCGATGCGGCCGGGAGTGCGCGTGGCGAGATCGTTCAGCATGCGCCCGATCGCGTCGTGCTCGCCGGCGTCGATCATCGGGACGCGTAGCTTGCCGATCAATTCCATGGCGCGGTCGGTCTGGCCGGAATCGAGCATGGCTTCCGCGACGCGCTGGGCGAGGCCGAAGTTCTTCTCGTCCGCCTCGAACACACGCAGAGCGTGTCTCGAAGCTTCGTCCCAGTTGCCTTCCTTGAGATAGATGTCGAGCAGGAATTCGCTCTGTTCCCCGCCTTTTTCGAGGCCGGGAAGATTCTTCAGAAGCTGGGCGGCTTCCTCGAGATTGCCTTGCGCGGTTTGCGAACGCGCTTTGATGGTAACGGCGGCAAGGCTGGCGGGATCGATCTTGAGAGCCTTGTCGGCGAGCTTTTCGCATTCGGCGTAATCGCCGCGAGCGAGGGCGCGCTGCGCCGCTGAAACGTAGGTTTCGATGGCGTCGGCGTTCTGATTCATCGCCTGGTAGAGATCGGCGAGGCGAATCTGGATGCGGAGGTTGTCCGGCTCGGCGAGGAGCAGCTTCTTCAGGAGTGCGACGGCTTCGGCCTGGCGGTTGTTCTTGAGGTGAATCTCCGCAAGTTGCAGGAAGAGCGGGCGCGCTTCGCTCATCACGCCTTGCTGGACGTACAGGTCGGCGAGGCGCTCGAGGGGACGAATCTCTTCCGGAGCGAGCTTGGCGATGCGTTTGTAAACGGCAATGGCCTTGGTCAGGAAGCCGTCGGCGACAAAGATTTGCGCGAGCCGCTCGAAGTAGTCGATGGCCTGAAAGGTTTCGCCCTGGCGGATGTAGAGCTCACCGATGGTCATCAGGGTGACCTGATCTTTCGGCTCGTACTTCAGGATGTGCTGGTATTCGGCGATGGCCTGTGGGACCTTGCCCTGGTTCAGCAACTTTTGAGCGGCTTCGACGTGCTTGCTCTTGTTATAGGCCATGCGTGAACTCGACGCGGCTCCCCGCGGGCGCGTCCGAGACCTTCCCCTCAGTCCTGGCGCGGCAAGACAGACGACAACTTTCGCGCCTCACCACGAAACGGTGAGCACCTTTCCACGCTAGCAGGCGGGCAAGGGAGGGTCAACGAAGGTGGAGCGGGTTGTGAACAGGCAGTAATCCCCTTGGGCAGCCCGAGGATTTGCGGCGAAGACCCGGCGAAGGAGCGCAACAACTCAGGCGTCGAGCGGGAGAGAAGCCTGCGTGGCGGAAGCGCCCCAGCAATTGGACTCGCGGACAGGAGCAAAGGAATGGCGGTGGAGGGGAGTCGGGCCGAGGCGGCGCAGCGCGTCGAGATGTTCGGGCGTGGAATAGCCCTTGTGCTGGGCGAGGCCGTAGCCGGGATACACGGCGTCCCATTCGAGCATGCGGGCGTCGCGGTGCGTTTTGGCGAGGATGGAAGCGGCGGCAATCGAGACGCTGCGCGCGTCGCCCTTGATGATGGATTTTTGTTCGATGAGCACGTCGAGCTGCATGGCGTCGATGAGCAGATAGTCCGGAGGAACCGGAAGTTGTTGGAGCGCGGCGGTCATCGCCTGGCGGCTGGCCTGGTAGATGTTCCAGGCGTCGATGCGGGCGGCGTCCACTTCGGCCACGGCCCAGGCGAGGGCGCGTTCTCGTATGCGCCCGGCAAGTTCCACGCGGCGTTCGGGCGCGAGCTTCTTCGAATCGTCCAGACCCACGATGCGGCGCTTGGGATCGAGAATGACGACGGCGGCGACGACCGGACCAAAGAGCGCGCCGCGGCCGGCTTCGTCGATTCCGGCGATGCGGGTCCAGCCGAGTTTGCGCGCCGCACGCTCGAAACGGGATGAGCAGAGGCGGGACATTTTCGCGGCGCCGATTTTAGCACAGCTTAAGCGACTCCCTCATCTGTATGCGTATAGGCTTGCATAGAGTGCTGCATCCCAGTATGCTATAGATGTTTATAGAGCTGTGTTAATGGCATACGAGGTCTTTCAGAGAACTGCCGTCAGGGTGGAGAATCCAACACTCGCGATTACTGCGGATGGTCGCATTGCACTGAATGCAGCTGCTTTTAGACTCTTTAAGAAAGCCGGCAATTTGTTGGTGCTGCTTCTCTGGGACAAAACGAACAACAAACTTGCGCTCAAAGTCGCACCAAGGGGCGACAAGAATGCGTATGCGATTTCAGCTACGCGCCAGTCGGGGAATCTTGCCGCCAAGTCGTTTCTTGGCCACATCGGCTGGCGTGCGAGCAAACGCATGCTCCTAGACGCAACGTGGAACGAAAGAGAAAAGATGCTTGAGGTCACACTCCCGCCGCAATATGTGGGCTCGCCAACGAGGATTGGTGAGAGAATACGAAAGATCTAAGTGATTGCGGAAAAATACAAACTGACTCAAGCTGAGCGAAACCAGCTGTTATGAGACTTGGAGACGTCTCAGCTTTGCCTTCGCGGTGGCAGCTAGCCTGGCTCCCTGCTAGCTTGAATGCATCCCCGGTCTCCGGGGCGGGCAACGATGAAAAGCGGCAAAACAACAATTGCGAACGTGAGCGGATTCGCGTCGCTGTCGGCAGGAAAATCCGCGTGTCTCAGGGAGGGGGCGGCAATGACTCCGGCCAGGCGAACACGAACATTTTGCCGTCGGGGCCGCGCTCCAGCGCGGGAGCATACAGTCCCTTTTCCTCGCGTCGCCACCAGGCGCCGGTAGCGTGCTTCGTGGCGAGATCGGTGAACCAGTACTGCCAGAGGATGGCGCGCACTTGCCGTGGCGGCCGGCCCGCAAAGGGATTGGAGCGGAACAGGGCGAGCACATCCGCATCGTTTTCGAGCAGCGCCTGCTCCGTGCGGATGACAAATGGATTCTCCCGCCAATAGCTGAGCGAGCCGAACCAGAGATTCCACTCGAAGCGCGGCTGATAGGGCGCGTAGATGCCTGGCGCTTCGCGCACGTCCTGCGGCTTATAGCGGAAGGGATACGCAACCCAGGTAACTCCGTCGCTCGAGCCTTGAAACTCGATCTCATAGCGCGCCCAGGTCATGCGGCCAAAAAGGCCGTAGGAATTGGCGATGCGGAAAGGTTCGAGGGCAGTGGCGGGCTGCGGAGGGATTGGCGGTGTTCGGAAGACCTGGACCGTCAAGAGAACGGCGTTTGCGTACAGCAACCAGGCGAGCAGAAGCCCGGCAATCCACAGTTTTGCTGCGGAAGCGATTGACAGGACGCGAGAACGCAAAGCGGAAGGCGCATCTGCTCGAGGATTCTCCGCAGGCGGATTTTCCGCGGAAGTTTGAGAGGTGGGTACGACGTCCTGAAGCTTCAGGGCAATGGCCGGTTCGGCTTCCGGTTCCGGCGGAATCCGGGAAAGATTTTCCCGAACGCCAGCGGGCCAGCGCGCGGGAAGAAAGCGCATAAGGAACGCGTCGTCAAGGAGAAGCACGCCGAGCGCGAGCACCAGGTAATTCAGGAAAGCGTAGTTCGCGGTGAGGATGATGCTGATCTGCATGGGCGTGACGATGAAGAAGCAAGCGATGCGAAAGCGGCGGGGCAGGAAGAGCATCCACACAAGGAGCAGCTCGACGAGAAGCGTGTACACGACCGTCGAAGCGTGAAACCAGTGCGGCAGATGCTGCACATACCAGCCAATCCAGGTGGGGAGCGGGCCGTTTTGATAATACTCGTCCATGGCCGTAAGATTGCGCCAGGAAGGATCGCCGCCGAAATACTTGGCGACGCCGGATTCGAAATAGATCGTGAACCAAAGGAGTTGCAGGAGAAACAGGCTCGCGCGCGAAGGCGGCTCAGATTCTCCCCAGCGCGGACGCAGTCCGGCCGGCGCGAAGAACAAGCAGATGAAACCGGCGGAGAGGAGCATCCCGTCGGATTGATAGCCGGAAAAATCCTGCGCGGCGGCGACGAAGGAAAGAAACATCATGAAACAGACGAAGAGCATGGCGCGCGGCCAGAAATTGAGAAAAAGCAGAACCGCGGCGAGCATGCCGATCCAGCACAGGGCGAGCAGCGCGCGGTCGCCGCTCGTGATCCAGAGCAGAGTGGGGGCGTACCAGAACCGCGCCAGACTGTGCACGGCCTTGGCAACTTCCTGTAGATAAACGCCGGCGGGCAGAAGGCCGTCCGGTCCGAGCAAGCCGCGAATCTGGAAGACGAGCGAGTAAAAGGCGGAAAAGTAGATCACGCCAAGGGCGCGAAGGAACAGCCAGCGCGGCAGCAAGTGTCCGGGAGTGCCCGCAGGGCCCGGCGCGGCCCACCAGCGGAGGAAGCGCGGAATCCAGAGTTTGTCGGTGCGTGAATTCATCGGCGACGAAATGCCGGCGAGAGCTTACAACCGCGAGCGAAAGAATGATATCGCGGCGCGACCAGGGCGAATCACTTTGGAGTTTGTGGAAGATGGACGCCGCAGGTACCGTCCGCACAGAGTTCGCGGTTCCAGCGGTACGGGGGTCCGGGGGTTTGTACTTGCAAACCCCCGGCAAAAAATATTAGCGCGCCGCGTTGCTCTGCTTCGAACTCTCCGGCAAATGAACTTTGCAGGTACCGTCGGCGCAGAGTTCGCGGTTCCAGCGGTAGCGGTTGCGCGCGACCCACGCATAGATTTTTGCCGCGAGCCAGTGGATTCCCGGGACGAGAAGGAGCCAGGCGAGCCACTTCCAGCCCGGCAGGAGAAGGCCGATGCGCGCCCAGGCGTCCACTCCGCTGAAGAGGCGGCCGCGTACGTCAATCGCCTGCATCCAGCGCATGGCCAGTTCGCGATCGACTTGGGGAAAGCGCTGCGGCGCGGCGGGATCGTGCAAATCCAGAAATTCGACTCGGCCACGCGAATCGAACCGGCGCGCGCGGGCCACGCTGGCGCGGCAGAGGCTGCAGGATCCGTCGAAGAGAACCGTCAGGTCGGGCATGGAACTGTGGGCCGCTCGATGGCGCCCAAAGATGGATTCTAGCGCCGTGGCTTGCGGTTATGAGGAAAAAGAAAAAGGCCCGAGGCGGGGCCTTTCGGATTCTTGTATTGCGCGGTGCCGGAGCGACGAGCTCAGGACTGCGTTTCGGAGCCGGCGGCGACGGAAGCGGCTTCTTCGGCGCGTTCTCGGGAGGAGCGCTTGATGCGCGCCGCCTTTCCTCTCAGATCGCGCAGATAGTAGAGCCGCGCGCGGCGCACTTTGCCCTTGCCGGTAACTTCGATGGAAGCGATCGAAGGCGAGTGCAACGGGAAGATTCTCTCGACGCCGGTGCCAAAGCTGACGCGTCGCACGGTGAACGTCGCACTGGCCGCGCGGCCTTTCTTGGAAATCACGACGCCTTCGAAGGCCTGGATACGCTCCTTGACCTTTTCGCCCTCGCCTTCCTGGAGGCGGACGTTGACGCGAACGGTGTCGCCCGAGCGGAACTCGGGGATGTCTTTGCGCAGTTGCGCTTCATGGACTTTACGGATAGCCGGATTCATTTTCGTATTCCCTGCAGACCCACTCAGGCGGGGCCAGCTCTTCTAAGACAAACCCGAATTATACGCGAAATGGAGCCTGTTTCCTATCCCTTTTCTGGCAGCAAATCCGGGCGGTTGCGGCAGGTTTTTTGGAGCGCGGCGGCGCGGCGCCACTTGGCGACTTCGGCGTGATGGCCGCTCACGAGGACTTCCGGAACTTTCCAGCCGCGAAACTCGGCGGGGCGCGTGTAGTGAGGATAGTCGAGGAGCAGGTGATCCGGGGGCGGTGCAGCGGGAGCGGCGGGAGACTTCAGCGCCAACTCGTTTTGCGAGGCGCTGAACGATTCGTGGAGCGACGAGGCTTCGTTGCCCAGCGCGCCCGGGAGCAAGCGCGTCACCGCGTCCACGATGAGCGCGGCGGGAAGTTCGCCTCCGGAAAGGACGAAGTCGCCGACGGACACTTCCTCGGTGGCAAGATGCTCGGCCACGCGCTCGTCAACGCCTTCGTAGCGCCCGCAGAGCAGGATCAGCCGTTCGAGTTGGGCATACCGCCGCGCCGTTTCCTGCGTGAAGCGCTTGCCCGCGGCGGAAAGGAGTATGATTGCGATTCCCGCATCGGGCGGGATTGCGCGGGAAGCATCTCCCACGCTGCGGCCCAGCAACGCTTCGACCGCTTCAAAGAGCGGCTCCGGTTTGAGCACCATGCCTTCTCCGCCGCCAAACGGGCGGTCGTCCACGGTCTTGTGGCGGTCTTTTGTAAACTCGCGCAATTCCTGAATGTGGATTTCGACGAGCTTCGCTTCGCGGGCGCGGCGCACAATGCCGTAATCGAGCGGCCCGGCGAAAAATTCCGGAAAGATGGTGACGATGTCGAAGCGCATGCGGACTCAGTCTAGCGAATCGCGGTGCGCGCTGCCATTGGCGCGCGAAAAGCGCGGCAGCCACCGGTTCACGCGACGGCAGTAGTTCTCGTACTGCGGCCCAAACATTTTTCGTAAGTGCGGCTCCTCGTAAGAAACCGTGAAGAGATGAACCGCCAGGCCGACCGCGGCGAAGTAGAGGAACAACCGTTTGGACGCGAACCAGAGGCTCCACCCCAGGAGGACACTCAGCACGCCCACATACATGGGATTGCGCACGAAACGATACAAGCCCTTCACGACCAGAACGCGCGGCGCGTCAATGGGCGCGGGAGTTCCCAATCCCGTTACGGCAAAATCCCACGCGCACCAAAGATAGATCGCCGTCCCCGAAAGCAGAAATGGCAGGCCGAGGTACTGCCAGGCTGCGGCAGGCCAGCCGGCCCAGCGGCGCTCTGGAAGCGCCAACGCCAGCGGGATGTAAAACGCGACAGTCCCCGGAACTATCACGGTGAAAAGGCCGGTCTTGAGCAGGGCCAGCGTTTTGCCGGGATTATCCTTCATCGTTGAGCTCGCGGAAACCTTCGGGGAGCAGCACTTCAATCCGGCGGCCCGCAACATCCACTTTCCGGCAAATATCCTCCGCCAGCGGAATCAGCCATTCGCCCGAAGGCGTGTCCACGGCGAGAAGCGGCGTGCCCGGCTGCGCTTCACCCGGGAAATAGACGTCGCGCACGCTGCCGAGCAAAGCGGGCGCTTCGGCAAGAGAACAGGGCGAAGAAGCAACGGCAGGTTGACGCGCGGGAAGCTCGAAAACCGCGCAGCCGATCAGGTCGCTGACGAAATACATTCCGCTCGGCAATTTCACTCGCTGCTCGATGGGAATCTTCACTTCAAGCCCGCGCAGCTTTTCGGCGGCATCGATGGAGGAGACTCCGGCAAAGCGAAAAATCCCGAAGCCCGGATGATTGCGGTCCATCCAGAAGGAATCGAGCGCGATCTTCCGGGGAGCGCCGCCATCGCCGAAGAGATGGACTTCGCGAAAGCCGGCGAGCCGCTCCGGAAAATCGGTGAGCAACTCCGCGGCGACTTCGCCCTTGTTCCCGCGGGGGCGCACGATGCGCGCGACGGTCACGAATTTTTCGCCGGGATTAATCATGGAGATTGCTCTCAGCGGAATCTCGAGCCGCGAGCGGCGTCAGGATGAATGGTTTCGGCAGGATATTCCAATCGTGTCTTCGCGCGCTAGCGACAAGCCTCGAGGGATCAGTCCTCGAGGATTTCCAAGGTGAAGCGTTTGCGCAGCTTCATCCCCGCCGCCCCCAGCAGCGTGCGGATGGCCTTTGCGGTGCGGCCCTGCCGGCCGATCACCTTGCCCAAATCTTCGGGATGAACGCGCAATTCGAGGACGGTCACTTGCGAGCCTTCTACCGCTCGAACCTGGACTTCTTCGGGATGATCCACGAGTGCCCGGGCGATGGATTCCACCAGCTCCTTCATCGGGCACCTCCACTTTCCGCGACGGCACGGGAACAGGAATCGGGCGCCCCGGCGCTGGAGTCGGCAGCCGGAGCGCGGCGTCTCTTCTCCTCTAAGCCAACCGGATTCAATCGATCGAGGCGGGAGCGGTTACGCGATCTTCTGCTGGCGGAGAAAGCTGCGAACGGTGTCACTCGGTTGAGCGCCGCGCCCGAGCCAGTGCTTCACGCGCTCGGAGTCGAGCTTGATCTCCGCGGGCTTCTTGAGTGGGTCGTAGGTCCCCACCGCATCCACGATGCGGCCGTCGCGCGGGCGGGTTCTTTCGATGACCACCACCCGGTAGAACGGCTTTTTCTTCTTTCCAATCCTCGATAGACGAATTGTTAGCACGAAAAGATGCCTCCTCAATTCGCTTCATTGTAGCGTGCCGAGGCGCTTCGGGGCAATGCAGCATTCATCGCAGGCGTGAATGCTTGGAGCGTGGCTCGGCCTTCGGGGTGGCTGATTCGGGGTACCGGATGCAGCTGCGTTGTGTGACGCAGAGCCAAGTCCCAGTCTCTGGGAACGACGTGCCTCGGAAACTATGTTTGCAAATAACTTGCATTAAATATCGGACTAAGTTAGTCTGAGTTAGTTGTTGCAATTTATTTGCAAGGAGAGACCGTGCCCTCGTTTCGTTTCCGCAATTCTTACGTCTTGCTCTGCGTTGTCTTTGTTGTCTTTCTGACTGTTTCCGTCAGCTTCTCCTCCCCCGTTTGCGCACAGGAGAGCCCTTACTTCGTCACCTACGATCACTACCTTGAGGAGCCGGGCAATCTCGAGGTTGAATACTTTTCGAACTACGTCACCCAGCGCGGGGGCAACGACTTCCTTTCCTATTGGGGCGAGTTTGAATATGGCGTGAAGGCCTGGTGGACCACCGAGTTTTACCTCGACGGGCAATCCACCTTTGGAGACAGCACGGTGCTCACCGGCTTCCGCTGGGAGAACCGCTTCCGGCCGCTGCAGCGCGAGCACGTCATCAATCCGGTGCTGTACGTGGAATACGAGAACGTCAACGAGGCGGACCGGATCTTCCGCGAGGTTGCAGGGCACGACGTGGAGGCGGACGCGGCCGAGCCGAATGCGCTGGCGCGCCGGGAACGCGAGCACGAGCTGGAGTTCAAGCTCATTCTCTCCAGCGGCGTGAAAGGCTGGAATATCTCGGAAAACATTTTGGCGGTGAAGAATCTTTCCAATGAGCCGTGGGAGTTCGGCTACGCGCTGGGAGCCAGCCGCCCGCTCACGCTGAAGGCTTCCGCGACGCGGTGCACGTTCTGCCGGCAGAACTTCATCGCCGGCGCGGAGATGTACGGCGGCCTGGGCGACCGGCACAGCTTCGGCTTGCGCAACACTTCCCATTACGTTGCGCCCGTAGTGGCGTGGAATCTGCCTTCGGACTGGACGGTGCGGCTTTCGACGGGCTTCGGGCTGAACGACAACAGCCATCGGTTTCTGCTGCGATGGGGCATTTCGCACGAATTCGCCGGTTTTGGCGAATGGATTCGAGGATTGTTCGGGGGCCGGAAGTGAGCGCGCGCTGGCTCTTGCCGGTGGGACTTGCAGCGCTTGCGGCGGTCTCCATCGCTTTCGCGCAGGAGCAGGACAGCAATACTGCAAAGGCCGGCCGCGAAGTGTATTCGGAGTTGAGCAAAGCGCCAGATAAGGCGAAAAGCCGCGCGAATCCACTGGCGAACGATCCCGAGGCTGTCGCGGCGGGGCGGCTGCTGTTCGAGGACCACTGCGCCGAATGTCACGGCGAGAACGCCGAAGGCGGCAAAGGCAAAAAGCGCGGGCCCAGCTTGCGCGCTCCGGAGGTGCAGAACGCCACGGACGGCGCGCTCTTCTGGCTGCTTACGAACGGCGTGGTGCGCAAGGGCATGCCGGTCTGGTCCCGGCTTCCCGAGCCTCAGCGCTGGCAGCTTGTCCGCTTCCTAAAATCCCTCGGCGTCAGTGCAGCGGCAGAGCCAGGAACTGAAAAGCGCTGAAGTAGACTTTCCATTCCTGTTCGCGGGCCCCTCAAGGCGCGAGTTTCGTCGCGGCAGCATTCAAAATCATTGCAAGGCGGACACCCGCTTGTTCGACGCGCTCCTGCACGACCGGCGCGGCCGCAGCCTGATAGGCTTCGCCCGCGACCAGATGCTTGCTCAACATGCGGCTGGCGATATCGTTGTCGTCCGCGCAGGTCTTCATTTTGACGGGAGCTTCCGGCTCGATCTTTTCGGAAAATGCGCCGTAGGCGACGCGATTGGCGAGGTCGTGGCTTTCCCAGGCCCAATCGTCAATTTGAATGCCAGCCTTTTCCCAACCGGCGATGCGCAAGGTGAAGGCCGTGTCCAGATCGTCCGCATAGCGCCAGGGATCGCCCACTTCCATGTCGCGCTCGAGGACTTCCGTGTCCCAGATGCCGTGAAGATTCGGGGAGTAGTCGTGATTCTGCGGCCAGCGCAGGTTCAGGCGCGGGGCGACACGAAGATACTGAACGGGCACGCAGTTGCCGCCGTGATCGTTGTTGTCCACGCCGTGCATGGGCTGGTGAAGATCGCCGACGAAATGAATGATGTAGCGCAGAGCTTCGGCGCGCTTGAGCGGGTCGGCGGATTTGTCCTGCAGAACTGCGGTCTGGGCCTTGATGACTTCCGTTACGCAGCTGTCGGCGCCGCAGTAGGGTCCGAGAGGGCCTTTCTTCGCCTCGCGGGGAATGTCGATGTAATGCCATGAGCCGTTCTTGCGCTGGCCGCGCACGTCGTCAGGCCAGGTCGAGGCGTCCACCATCAGGTCCGTGGTGGAGTTGCCGCACCAGCGCTTGAGCGCGGGATCGATGGGATTGGCCTTGAGGATGCTGTCCACCATTTGCCTGGCCTCGGGCGTGAGATGCTTTTCCGCGATCAGCGCAACAGTCTGATGGCCCTTGCAGCCCCAGGCCTGGGCAGAAGGAGTGAAGAAGCTAAGGGCAAACGCCGCAATGACGAAGAGTCCTGGACCCCAGTGAGGAAGACGGAATTGGCCGCGCGTCATGAGAGCTCCTTGGAGAGAAGCGAAAATAGCAGGCGAGGAATTGGGAGTCGATTCCGTATTCGCCAAGACCCACAGTCAGCTGGAAGCCGGCGCTGCAACATGGTCAGGCGCTCATCCAGCGGCCGATGGGTTTCCACTTTTCGGTGTGGTCGCAGATGACGCGCAGCGAGGCGGTGATGGGAATGGCGAGGAGAAGTCCCATGCCGCCCCAGACCCATCCCCAAAAGAGCAGCGAAATCGTGATGGCGACGGCGTTGAGCTGAACGCGGCGGCCAACAAGCTGCGGCGCGATGAAGTTTTGCGCGAAGACGTGGATGCCGGTGAGGACGCCGGCAATCACCACGAAGATGCCGACGGTGTTCCACTTGGTCAAGGCGAGGAGAAACGGCGGCAGCCAGGCGAGCACGGCGCCGAGATAGGGAACCATGTTCAGGAGACCGGAAACGAGCCCCATGAGGATCGGATAGTCCAGGCCAAGAAACCAGAAGAAGAGGCTGCTGATGGCCACGACGAGCAGCGTGACGACACTCATGCCGAGGAGGTAGTCCCGCAGAACGTCGCGTAGGTCCTCGAGTGTTTCCTTCACTTGCGTGCGGCGCGAGGCGGGAAAAAGCTGCAAGGTGCCGTGCCAGGCCTGACGTTTGCCGGCCAGCATGAAGAAGACGAGGAACGGCATGAAGGTGACTTCGAGAAACAGCGCGTAAAGCGAGCCCATGCCGCGCAGGACGAGTGAGTGGAGGAAATTTTGCTCGACAGTAGAGCGCACGGCCGGCTGTTGCGTCTCCGAACTAGGCGCGGCGGATTGCGGGCTGCCGCTGATTCCGGCGACTTTGGATTCGACGGCGTCCACGGCTTTGCGGAGAACTTCGCTGTACTTGGGCCAGCTCGAAGCAAACTCCGAGGTGCGCGTCCAGAGGGAATAGCCGAGGCCGCCGAGGAGGGCGATGAGGAGAAGGACGCTGATCAGCGAGCCGATGGTGCGGGGAACGCGCATGCGTTCGAGCAAATCGACGAAAGGATCGAGAAAGTAGGCGAGGAGGATGGAAAGAAGAAGCGTGATGACGACGCCCTGGGCGTAATAGCAGAAGAGGAGAATGATGGCGGCGGCGATGACGCGTAGGCTGAAGGTGGATCCGGCGAGCCGGACGTATTCGCGCTCCTTGGGCGCATGAGGGGATTGGGGGACGTGCGTTTCGGGCAAGGGCACGGCGGCTCCGGTCCCTACACGTTAACACATTCGCGCACGAGGGCGGGGCGCCAGCGGCGGAAGGAGCGAGGGTTGCGTGTTTGGCAGGAAGAAAACGGGTATCGCGTGGGTAATGGCGCCGCGCGGGCGTGTGCTAGACTTTTTTCGACTGCTGCGCGGGAACGGATTTCACGGGACATCATGGCTAAAGAATTATTCGGAACCGACGGGATGCGAGGCGTTCCCGGAACGCCCCCGCTGGACGACGCAACGCTGTACGCGACCGGAAGGGCAGTAGCGGCGTACTTGCACCGCGAGCACAAGGCGCCGCACGTGATGATCGGGATGGATACGCGGGAGTCCGGCCCGCACATCGCGGCCGTGCTTGCCGCGGGTCTCGAGAAAGCCCGCGCGCAGGTGAGCTTCGCGGGCGTGCTGACGACCCCGGGAGTGGCCTGCCTGGTCCGGCAGGGGGATTTCCAAGCGGGCGTGGTGATTTCGGCTTCTCACAATCCGTTTCATGACAACGGCGTGAAGCTTTTTTCGCACGCGGGAATGAAGTTTGCGGATGCGGTGGAAGAGGAGATCGAGGCGGATATTTTCAAGCACCGGGGAGAGCCGGTGCCGCACGCCTTGTCGCGGCTGACTCCGGACGAAACCCTGCACGCGGAGTATCTGGGGTTCTTGCGGAGCCGCGTGATTCGCGGAGCCAGGCTGGCCGGGATGAAGATCGTGCTGGACTGCGCGAACGGCGCGGCGTACCGGCTGGGGCCGGAGCTGTTTCGTTCGCTGGGCTGCCAAGTGGCGGCGATCGGGACGGAGCCGGACGGAAGAAACATCAACGCGGGATGCGGCTCGCTGCACCTGGAGAAGCTGCAGGAGCGGGTGCCGGCGGAAAACGCGGAGTTCGGGGTGGCGTTTGACGGGGACGCGGACCGGGCGCTGTTTGTTTCGCGGAGCGGCGCGGTGGTGAATGGAGACGCCGTGCTGCTGGCGGCGGCGCGTTACCTGAAAGCGCAGGGAAAGCTTCCCGGGAACCGCGTGGTGGCGACTTCGATGTCGAATCTGGGGCTGGAGCGGGCGCTGGCGCGCGAGGGAATCACCCTGGCGCGGACAAGCGTAGGCGACCGGTACGTCTTGGAAGAGATGTTGAAGAGCGGCAACGCGATTGGAGGCGAGCAGTCCGGGCACATCATTTTTCTGGACGATTCCCCGGCCGGAGACGGGCTGCTGACCGCGGTGAAAATCGCTTCACTGGTGGCGCTGCGCGGGAGCCTGGAGGAACTGGTCGCGGGGATGAAGGACTATCCGCAAACGATTGTAAACGTGAAGGTGAAGGCCAAGCCGCCGCTCGATTCGATTCCGGAAGTGGCGCGGGCGCTTGCGGAGGCACAGTCGGTGCTGGGTGAGAATGGACGCGTGGTGCTGCGGTACTCCGGGACGGAGCCGCTGGCGCGAGTGATGGTCGAAGCGGAGCACGATGCGGACGTGAAGCGGTTCAGCGAATCGATTGCGGCGGCACTGCGCGGCGCCATAGGCGCGTAAAAGTTGCCCAGGATTGATCAGAAGCCAACTGGTTTGAGGAAGTTTTCAATAGCCATGAAAGGCGAGGTCAGCACGGCGTCTCCCAAAGATTGGAGGAAGAGAGGCCGGACAATGTGGGAATTTGTAGAGGCAATTTGTAACATCTGTTAAACAGAAGTCAGGCTCGGACCTAACTCGTTCTTTTTCAATGACTGGAATTTTGAGATCACTCGGAAGATGGCTGGCAATCGAGTTGCACGTTATCGAGCCAACAAAACAAGATTGGCTTCCCGGGGTGGCCGGAATCCAACCTCGACTGGATTCTGGTTATTGGGGGGTCGATTGATTGAGGGGGCTTGCACCAGCCCCCTTTTTTGTTCATTAAAGGTGCTGACCGGGGCGGGCCGAGTCGTGGTTAGCTCGAGAATCCTGCGGGTGGGTCGTCGAAGTGGTTTGAAATGCAGGGCAGAGGGGCGGACGCTGATCCGCCCCTTTTTGTTTTGAAGTCTGTTCTTAGGTGGGGTCTCCGGACGTCACATCTGCGGATTGCTGGGCTCGCGGAGGCTATGCCGGTTACAAGGCTACAAAAAGTTGAGCCGCCGGTGGGGGTGCCGGCGGCTCGGGCGTGGGGATGGAGGGCTCTACTTGGAGGTCATCCATCAAGAACCGAAACCGGCTCTCGACGACGATAGCCATTGTGCGGGGAGGGCGTGATTGCGTCGATAGGCATGCCGGTTCATTTCTGCCAGTACCCGGAGATGGCTGGATTCGGTACTTCCGTACTTGCCGCTGTGAAGCCCATTGCGACGCGAAACGCGGGCGGTCAGAAGCAGCGGCTTGTCTTTCAGGAATTTGTCTTTCAAGGGAGCGGAGCAGCCTTTGGAGGAGTGCATCCGGCTGAGGCTGCGATACACTAGGACCGTGAGGCTTGCAAAGCGAATCCAGATGCTCACGGCCCTGCTGGCGGGAATGGCGGGGCTCCTGGCTTGCACCGCGGGACCTGCGCAAGCGCAGGTGCAGCCGGTGATCCGGTTCGTGAGAAATCCCGACCCGGCTCCACCACTCAAGTTGACGGATCTCGAAGGAAAGAGCCTTTCGCTCAGCGAAGCGCGGGGAAAGATCGTCCTGCTGAACTTCTGGGCGACGTGGTGCGGGCCGTGCCGGGAAGAGGTTCCGGACCTGATCGAGCTGCAGAGGAAATACAAAGACCAGTTGGAGATCATCGCGCTGGCGACGGACGAGGACGATACCTACGCGGTGAAGAAGTTCGTGGAAAAGACGGGGATCAATTACCGGGTGGGAATGGCAAACGATGAGATTCGGTCGAAGTACGGCGGGATACCCGCGTTGCCGACGTCCTTCGTGATCGATCAGCAGGGCCGCGTCGTGCAAAAGCACGTGGGATTGAACGATCCGCGGATTTATGAGCTGGAAGTGCGGTCGCTGCTGGACCAGCCGGTGAACGCGAAAGTGGAATACTTCGACGACACAGGCCAGGTGTTTTTGGCGCACGCGGACCGCGCGACGGAGCTTCCGGGAGTCGATCTCTCGCAGCTCACCGCGGAACAGCGGAAGATCGCGCTGAAGCGCTTCAACGCCGAGGGATGCACGTGCGGCTGCGCGCTGACGCTGGCGCAATGCCGGATCAACGATACCGGGTGCGCGGTGAGCCGGGAATTGACGGCGAAGATCGTGGTGCGAATTTCCGGAAAGACGGCAAGCAAGCCTGCCACGGCAGGCAAGCCTCCCACAGGGGGCAGGCAAGAGCCATCCAAACCCACCAAAGCGGGCCATCCCATCCAGTGACGAGCGGAACCATCCTGCGATGAGCGCGGGCACACGCGATACCGGGGCGCGCCCGGCCGCATGAACACGAAAACACTTTTCTTTGTGCTCCTGATCTTGTGCGCGAGCGGATACGTTTCGCCGCCCGTGGCGCTGACCGCGGGCATTCTTTTCGGACTTACCTTTGCGCATCCCTACCACGCGGACGGGCGGACGCTCTCGAAGTTCCTGCTGCAAGCATCGGTCGTGGCGCTGGGATTCGGGATGAATCTCCACGAGGTGGTGAAGGCGGGGCGCAGCGGTTTCGTGTACACGGCGCTGGGCATCAGCTTCGCGATGTTGGCAGGGCTGGCCATCGGGAAGATTTTTCGGGTGAAGGGAACGACGGCATATCTGGTGGCGACGGGGACGGCAATCTGCGGGGGAAGCGCCATCGCGGCCGTGGGACCGATTCTGAGAGCGGACGAGGAAGAGATGGCCGTTTCGCTGGGGACGGTCTTCATCTTGAATTCGATTGCGCTGCTGATTTTTCCTCCCATCGGCGCGGGACTGCATCTCTCGCAGGCGCAATTCGGATTGTGGTCGGCGCTGGCGATTCACGATACCAGTTCGGTGGTTGGCGCCGCCGCGCGTTATGGAGCGGCGGCTCTGGTGATTGCGACGACCGTGAAGCTGGCGCGGGCGCTGTGGATCGTGCCCGTGGCGCTTTTTACCGCCGCTGCGAAGCGCAGCCAGGCAAAAATCCAGATTCCGTGGTTCATCCTGTTCTTCTGCCTTGCGGCGGTCATCAACACGTATGGGCCGCAGGACGCGCACATGTCTCAGGCGTTCTTCCGGCTGGGACAACTTGGATTGACGGCGACACTTTTTCTGATTGGGACGGGCCTTTCGCGGGAAACGCTGGCGAGAGTGGGCTGGCGGCCGCTGGTGCAAGGCGTGCTCCTATGGATGGCTGTTGGGTTGACTTCCCTCTACTTCATTCGCGTCGGATGGATTGCGCTGTAGCGGCGCGACGAATCCACCGGAGACGCCGAACGCTCTAGGACGACAGCGTTCGCCAAATACTTCATACAACTCCGGACGGCGGACGAATCCTGCTTGCGAAGTAGCAAGAGAGAGACTACACTCGCGCGCAAAATGGGAGGCGGTCAACTAGGTGTTGCCGCCGGAGGAGCGCACCATGAATCGGCGGGTGGGAATTGTTGCGGTCTTGTTGATTTTTGCGGGCGCCCTGACCGTCAGCGGCGTCTTTTCGCAAGCCGCTCCGCAGGCAACGCGGAAGGCGATCAATATGCCCGGGCGGCCCGTTCAGGCGCCGTTCAGCGACGCGATTCTTTCGGGGAATACGCTGTACCTCGCGGGACGCATCGGATTGGATCCAAAGACCGGCCAGGCCCCGGACAAGATCGAAGATGAGATCAAGATCTTGCTGGACGGCGAAAAGGACGTGCTGGCGCAAGCGGGAATGACCATGGACGACCTCGTGTACGTTCAGGTGTTCTGCAGCGACCTTTCTCTGTACGACAAATTCAACGCGGCATACAAGACCTACTTCACCAAGGACCCGCCGGCGCGAGCGTTTATCGGGGCGGGATCGCTACTGCGCGGCGGGCATTTCGAGCTGCAGGCGATCGCCGTCAAGCGCTAGATTTCAGCGGAAGGAAGGCTACCGGCGGAAGACGGCCCTGCGGAGGCTGGGCCAAAATTCCGCGAAGGCGTTGCTGCCGATCTTTCCGAGAAAGGCGTAGCCGGTCCGCGCCAGGGCGTGACCCGTGGTGGCTTCGCTGCTGACTCTCCACGTATTCGATAGAAAATTGCTGGCCGGGTAAGCGATGAGCCGCGCATAGGCGGGTTCGAGGTGGCCGTTGCGGCGGGGCGCCATGACCGACATCCAGAAGATGTGCCGAACGCGCGAGCCGAAGCCGCGATCCGGGCTGGGGAAGTAGTCGGGATCTTCGCCCCAGAGAGCCCCGAGGCCCGCTTCCATGGTGTTGCTCGCGGCCACTCCCGTGAAGCGCATGCCGTAGCGCTTGGCGAAACCGTCCCAGTGCGGCCCGTATTCCTCGGGAAAATTGAACGCGGTGCCCCAAGCCGCGGTGAATCCCCCTGCCATCAGACTCTCCGGACCGAACGTCGAAACCACAACCCACCTCGCGCGGGCAGCGCCCGTAAGCGGCCGGTAGTTCGGCACGTCGCGCAAGAGATGCGGCTTTGGCGAATCGGGGAGCGTTGTGGGCGGAGAGTTCTGGGCGATTGCGCGCGGCGCAAAGAAGCCGGGGATCAGCCACAGGAGAACAGGAAAACAATGCGGCAGGCGAAACGGACGTGAATGGGCGCTGTTCATCGTTCTGTCCTGATTGAAAAGACTTGGCTGTGATCCGGAAAAATTGGCGGGAGCATGTCACAGGGAGGCCTTGAGGGCAAGAAGGAGTTTAGGAATTAGGGACTGTCAAGGCTCATGCCGGAAAATGGGATGCTATAATGACCACATATGAGCACACTTATATTGCCATAATAAGGTCATATGCCCATATGTCGTCCCATCGTGCACCGACGAAGTGGCTTGTCCTTGTCTAAGTTATTGTGGACAAGTCATTTATTGGATGGTGAAACTTTGCGCCCTTTGGAAATTCAGATGCATCACCATGGGCCGAGAGTAAGAAGACATGTTTAGAATTACAACGGAAAAAAAGCGCGGCAAGGTGATTTTGAGCGTCGAAGGGCGCTTGGCCGGCGGCTCGGTGGCGACGCTCGAACAGTGTTGGAAGGAACTGCGCGCGGCTTCGCCCGAGAAACCCGTGCGGGTGGATCTGTGCGGAGTTTGCTTTATCGATGGTCCGGGCAAGGTACTGCTCAAGGAAATTTACAGACAGGGAGGTCAACTGCTAGCCGAGGGCTGCCTGAACCAGGCGATTGTGAGGGACATTACGACGGAAGAAAAGACGACGGGGAAAGCTGGAGAAGCGCGGCAGAAGAAAACCGGCGGGAAGGGCTCGCACATTATCTTTTACATTGCGTTGTTCAGTTTCCTGGCAGCGGCGTCTGGAAGCTTCGCTCAGGAAAAAAAGGAGCAGAGCCCGGCCGGAGCGGCGAACGACGTCACGCAACCGTTGAAGCTGACGCTGGACGAAGCCGTGAAGCTGGCGATCCGTCAAAATCCTTCGGCGCAGATTGCGGTGCTGCAAGCGGCGCAGGCGGAACAAGATCGCATCAGCGCAAGAGCGGACCTGCTGCCGCAGGCGCAACTGCAGGTGTACGACGCGGCTCGACGATCGAACATCGAGGCGCAACTCGGAGCAAAGATTCCCGGGTTTCCGCAGCATATCGGGCCGATCCAAATCTTCAATGCGGGGCCGGCGTTTGGGATGCCGGTTTTCGACCTTTCGCTCTGGCGGAAGTACCAGGCGGCGCGATTCACGGCGAATGCGGGGAAAGCGAACAGCCTTTCGACGCGCGAACAGGTGATTTTGCTGGTGGTTTCGCAGTACATCGGCTCGCTGCGCGCGCAGGCGAACGTGGAAGCGTCCAGATCGCGCGTGCAACTGGCGCAGGCGCTCTACGACCAGGCGGCGGACTTGCAGAAGGAAGGCGTGGGGACGGGAATCGACACGCTGCGCGCAAACGTGGAGCTGCAAAACGAAAAGCAGCGGCTGATCGAGGCGACCAACGACCGGGAATCCTCGCTCTACGCGCTGAGCCGGCTGCTGAATCTGGATCCCAGGCAGCCAATCGAGTTGGCGGACGCGTTGAGCTTCTATGACACGCCGCAGCCGGACGTCGTGACGAGCATCGAGCAGGCATTGGCGGACCGGCCGGAATGGAAGTCGCTCGAGCAGCAGGTTTTGGCGGCGGAGCACAACAAGAAGGCGGCACAGGATTCGCGCCTGCCGTCGCTGCGATTCGACGGCAACTGGGCCTATCAGGGCACGAGCACCAACAACGGAATCCCGGTGTACACCTACCAGGCCAGCGTGGACATGCCGCTCTTTACCAGCGGAAAGATTCGCGCGGAGGTGACGAAAGCGGACTTGGAGATCAAGAAGCTGGAGGAACAGCGCGCGGACCTGCGGAATCAGATCGCGCTGGACGTGAAGACGGCGCTCCTGAATCTGGAATCGGCGAGGAATGAAGTACAGGTGGCGAATCTGGGAGTGCAACTGGCGAAGGAAGAGGTGGACCAGGCGCGAGATCGCTTCGAAGCAGGCGTGGCGAACAACATCGAGGTAATTCAGGCGCAGGATTCGCTGGCGCGCGCGAACGACAACCAGATTGGAGCGCTGTACCGATTCAACCAGGCGCGCGCGGATTACGCGCGAGCGATCGGGCAGATAGGAAAGATTTACGCGAAGTGAGGAACGGGGAATGAGCATTGAAATTGAGGTCGGGCTGGAAAACGCGGCGAAGCTCAAGCCGGAAATGGAAGTGCCGTTGGGCGAGGAACCGCCAAAGATCGTGTCGAGGGCGAAGTTCCGCCGCTTGCTGATTCTCGGGGGCGGCGTGCTGCTGGCTGCGCTGCTGGGACTGTTCCTCTACTACCACAACCGCGAAAGCACCGACGATGCGCAAGTGGACGGACACATCACGCCCATTGCCGCGAAGGTGTACGGACGAGTGGCTGAAGTTCTCGTGAACGATAACGAGCAGGTGAAAGCCGGACAGGTGCTGGTGAAGCTGGACCCGCGGGATTACCAGGCGGCGCTGGACCAAGCCAAGGCGCAGCTCGCTCTGGCCGAGAGCGAAGCGAAAGCGGCGGGCGTGGACGTTCCGCGGACGCGGGAGAACACGGCCAGCGCAACTTCGAGCGCGGACGCGCAATTGCTGGAAGCGCAGGCGGATTTGATGAAGGCGCAGGCCGCGTACGACCAGGCACGCACCGCGGATCTGGCGTGGGCGCGGGCGAACGTGGAGAAGAGCCGGGCGAACGCGCAACTGGCTCGGGCGGACCTGGCTCGCTACACGCCGCTGCTGCAAAAGGCGGAGATTTCGCAACAGCAGTATGACGCCGCAAAAGCCAACGCGGACGCGACGGCGAGCGCGCTGAAGGCGGACCAGGAAAAGCTGGCGCAGGCGGAGCGAAGCGTGGAGATCGCGAAAGCGCAGGTGGAAGCGGCGAAGGCTCGCGTGGCGCAGGCGCAGGCGGCGGTCGCTTCCGCGAAGGCGGACACCAAGCAGGTGCTGATGCGGCAGGCGGACGCGCAGGCGAAGCTCGCGAAGGTGCAGCAGGCTCAGGCGCAGGTGGAAGCGGCGGAGCTGAATCTCGAATACACAACGATCACGGCGCCGGTGGACGGCGTGGCAACGCACAAATCGGTGGAAGTCGGACAGGTCGTGCAGCCCGGGCAGGGGCTGATGGTAGTTGTGCCGCTTCGCGACGTATGGGTGACGGCGAACTTCAAGGAGACGCAACTGCGGAAGATGAAGCCCGGGCAGAAGGCGTACGTGGAAGTGGACACGTACGGGAAGACGTTCACCGGGCACGTGGACTCGATTGCGGGCGCGACGGGAGCGGTGCTGAGCCTGCTGCCGCCGGAAAACGCGACGGGCAATTACGTGAAAGTGGTGCAGCGCATCCCGGTGAAGATCGTGCTGGATCCGATTCCGCCGGAAAAAGCGGTTTTGCGGCCGGGAATGAACGTGGACGCAACCGTGGTCACGAATTGAGGGAATAAAGGAAGCGAAAAAGGTGTCAGGAAGCAGAGGCCAGGCTCGGAATGAAGAACAGGCTGCTGTCCAAATTGCGCATGCCGGATGGCTCGATCAACCCGTGGGTGATCGCGCTGACGGTGACGCTCGCGACGTTCATGGAGGTGCTGGACACCTCGATCGCCAACGTGGCGCTGCCGCACATTGCGGGAAACCTTTCGGCGGGGCAGGACGAATCGACGTGGGTGCTGACGTCCTACCTGGTGTCGAACGCGATCGTGTTGCCGCTTTCCGGTTGGCTCTCCTCTCTGATTGGACGGAAGCGCTTCTACATGTCCTGCGTGGCGCTGTTTACGGTGAGCTCGTTCCTGTGCGGGCTGGCGCCCAGTCTGGGCGTGCTGGTGCTGTTCCGGATCCTGCAGGGAGCCGGCGGCGGCGGATTGCAGCCGAGCGAGCAGGCCATCCTGAACGACACGTTCCCCCTGGAGCAGCGGGGAATGGCGTTCGCGGTGTATGGGGTCGCGGTGGTGGTTGCGCCAACCATTGGACCGTGGCTGGGCGGATGGATTACCGACAATTTTTCGTGGCGCTGGATCTTCTACATCAACGTCCCGATCGGAGTTCTCTCCGTGCTGCTGACGTCGATCCTGGTGAGCGATCCGCCGTACATGAAAAAGGCGCGTCTCCAGCGCGGATTCCGGATCGACTACATCGGAATCGGCTTGATCAGCCTGGGGCTCGGAAGCATGCAGATCATTTTGGACAAAGGGCAGCGGGAGGACTGGCTGTCGAGCCAGTTCATCCAGGTGTTCTTCGTTCTGATGCTGATTGGGATTTTGGCGGGAATCGTCTGGGAGCTGCGGGAAAAGAATCCGGTCGTGGATTTGAAGATGCTGAAGGACCGCAACTTCGCAATCTCAACGATAGCGATGTTCTTCCTGGGATTCGTCCTGTATTCGAGCACGGTGCTGATTCCGCAGTTCCTGCAGCAGTTGATGGGATACACGGCGGAACTGGCTGGGCTGGCGCTTTCGCCGGGCGGAGCGGTGATTCTGTTCATGATGCCGGTCGTGGGATTTCTCGTGTCGAAAGTGGATACGCGAATCCTGCTGGGATTTGGCTGCGCGGTTTCCGCGCTGGCGCTTTTCGTGATGGCGGGATGGAACCTGGGAATCGATTACCGGCACGCGGTGGAGGCGCGGATGTTGCAGGCCTTCGGGCTGGCGTTCCTGTTTATTCCGATCAACGTGGCGGCGTTTGCCTACGTGCCTAAAGAGAAGACGAACATGGGGACGGGAATCATCAATTTGGCGCGGAACATCGGGGCGAGCGTGGGAATCGCCACGGTGACAACGATGCTGGAGAGAAGGACCCAGTACCATCTGGCGCAGTTGATGGAACATCTGAATCCCTACCGTGAGGCGTATCACAGCTTTTTGAACGGCGTGCAGTACAGACTGGTGGCCGCCGGATCGGGGGTGTCCGAAGCGGCGTCGCAGGCAACCGGACTGATTTACGGCACGGCGCAGAAGCAGGCCGCGATGCTGGCGTTCGTGGACAACTTCAAAATGCTCGGCGTGGTGTTTTTTGCGGTGATTCCGGTGATGCTGCTGCTCCGGAAGCCGAAAGGAAAAGCGGGAAACGTGCCGGTGCACTGAAGCGCCGTCTCGAGGGAGTGAAAGAAAGGGGAAAAGAGTTTCGTAGTACATGGGGGAAACAATGGCTACGCAAGTGGGGGCAGTGCAAACGGGTGCAACGCAAGCGGCGGTCAGCGCGGAGCTGAACGAAGCGCGGCTGATTCGCGCCGGGCAAAAAGGCGACGCGCAGGCGGTGGAGACTCTGTTCCGCCGCTACCAGCGGCCGCTCTTTCAGACGGCGTTGCGCGTGCTGGGCAACACGGAGGACGCGGAAGACGCTCTGCAGGACGGGCTGCTTTCCGCCTACCGGAATCTGCGGCGGTTCGAGGGACGCTCGCAGTTTTCGACGTGGCTCACCCGCATCGTGATCAACGCCGCCCTGATGAAGCGGCGGAGCGCCAAGGCGCGGCCGGCGATTTCGCTGGACGAACCGCCCCGCGACGATGAACTGCCTGCCGCGGAGCGTTTTGCGGACGACAGCCCGAATCCGGAACAGCTCTACACCGGCACCGAATTGCGGGAGATGATCAACGAAAATCTCGACCAGCTTTCTCCGTTGTTGCGGTCGGCTTTCGTGCTGCGCGAGGTGCAAGGCTATTCGACGGGCGAAGCGGCGAAGAAGCTTGGCGTTACGGAGAACACGCTGAAAGCGCGGCTGTGGCGCGCGCGGCATCAACTGGCCGATCGCCTTGGCCGCAGACTGCGCCGGATGAAAGACGACATGGCCGGCGCGGCGGGCATGGGCGAAGAAGGGTGCGCCTACTGCTGAAGTACGGCCTCGGCCGGACCCTGCGATTCATTCAAACCAAAAAAGGCCGGAAGCAATTCCGGCCTTTCGCTTTTCAGGGGGTGGCGCGGGCGGCGGCGTAGAGGCCGAGCACGCGAAGCTGAGTCGTGGCTTCGCGCGCGCCCACGAGCGCGGCATCGAGAGGCTTGAGCGATTCCGCCTCGATATCCAAAAAGAACTGATACTCCCAGGGCCGTCCGTGAATCGGGCGGCTCTCGATTTTGAGAAGGTTGACGCCGTGACGGGCAAAAGCTTCGAGCGCGGCCAGAAGCGCTCCGGGTCTGTGCGCGAGCCGCAACGCCAGAGACATCTTGCGCGCCTCAGGCCGGGCAAAAGCGGGAGCTTGCGCCGAAGGGACCAGAAGCACAAAACGGGTGAAGTTTTCTGCGTTGTCCTCGATATTTTCGCAGAGGATGACGCCGCGATAGTGTTCCGCGGCGCGGCGGCCGGCGATGGCGGCTGCGGTTTTGTCTCCAAGAGCCAGAACCTGGCGAACGCTGCCGGCGGTGTCCTCGGCGGGAACGCGCTTCAAATCCGGATGGGCGAGGAAGAACTTCTCACACTGCGCCAGCGCCATGGGATGCGAGGCGACCGAGCGAATCTCCGCGAGCTTGGAACCCGGGCAGCCGATCAGGTGATGCTCGATGGGAAGAATCGTTTCCGCGATGATGGCCAAATCACTTTCGAGAAGCAGGTCATACACGCGGACGACGGAACCGGCGAGCGAATTTTCCACGGGCGCGAGGAGCGCGTCGGCGCGGCCTTCGGGAATGGCGCGGAACGCGGCGTCAAAGGTCGAACAAGGCACGGTGGTGATTGCGTCTCCGAGAAGCTGCACCGCGGCGGCTTCGCTGAAGGCCCCCGGTTCACCCTGAAAGGCGACTCGCCCCTTTGCTAATGTACCGTCCAAGTTGGCCCCACTTTCCGCGTCCCGCCGGTAATCCAATCCTGCCCCTGGAGGCGTATAATGCCCGCATGATTCCGAAGCGAGCCTCCATTCGCCGGCCACAGGCGGGCGAATACGCATCTTATTACGAGAAGTACATTTCCCTCATCCCCGGCGACGACATTCTGGGCACGCTCGAAACGCAGCGGCTGCAGATGGGGCAGCTTCTGGCGCCGCGCACCGAGCGCGACGGCAACTTTCGCTATGCGCCGGACAAATGGACGGTAAAGGAAGTAATCGGGCATCTGGCCGACACGGAGCGCATTTTCATGTACCGCGCTCTGCGGATTTCGCGCGGCGACCAGACGCCGATCGAAGGCTTCGAGCAGGACGATTACGTGCGCAACGGCAAGTTCAACGAGCGCACGTTGGCTGAGCTTGCCGAAGAGTTTGCTCAGGTGCGGGGAGCGACGCTTGCGCTGCTCGGCGGTTTGAGCGAGGAAGACTGGTTGCGACGCGGCGTGGCCAATAAGAATGAGGTGACGGTGCGCGCGCTCGCTTACATGACCGCGGGACACGAACTGCACCACCGGCGTATCCTCGAAGAGCGCTACTTCCCGGCGATTCCGCGCGCGTAAGGCAGAAGTCACGCACAAACAAGGGCAGACGCCGCGCGGACACATTCCTAAGTCCGCTTTCCGCTGCAAACTAAAAGTCTCTTAACGCTTTTCGCCGGCGTTGCCGGGCCCGCCAAGAGAGGCGGTAGCTTGCGCAAGGGAACCTCACAAGAAAGGAATGGCGCGCGGGGAGTTTAGCACCCGCCCGAAGCCGCGGGATGCGATTCAGCGCTGGACGCGGGCGCGGTCCACATACATGCGATGAAACGGCAAGGAGGAAGCAGGCTGGACATCCGAATCTGGAGGAACGCCCGGAGGGGGAAGAACCTGCGTGCGCGCTGAATGCATTGGCGAAGCGCGGCGAAGCGGAGTTCCAGTCCGGTGTGGGGCGGCGGTCACGGCCGCGCGGAGAAGATAGCTCAGCAGCACAAAACCAAGAGACAAAATCAGCGCCGCGGAGAGGAGTTGGCTGGAGTTGGCGCTAAGGGGATGAGCGACGGCGGAGCCGAGCAGGTAGAACCCAAGCGCCACCAGGCCCAGCGCGACGGGGGCGAGGAGCGGACCAAACGTGCGCAAAGCATCGGCGCGCAGGCGCAGATTCCTGCGCGGCCGGTTCCGAAGATATGGCGAACGCGCGGGAAACAGCATGGTCATTCCTCGGTGGTGGCGTGCGGGGCGAGTTCCTCCTGATCGAGGCTGAGAAATTCGAGATACCGGAAAACGGGTGGCTTGTACTCCTTTTTCAGGGGCGCGCCACAGGAACAGACCGGTGGGGCGCCTTCCGGATCGGTACGGTCCTGCGCAACGAATATCCGGAGGCAGGCGGGATTGGTGCAATGCCAACGCAGGCCCTTGGTTTCCATGGAATCCTCCTGGCAAAGAGAGGGGCTGGTGCAAAAATAGAGGTTTAATCGCGTACACTATACTGTCAAGTAATACGCGATGCAAGCGAAAGATTGTGGCCGTGTAGTATCTAGAGAATAATACTAGAACTGATTACTGCCACGGCACTAGAGGCCTGCGGGGACCGGGGCTTTTCTCCAAATCGCCGCCGGTCGTGAGCCGTGTCCTGCGGGGAATAGTTCGGCCCTGCCACCTGCGCCAAGGTGGGAGTAAGATGGAGGTGTCGGCTTTGCGAACCTACCTGCGAGCTTCTGAGTATGGGCTTCGGCCACGCTAATCCCGCAAAGGCTTTCTCCCACACTGCGCTGCGCCTGTCTGCCGCCTTTGTGCTTCTCTGGGGAATTGCTTTCACACCGGCCCATGCGCAAACCTCAAACCAGGATCGCGACGACGAAATCGTCGCCGGGCTTACGGGCGGCCGCGTCATCGTCCACGTCGCAAAGGGCACCATCGTCTTTGCCGCAATCGACCAGCCGATCGAGCAAGGCGCGGCGCCGCCGCGAGTCGTCGATCTGGATGGCAGGCACGTCGGAGTTCTTTTTGGCGCTTCCGAATGGCGCATGCTCGGCGATCCCAATCCCATCCGCATGGATCGCAACATTCAGCGCATCGGCGCGAAGGATCCGCGATACGAAGGGTATGCCGGCGACGCGGAACCCGACCTTGAAACCATGGGCACTGCGTTCCTGGAAAAGCTGCACCCCCTGGTCTCCCGGCTTCACCACAAGCTGAATTTTTCTCCTGATCAGCCGCTCTTCGAGATGGTCGTCATCGGTTTTGGTCCCCAGGACTACGGCCCCGAAGTCTGGACCATGGAATACCGCATCACCCAGGAGGAGATTTCCTACCGGAACGACTATTGGCAAACGCGCGTCCTGCGTCCCCGCTTTACGCAGATCTATCCGCCGGAAAAGCATGCCCCGAAAACACTCGTTGAAGCGCGATATCCCGGCGACACGAAGGGGCCGACATTGCAGGACCTCATTGAAGGCAATGATCCTCGCATCGCCCAACTTCGCGGCGGAGACCCCCGTTTCGCAAAAGTGCTGGAGGCGATCGAGAAGGGACAGGCACAGAAAGCCGATCCCAAGGACGCGGCGGATTTTCTTCGCGCCGTAATTCCGGTGATCTATCCCAACCAGCGATTCATCATGGGAACGATCGAAGAGGAGCACGGATTCGACTGGATCGTTCCGCCCGAGGAACCCATCGAAAAAGTGCAGCGGGATAAGAACGCGCCCCCTGAGGCCCCTACCCTGCGAAAAAGACCCAACCCGTGACGCCGAAAGGCGGAAGGCTTCTCACGTGATCCGCTGAATCGCATCGCCTGCGCGCACCACCCCAGCTTCGAGCACCCGGCAGAGCATGCCGCGTCGTCCCCAAAGTTCCTTCCTAAGTCCGGGGCGAATCCTCTCCATCTGGTCGCAGGGCGTGCAAACTGCCGTCACTTCGAGCAGCGTCTCCCCGATCCTCAGCTTCTCCCCGGGCGCTAAGCCGTTTACGTTCAAGCCCGCCGTCGTTATGTTTTCGCGAAGAATCCCGGGCGCTAAGTTCATGGCTTCGAGTGTTTCCCGGTCCACAAGAAGCACCTGGCGTTTTCCTCCGGGCCGAGCATGAGCGCAGCCCTCGACGCCGGAATCCTGAACGAGACGCGCCTCGGCAAGCTCCTCCATGGGAAGGCGCCGCTGCGGTGCCCGAAACAGGTTGGAAATTGTTGCCACGGATTAGTTCCCGGCGGAGCGCGCCCGTCCAGCTTGTACGCCGATATCCTTCCGGTAGTGCATACCCTCGAAATGAATCTGTTCGACGCGCCGGTACGCCAAGACTAGAGCTTCTTCTAAGGTCCCGCCTACGGCTGTGACGCCAAGAACCCGCCCGCCGGATGTGACTAGACTCTCTCCCACGCGCTGCGTCCCAGCATGCAAGACCTTCACACCGTTAAGTGGCTCTAGACCAGTTAGTCCTTCGATTGGCTTTCCCTTTTCGAATTTTCCGGGATAGCCTCCCGATGCAATCACTACGCACACGCTTGCGCCCGGTTTCCACCTCAAGCTCTCCGGATTCAGTCGCCGCGCCGCAACATCGGTCAACACTCCGGCAAGATCGAAGTCCACGCGCGCTAGGATTGCCTGAGTCTCCGGGTCCCCAAGCCTGCAATTGAACTCGAGGACCTTAGGGCCTTCGGCGGTCAGCATGAGCCCGATGTAGAGAAACCCGGAATAGCGGATGCCGTCGTCGGTCAATCCACCCAGGGTTGGGGCAACAATTGAGGATTCAATCGCGTTCCGCAACTCAGGCGAGAGAAGTTCATCCGTCGAATACGCTCCCATTCCTCCCGTGTTGGGCCCCTGGTTGCCGTCGAAGACGCGTTTGTGGTCTCGAGTCGGAACCAGCGGCGCGTAGCGTTCTCCGTCGGTCAGCAAAATAAAGGAAAGTTCTTCGCCGGAAAGCGCCTCTTCAAAGAGGATGCGCTTCCCCCCGCTGCCGAGCTCCTTCCTGACCATAACTCGTTCAATGAAGTCCCTTGCTTCGCCTTCTCCCGCCGCCACCAGGACGCCCTTGCCCGCGCATAACCCGTCCGCCTTGATGACCAGGGGCCATTTCACCTCGGCCAGAGCGGCGTAAGCTTCTTCCGCGCTCTCGTAGGTTCCGTACATTTGCGCCGTGGGGATGCTGTGCCGCCGCAGGAATTCCTTCGCGAAAATCTTGCTGCCTTCGAGCTGCGCCGCAATTTGCGAGGGCCCGAGAATTGGGAGGCGCCGCGATCGAAACGCGTCACCGATTCCGTTGACGAGTGGCAGCTCCGGTCCCACAACCGTCAGGTCCGGACGACGTTTCTCGGCCAATTCAATCAAAGCCGCCGTGTCAGCCGGATCCACGCTGACGCATTCGGCTTCCTCGGCAATCCCGCCGTTGCCGGGCGCGCACCAGATCTTTTCTACTCGTGGGCTCTCCCGCAGCTTCCACACCAGAGCGTGCTCGCGCCCGCCGCTTCCGATCACCAGAACTTTCATAGCGTGTGCTCTTTTTCGACCCAAAGGCAAGATAGTCGCAGGCGGGATGGGTGTCAACACCGGGCGCAAGAGGTCCGCGGCTTCGCGACGCGCAGGGAAAGACGGGCGTGAAAGCTATAAACGTTTAGTAGTGTATATTGATTACTTATTAGATATTACGCTTGCGTGAGCGCCCGGATCGGGATCGTTACGCTCGCGGCTGCTTCCGAGGAGCCGAGCATGTGGCAGCGCCCGTCGAAGATTCCGCCGGGATCGATCACCAGGCACGGAGAGTGCACCTCTCCCGTTACCACGCCTTTGGCTTGGATCTCCACGCGGCCCTTCGCGAAAATCACCCCGTCATAACGCCCGGCAATCACCACGCGATTGCCTTCGATCTGACCTTCCACCTTGGCGTTTTCTCCGAGGATCAGCGTCTGTTCGCTGATGATGTTGCCCTTCACCGTTCCGTCCACGCGGAACGTCCCCGTCACCTGGAGCGTACCCTCCAGCGTCACTCCCTGGTCGATGAATCCCGTCCACTCTTCGTTCGCTCCCGTGACCGTCGTCCCGGGCCATTTCCAAGCCATCGTGTCCCCCAAAGTTCTGCCTGCTCCACTTTAGCTGCGCGGGCGTGCAAGTCAACTTTGTTGAAACCAGAAAGTGTCGAATGTAGCGACTGAACGAAGGTTCAGTCATGCTTCGCGCGAATTCGCGGGTCACTTCATCAGGCGATCGTAGAGTCCCATCAATTGGGCGTCGTCGTAGTATTCCAGCACCAGCTGGCCGGGCCGCAACTTCGTTTTTTCTCGCAGAAGCACTCTGGTTCCCAGGTGGCGCTGCAGCTCCTCCACCGCGGCACGAATATTCGGATCGGAATATGCGGCGGGTTCGGTGTTTTTGCGGCGTGAACGTCTTGCGGCCAGGCGCTCAATCTGACGCACGGTCAATCCACCCCGCGCGGCACGCTGGGCATAGCGCATTCTCATTTGAGGATCCGCCACTGCCAGCAGCGCCCGGCCGTGGCCGGCGCTCAGTTTTCCTTCTTCGATCCATTCCTGAATGATCGATTCCAGCTTCAGCAAACGGACTGCATTGGCAACGGTGGCCCGATCTTTACCCGTTCTTTCGGCAACCGCCTCCTGCGTTAATTGGAATTCGTCCATCAACCGTTCAAAAGCTCGCGCAGCTTCCATCGGATTCAAATCTTCCCGCTGGATGTTTTCCACCAGCGTCATCTCGAGCGCCAGCTCATCCGGGACCTGCCGCACAATCGCGGATACCTTGGTTAGACCTGCTCGTTGCGCGGCCCGCCAGCGCCGCTCCCCGGCAATCAACTGAAAACGGTTGCCAATCGGCCGCACCACCAGCGGCTGAATGATGCCGCTGGCTCGAATCGAGCGTGCCAGTTCATCCAGTGCTTCCTCGCGGAAGCGCGTCCGGGGCTGGTATGGACTTGGCTCAATCAGATCGATGTCAATCTGCTGCGGTCCCCCAGCGGTCACTTCGCGCGCAGGAGCAACAGCGGTTCCTGTTGGCTGGCCTATTGCGGCGGGCGCGGCCGGGCCTGTGGCTGGCGTTTGAGGCTCAGGCTCCCGAATGAGCGCTCCGAGCCCCCGTCCCAAGGCGTTTCTCGGCATTGGCGATAACCTCCTGGGCGAGCTGTGTGTAGCTTTCCGCCCCTTTGCTGTGAATATCGTAAAAAAGTATGGGCTTCCCGAAACTAGGGGCTTCCGCAAGGCGCACATTCCGCGGAATTACGCTCTGGAAAACCTGCGCGCCAAAAAAACTCCGCAAATCCGTGGCGACCTGACGCGAAAGCGTGGTCCTTTCGTCGTACATGGTCAAAAGAATTCCCTCGACTTCGAGCGTCGGGTTGAGCGTTCGCCGGATCCGCATCAGGGTGTCGAGCAGTTCAGATACGCCTTCGAGCGCCAGATACTCACACTGAATGGGCACAAGGACCGCGTTCGCGGCTACCAAAGCGTTGATTGTCAAAAGATCTAGGGCTGGCGGGCAATCCAGAATCACGAACTTGTATTGCTCCGCCAGGCCCTCGAGAAAGGCCTTCAAGCGATACTCGCGATTCTCTGAGGTAACGAGCTCCACGGCAGCTCCCGCCAGGTTCTTGTCGGCGGGGATGACATCGAGGCCGGAAACTTGTGACTTTTGCAGGATTTTCTCGGTCGGCTCGTTTAGGATGAGGGCGTGATACAGAGTTCTCCGCGAGGGATCCTTTGCAAATCCCATCGCAGCAGTCGCATTGGCCTGGGAATCGCAGTCAATTAGCAGCGTGGGCTGATCCGCTACAGCCAAACAAGTGGCTAAATTTACAGCAGTTGTGGTCTTGCCGACTCCGCCTTTTTGATTCGCTACCGCAATAATCCGTGCCAACCCAGACCCCCAGACGGCGAAAATTTAACAAAGCCCTGTTTACGATGCAAGTTGTTTCACGTGGAACAAAATCGGAATCGCCAAAATTAAGACTTAAGACCGCTGACTGTACAAAGAGTGACACTTTTCCAATTCAGCCACGAGGAATTGTTCCACGTGGAACATTTGTGCTTCCCTGGATTGCACTCCCTCCCCGTCGAGCGCATTCTGTCCTTCCGAGGAGGATACGTGGCCTCAAATCACGGAGAAAGTTCCGTGGGCAAAGAGAGAACTCGCCTGGGCGCAATGTTCCACGTGGAACATCGCGCTGGCTTGTATAACAACTGGCGTCTGGGGGTATTTGCCATTAGCGGGCGAGAACCGTGGTTTTCTTGGGCTGTTTAACGTGGCGCGGGCCAGGCCCCTCTTGCAATCAAAGAAAATTCGCAGCGAAAGCCGTCGTTTCGACGACATCTTCAACTGGTGGAACTGGTTCAACGGGAACTGGCGCGATTTCCCATCAGCAAATAGCGGCGCAAAGAGTGAGGAATCGGAACAGGCTCCTCCCAATCCCAACCCGGCTCCTTGCGCACGGCATCGAGATCCCGGCCGCCAATCCAGAGCATTACCCGGCCGCACGCCACTGCCGGATTGGCGGCCCAGGCAAGGAACTCTGGGAATTCCCCCAAGGCTCGGGCACAAACTACATCGAGCGGAGCCACATCCTCGCTCAGTTCCTCAAATCGCTTCACGAGGATCCTGGTATCCATAACTCCAAGTTCTCGAACTACTTCCGCCAAGAACGTAGCCTTTTTGAAGTTCGACTCGATTAAGAAAACATGCCAGCCGGGCTTAATAATCTTCAAAGGAAGCCCCGGAAAGCCACCTCCTGAGCCAACGTCGGCCAGCCGACCATGCGAACCCGGTAAGTACAAAGCCCCAAACATGGACTCGCAGAAATGGCGGTACAGAACCTCCAGGGGATCGCGAATGGCCGTCAGATTCAGCTTTTCATTCCAGAACAGCAGCATTCTTATATATTGTTGAATTTTAAGGACTTGCTCTTCGTCCGCGCTCAAACCGAATTCCCCCAGCGCTCGCCGGATGGTCTCTTCGGAAACATTCGCCGGGTTGTTACTCATATTATAAATAACCAATGCCTACACATCGTTCGGAACCTCGTTTCCCGCGGACCGCGCTGCTCGCAACAAGTACCTTGGTCCGGCCAGTCCCGCCACCACATCCACAGTCGAATGCCAGACGGCAACCGGCAGAAGGCTGTCGTAGGCAATTCGTGCGATCGCGAACATGACGCCGAGTAGGAATGTCCCCAGGAGGCCGCTTCTCCCTTGGTACAAGTGAGCCAGGCCAAAAAGCAAGGAGCTCAGCAGCACAACAACCGCGGTTGGCAGCCCGGCTCGAAAGAGCGCCGCCATCGCAAACCCGCGGTACAGATACTCCTCGCACAAGCCCGCGGTAATCGCGAGCCCCAGGTAGGGAATCAGCTCGCGGCTCTGCCGTGGGAGGATTCTCTCACTGATGGCGCGCAACTGGCTCGTGCGCCGCGGATCCACCCGCGCCATTCTCCGCAGATTCATCCAGTGCAGAAGCGCCAAAATGCCGCCGCCCGCAACGGCCGCAAGCACCACTCGCAGCCGAGTTGGTTCGCTCAACGCAAGTTCTTTCGCGGAAACTCCCCGCGCGTGGACGCGCCATACGGTAATCCCCACGGCAAACCACTGAAATACAATCGTGGAAATATAGAGCGAAATTCGCTCTTTTGACGTCACTTCGGGAAGTGCAAGCAGCTTCCTCAAGCGGTGTTGGCCGCGCCAGGGAAGCACCACGCCCAGCACGGTGAAGATCAGATAGAAGTCCCAGGGCATCGAGAGATAAGAACATTTTCCTTTACTGTCCCGCAAGCGCCGTGGCTCAATCCGTTCCAGCACGCAAACCTTCTCCCCGCTATAATCAAGGCGCAGGAAAGCGAGGTGCTCCTTGACCGACTCCGTGAAGCTCACGGCGATGGCCAAGGCCGCCGGTTGAGCGGCAAAGCTGAGTCCCGGGACTCTGGACTCCGTTTTGCGCCGCCTGCCGCGGCAAGTTGACCCGAAGGTTCTCGTGGGCTTTGAAACCCACGACGACGCGGGGGTGTATCTGCTTAACGAAGGACTGGCGCTCGTTCAAACCGTAGATTTCTTCACGCCGATTGTGGACGACCCGCAGACCTTCGGTGAAATTGCCGCGGCCAATTCTCTCAGCGACATCTATGCCATGGGTGGGCGCCCTCTCTCGGCGCTTTCCATCGTCGGTTTTCCGGAGAAAGGCGATCCTCAGATTCTCGAGGAGATCCTGCGAGGCGGGCTCGCGAAAATGAATGAGGCACAATGCACCATCGTCGGCGGACATTCCGTGCGCAACGACGACGTGCTTTTCGGTTACGCGGTCAACGGCTTGATCGATCCGCAGAAGATTTGGCGCAACGTGGGAGCGAAACCGGGCGACGTTCTCCTGTTCACCAAGCCGTTAGGGACAGGCGTAATCTCCACCGCTCTCAAGAAGGACCACGCCGCCGCGCAATCGATCTCGGAAGCGGTCGCTTCCATGACCATGCTGAATCGCGCCGCCTCGGAAGCTCTGCAGGAAGTTCAAGCGGCCTACGCAAAACAAAGTCCCATCCATGCCGTCACGGACGTCACGGGGTTCGGCCTGCTGGGGCACGCGCATGAAATGGCGCTGGGCGACCCGGAACGCCGCATCGAAACCGTTTCGATGGAGCTCGACCATAAAGCTTTTGCCTATCTTTCCGGCGCTTTAGAGGCTGCGCGCGAAGGTTTTCTCCCGGGCGGACTCAAGAACAACCGTGAATTCTTCGGCGACTGCGCGGAGTTCTCGCCCGCGGTCCCCTCGGAATATCGCGATCTCTTGTTTGACCCGCAAACTTCCGGCGGCCTGCTCATTTCCATTTCCGAAGAGGCGGCGAATGCCGCCCTGGCGGCACTGGAGCGGTGCGACGTTCCCGCCCGCCTTGTCGGCAAAATCCTCGCCAAGCGCTCGCCTTTGCTGCTCGTGCGATAGCGTGATGCAACACCCCGCCTCCTGTACACTCATCGAATGGACACCATTACCCATGGAATCGCGGGCGCGCTGATCGGCAAAGCCGTTTTCCGGGGCGACGACATGCTCGCCACGCGCCCCATGAACCGCGCGCGCATCGTCACTTGGTCCCTGATGCTGGGCTCCATCTTCCCGGACAGCGACGTCCTCCGCGACCTTGTTTCCCGCAACGAATTGCTGATGATCACCTGGCATCGCAGCATCACGCATTCGCTCGTGTGTCTTCCGGTCTGGGCTTTGCTCCTTGCGGCCGTTACCCGCAGCTTCGCGCGCTGGCGCAATTGGGAAGCTCCTTCCTTCCTTATGCTCGCGCTTCTCTACGGGGCGGGCATTCTCAGCCACATTCTTCTCGACCTCGTCACCACCTTCGGCACCATGATCTGGTCTCCCCTGCGCTGGTCGCGCCCCGCGTGGGACCTCCTCTTCATCGTCGATTTCACCTTTACCGGCATTCTGCTCGTTCCCCAGCTCCTCGCCTGGGTCAATCTTCATCCCGACCATGCAAAACGCCGCGCCGTCATTCTCTGGCTCTGCTTTGCGCCCTCGCCGTTTCTCATCGCCGCCATCGCGCGCTTGATTGGCGCGCCGATCTCGCAAAGCGCAATCCTCGTCGCGATTCTGGTGTTCACGCTGCTCTTTCTGCTGCCCGCTTTTCGCGGATGGGGACACGAAATCGGCCACCTCGCGTGGAATCGCGCGGGTCTGGCAGCCGCGTGCGCTTACCTTGCGCTCGCGGTTTTCGCGCATCACACCGCTCTTGCGCGCGTTCGCGCGTTCGCCGCTCTCGAAAAGATCGACGTGCAAGCCTTTGCCGCTCTTCCGTTGCCGCCTTCCCTCTGGCGCTGGGATGGCCTGATTCTCTCGCCACGCGGCGTGTACGAAATGCGCATGGATCTCGGGCAAAGGTCGTCCATCCCGGAATCGGCCCGCGCCGCCGGCGCGGCTAATGCTTCCGATCTTCCGCCGATCGAGTATCACTATTTCCCGAGCGCGCCTGAAAACCCGTACCTCGACGCGGCGCGCCGTTTGCCGGAAGTGCAAAAAGTTTTGTGGTTCGCGCGCTTCCCCGTGACGCGCTTTCACATGGAAGGAGACATTGCCGTGGTGGAAATTCTCGATATGCGCTTTCCGCAGGTGCGCCGCGACCGGCCCGCGGCGTTCACCTACCGTGTGCGTCTCGATGCGCAGGGAAGTGTTCTATCGCAGGGTTGGGCCGGTCGTTAGATTTCCCCGGAAAACTGCCTACCTGAAGCGGTACGGCTCCCGCCGTGTCGCGCAGGATCTCAAAACTCGCGCTAAATCGCGAATTTTCCCAGGACTTTCTCGATTGTTCAGCTTATCGCTTTGCCGGCGGATTGGCGGGATGGATGACCACCTGGCGCCGCTCGCCCGTCCCGATACTTTCGGTCCGGATTCCGGGCATGTCTTTCAGCGCCAAATGCACGATGCGCCTTTCGTGCGAGGACATCGGGTTCAAGTGGAACGGCTGGCGCGAAGCCTGCACACGCTCCGCCGCCACGCGCGCCGTCATGCGCAGCTCTTCGAGCCGCAGCGCCCGGTAGCCGCCGCAATCCACCTGGATCTTGTCGTGCCACTCCGGCTCGAGGCGCAGCGCCCGATTGGCGAGATGCTCGAGGGCTTTCAGCACTTCGCCGCCCCGTTCCAGCAAAATCTCCTTGTCGCGCCCGTCCAGATCGGCAATAACTTCCGCCTCGCCCGGCCCGTCCACGGAGGGAACCGTGCGCACGTTCACTTTCAAATCGAATCCCGAAGCGCGAACCATCTCTTCCAGGAAGCGCCGCAACGCTTCGGCCGCGGCTTGGCGGTTCAGTTGGCCGTCCTGAATCAATTCGTGGGTCATTGCGCACCAGGGGCGGGGCACTTCCTCGGCACACAAGTATAAGCTGGCTCAGCCCTTCTTGCCACGGGCGGCTTTGGCCGGCGCGGCGGGCGGATGGCTCCGGTTCAGGTACCACTGTTGCACGATGCCCACCAGGCTGCTGGTCAGAATGTACACCGCCAGTCCGCTTGGATACGGAATCACCACGAACATCGCCGCCATTCCGATGGGCATCACCTTCATCATCATCTGCTGCTGCGGATCGGTCGTGGTCATCGGCGTCATCTTCGTCGCCAAATACATGGACAGCCCCATCAGCACGGGCAGAATGTAGTAGGGGTCTTTTGCGGACAAGTCTCTGATCCACCAGAACCACGGCGCGTGCCGCAATTCGATCGTTCCCTGCAGCGCGCGGTACAGCCCCAGCCAGATCGGAAACTGCAGAAGCTGCGGGACGCAGCCGCCCACGGGATTGATTCCCTCCCGGTGGTACACCGCCATCACTTCCTTCTGCATCTCCTGCTTCCGAGGATCGTTCATCTTATACTTCTTGTAACGATCCTGGATCGCCTTGATCTCCGGCGCCACCCGCTGCATTTTCAGCATCGATTTGTAGCTCGAAATGCGCAGCGGGAAGAGCAGCGTGTTCAGGACGAGCGTAAACACCACGATCGCCCAGCCCCAGTTTGGAACATAGTTGTGCAGCCACTTCAGCCCGTAGAACAGTGGCGACGCGATAATCTCCCACCAGCCGAAGTTCACCAGCGACTGCAGCGGCGGCGACATTCTCTTCAGCAGGTCGTAATCCTTCGGCCCCACGAACACGCGCAGTTGCAGCGGATGCGCCTGCGCCGCCGTCGCAATCTGAGGCACCGCTTCCGGCTGGTCCTGGCCCTCTACCTTGATCGGATGCCATGCGTTCCAGTAGCGCGTCGTCAGCGTGCCGGGCGCGGCGCCATTCGGCGGCAGGAAAACCGCCGCGAAGTAACGATCCTCGATCCCCGTCCAGTCCTTCCCGCCCTGCCAAACGCCCGGTCCCCACTTATCGATGTTTTCGAGCTTCTTGTGCGGCAGCTGCGTCAGCTTACCGCCCTCCGTGTAAACGACGTTGACCGTCTCCACGGGCACGGGATTCGTCACCGTCAGGTCGCCGAATCCTCCGAGCCACGCCAGGCCCGCCGTGATCGGCTTTCCGTCAAGCTTGGCTCTCACTTCCGCCTTGAGCACGTAGGAATGGTCGAACTCGAACCGCTTCGTGATTTCCAGATGTCCGTCGCTCCATGTGAATTCGAGCGTTCCGGGCGCGGCGATTTTCGCGGGAGCCGGAGCAGCGCTCTTCCCGGTTGTCGTCACATATAAGCCGCTATTCGCGGTCTTTTCGAGCTGCGCATCATCCAGCACCAGGCCGAAGGGCCACGCGCCCAGGTACTGGCAGACCTCCGGATGCACCACGTCCAGCGTTCGCGGCGGCTTCGCGTCGTCCTTGTACTGCTTCAGTTGCCAGCTCTTCACCACGCCGCCGCGGTTCGAAAACTCCACGCGATAGAGGCTGTTCTCGACGACAAACGTGCGCTCTTCGCCATCGCCCTTTGGCGGAATCGCAAGAGGAGCGGCGGCTGCCTGCGGCGGCTTGCCTGCTGTAGCGAGCTTGCCAGCTTCGGTTTGTCCGGCTGCGGCGCTTGTTGCCGGCTGTTGCCCGGCTTGCCCCGGAGTGGCAGTGGCGCTTGCCGTCGGCGGGTTTTGCTCGGGAGGCTTGATCGGTGGCTTCGGCGCGAAGTACTTCGCCCAAACCAGAATCACCACCATCGAAAGCAGCGAGGCAAACAGGATCCGCAGCTCCGGCCGCGATGCTCCCTTCTGCGGTTCGCTCATGAATGTGCCTCGCCGTGCCGCTCCGTTGGACTCGCGCTCATCTCTTCCCAGTTCTCCGGAACCGGATCCAATCCGAATCTCCCCGAAAACGGATGGCATCGCAGCAGCCGCTTCAGGCCCAGCCAGGACCCGCGCAGCGCTCCGAATCTCTCGATGGCCTCGTAGGTGTACTGCGAACAGGTCGGCTGGAACCGGCAGCTTCCGCCAAACCACACGGAAAGATTCGCCTTGTAAAAACGAATCGCAAACAACGCCGCGCGCGTTCCGGGATTCGAGCTCGCGCTTGCGTTCTTTTCCCGCACGGGCGCGATAGACCCTGCCTTTCGCCCGATCATTTGCTCGAACATGCCGTGCTCAGCAGCCGCGCCAGCTCCGCCGCCAGCGCCGCAAAGGGCGCTTCCGCCACGCTGCTCTTCGGATGTATGACGATGTCCCATCCCGTGGGTATCTCCGTCCGCTTCAGCCGCACCATCTCGCGCACGCGCCGCCGGATGCGATTGCGCACGACCGCGCCGCCCAGCGTTCTCTTGATGCTGAAGCCGAATCGGCTTTCCGGCAGGTCGTTCGCTTTCAGGAAAACTGTAAAGTGGGAACTCGCTCGGCGCTTCCCCGCGTGGTACACGGCATCGAACTCCGCCTTCCTCAAGAGCTTGCCTGCTGTAGCAGGTTTACCTGCCCTGGCAGGCCCTCCCGCTCCGGCAGAGTTACGCATCGATGCCGAATTGCCCATGGTTGCGGGCTCCGCGCCGCGCGCAGACTCCGGCCCGTCCTTACTCGGGCGTGAGGCGATGGCGTCCCTTCTTGCGGCGCGCCGACAGGACCTTGCGTCCGCCTACCGATTTCATTCTCGCGCGGAATCCGTGCGTCTTCGCGCGCCGCCGTTTCCGCGGTTGATATGTGCGCTTTGGCAAAGCTTTCCCCCTCTGTTCTTACGTGTTGCGCCGGGCCAATCTTACCGTTCTGCCCGCGCCCCTATCCCGTTGGAGCGGCATACGCACAGCCGCGTCCGCGGTGGCGTCTCGAATTTACAAGTGTACTGGGGCGCCGCTCACAGGGTCAAGCAAACGCCGGGGTAGGCTAGTCGTGTGTAGCTCATGACTCGCAGTAGGCTAAATCCCGGTATGCTGGCTTACCGGTAAAGCTCGCCCTGTTGCGCGCTCTTTCGCGAATCCCGTTTCATGGTGAACGCCGGCGTTGGCGCGCCTGGCCACGGTTTACACGTTTTCGGGTCACAAACTTGAAGGCCATCTTCAGCAGGTCTCGCAATGCACCCGTATCGATCCGAGAAAGCCGAACAAGAACGCACTCATAGGGAACATAGTGGTCCGTTACGTAGTAGGTGTCGGGCGCTCCCTCGAGCATCTCGGCGCGGTCGTTGAAATCCACGCTAACGACAAGCGAACCGGGCTCAGCCGAGCGATGGGCGGGAATACAGGCTAGGAGTTTTCCACGGACCTTGAGCGCCGGCGACCCATAGGCAGTGCTCTCCTCCACGCCCGGCAGTGCGAGCCCGATCTTTCGGACGACGTCAAAGGTGATCGTCTCTCGGCGCATCTTGAACCTCGGGGAATCTCCTGCCGAATGGATGTCTTGCAATTATGCTCGTTAAAGGGGCCCGATTGAAATGTATTCTCCTGAAAAGATCGATCCCCTCATGGGCTAGTTTGTCCCGCGGGATAACCACTAACTCGTCCGCATTCGCACAAACCGGGAGAAAAAGGAAATTCGCCCTGCTTCTCTTCACCATCCGGAGCTATACTCAGGCCATTCGACATCTTGTCGATATCGGCGCTCCCGCCGAGAAGGAGGTGATCCAGTGAGGTACGGTTTACGTTGACGCAGTAGAAGAGGCGCTTGTGATCTTGCCGAGCGCCTCTCTCCTTTTTTACTCCCCGTCTGAATCTCCCCGGAATTTGGCAAATCTCTTTGCGCCATCAATCGAATTTGGCAAAAGCCGGACAAACGCAATTCCCGCGCAAGTTGCAGCCAGTAAAGCCGCAGGAACGGCATGCCGGCGCAAAGGCGCTCATTCTTCTGCGCCGCCAAGAATTCTTACGCGAAACAAAAACCGGGAGCGGTTGCCCGCTCCCGGCTCGCGTTATTCAGTCCGAGATTGGAGTTCTCTCAGGAGTTCTTTTCTGCCTCCTGAATGTCCTGGTTTGCCTGCTTCTGCGCTGTCTTTGCTTCGGTCTTCGCGCTCGCGTTCGGCGAAAGCGTCTGGATCGATTTGCCCAGGCTCATCTTGCTCGCACCCGTGCCGGCCGGGCAGGTCGCTCCCTGCGGAACCGCGCCGCCCGTCATGTCCGCTTTCAGGCAGTCGAAGGAAATATTCAGGTTGTGGCTCACGTGAATCGCCGCGATGCACTGCCCAAGATTCCTGAATCCCGAGCATGCGTCTTTCAAGTCCGTGCCCGCGGGCAAGAGTCCTTTCGACTGCAGATTCGACGTGAGGTGGCTGTCCAGCTTCGAATTATTCCCCAGCACGCTGGTCGGCGAGCTCGCCGAGGAATGAGAACTGGCCGAAGAGTGCGTGCTCCCCATTCCCATTGAGGAATGGTCTCCGGCCGCGCTCATCGCCGGTCCATGCGGACCGCCGGCCGCCGCGGGTCCTCCTGCACCTCCCGGCCCGTGCGGATGCTGCGCCAGCGCCGTCGCGGCCGCAAAACACAGCGCCGTCGCCAGTGTCAGTATGTTCGATTTCGAAATCATCTCGTCTCCTCCTGAAGGAATTCCTGTGCTGCGCTTGCTAGTTCCCTGCAAACCCATGCCGTCGCAGCACCGGCGTGAGGTTAAAGCCAACAGTGAACGAAACCGTGTCCAGTTGAAAATGCACGCTGTGGCTGTACGCCACGTCGAAGTCCACAAAGCGCACCGGGCTGAAGTCCAGGTCCGCGTTGAAGCCGTTGTCGCGGTCGATTTCCGCGCCGCCCGTCGTCAGGTGATTATCCTGGAAAACTCTTCCGTGGCTCGACGCGCCTCCCTGTCCGCTTCCCGCTTGCGGCGCCACGCGGCTGTACACTTTCTGGTTTCCCCACGGCGCCACGTCGTAAGCCGAAGCGCTCACCGTCACCCACCGTGCCAAATCAAACGCCGTTCCCGCCTCGAAGTGCGCCAGGGTACCGAGCGTCGCATACGGCCGGTGCCAATAACGCGTGTCCAGAAGTGAGTTCGCCACGCCCGCGCTCGCGAAAGGCGTCCATCTGCCGAATTCCTTCGCCACCTGGTTCGTCCAATCCACGGTGACGCGCCCGGTGCTCAAGCCTTTCGAGCTGTCGCCGGTCGGCAGCCCCGTGGTCAGCACCGATCCAAAATTCAGCACGGGATTCTTCGCTACGAATTGCAGTTGTGCGAAGATGTCGCCCAGTCCGTTGTTCGTCGTGGTCGTTCCCGTCGAGCTCGTGCCTCTCGTGAAAAGCACGGGCACGCC
>Ga0209581_1000666_pt1 | contig 58342 bp, 44 predicted proteins | sample Coa_R2_FD_187160 | JGI IMG/M metagenome (GOLD analysis project Ga0209581, IMG submission 187160) | Surface soil microbial communities from Centralia Pennsylvania, which are recovering from an underground coalmine fire - Coalmine... | ecosystem: Environmental > Terrestrial > Soil > Unclassified ...
ATTCATCCGCAGCATCCGACATTTCGGTTTCAGGCTCACCTCGCGTTGGAATCAAGTTCCCGTTTCAGGCTCACCCCGCATTGGAATCGATCGCCCCGTTCAGGCTCATTCCGCATTGGACAATTCTATCATTTGCAATCTTCCACAGCACTCTGGTACTATCTTCTTGGCAGAGATCGGAACCCCCCTCTTGAAGTGCCACAATCTCACATCCACGGAGCAATGTAATCACTGAATGAGCTTTACTGTCTTTCTTGGCAACCTTCCCACCTGGGTCACGGCTGACGATATCAAGTCCTGGCTGGCAGCGGAAGACCTGGTCGCCGACTCCATCAAAGTCATTCGCAATCACGAAACGCAGGAATCCAAGGGATTCGCGTTCGTCGAAGCACCTACCGCCGATGAAATGCAGGCGATTATTCGCCGTTTTGATCGGGCCCCGCTCGAAGACCGGCTCCTCCGAGCCAATCCGGCTCAGCCCTCCAAGGGCAAAGACGCGAAGGGTCGTCCGGCCGGCGCCAGCGCCTCGCAACCGCACGCGTCCATGCGCAAGATGCGACGCGCGAAAGAAAAAGATTCCACCCCCAAGAGCGCCTTTGCCGCGGAGTTGGCCAAAGCCCTGTAGACCCACGCCGGAGCGGCGCGCTCCCACTGCTCAGTGCCTCCACACCTGTGAACCCCAGTCACAGAACTCTCATCGTAACTGTATAATATATAAGTACTTAACTCTGGCAACGCGCGTGCAAGCGGGTCTCTCATGAAATGTGCCTGGCTTGGCTGCCTGCTATGGGGTGGCCTCCTGTTCGCCGGAAATCAACAGGCGGAATTCAACGTGAATTGCCGCTATACGGTGGAAAGCGTCGAGCTTTCCGGCGATACCGGCGCCAAGATCAGCGCCGGCTTACGGGAAGAACTCACCCGGCTGGTGGGCGAAAACCTCAACCCTCCGGCACTGGATCAAGTTGCCAAGCGCATTCGCCACGAACTGCACGTCCGCTCGGTGACGCACCGCGTGCTGCGCGGCACCCAGCCGCAACACGTTAAAGTAGTCTTCGATGTCGGTGGCCGGTCGGCTAAGTTCGAAGTTTCCGTTCCCAAATTCCTCTATCATTCCAATGAAGGCTGGAGCGGCCTGGTGGAAGGCACTACCACGGTGGGCAACCAGGCCTTTACCTTAGGACTGGTAAGCGACGGGGACGAGCTGGCGGAGCGTTATTCCGGCTTGCTGGGGCGATACGAAAACCGTAAGCTGGGCACCAGCCGCCTGCGTTTCCGGTTTCAGTTCGAGAGCTACCACGAGCAATGGAATCAGGCCACCCGGCAAAACCTGGAGCCCGCCGGCCCGCCGCCTTCGGCGGACTACGCTGGCCTCTACCGCACCCGCCAGAACTTCGAACCGGTGGCCACCCTCGTCCTGGCAGCCCCCCTCACGCTCAGTGTAGGTACCGGCTTTCAGCGTTTCGAAACGCAGTATCCGGCCGCGCGTACCGAGGCCTCCAACTCGTTGATCACAACTCTGCGCTATCATCGAGTACTGGAGGGTTCGGAAGCCAACCAGCAAGACTTGGACGCAGGGTATAACCTGCGCGCGGCCACCAGAATTCTGAACAGCGACTTTGCCTACGTTCGCCACCACTGGGAGGTTCGCTACAGGTACTCTCGCGGAGCCAGTGTCATCCTGGATGACTTTGCCGCGGGATTGATTACGGGGCAGGCTCCGCTCTTTGAACGCTTTGTGTTAGGCAACAGTTCCACCCTGCGGGGGTGGAACAAATTCGAACTGGATCCCCTGGGAGGTAGCCGGGTGGTTCACAATTCGGTCGAGTATCGCTACCGGGTGGTGGAGATTTTTTATGACACCGGAGCGATCTGGGACCGCAATCAACCCGTCGTGCCGAGGCACGCGGTTGGAGTCGGCTTGCGCCAGGGCAATTTGTCCCTGGCGGTGGCCTTTCCGGTGAAGGAGGGCCGTATCGAGCCGATCTTTATGGTGGGCATGAACTACTAGATGGCGCTACCAGCGCGGCTCCCTCAGCTCAGCCGGCGCACCTGGCTGTTGGCCAGTGGTAGTGTACTTGTGTCTCATGTCCTGGGCGGTGAGCCTCTGGGGGTCACCTGGGATGGCGATGACCTGCATATCTCGGCGCCGCAATTGCGCTTTCTCGCCGGCAAGCCCTTGGAACGGCTGAAAAACGGCGCCTCGGTGTTCTTTGTCAGCCAGTTGACCCTGTTCACCGACCGCTTCCAGACGGTGCTGCGGCGGGCCCCGGAGCGTTTCGTGGTGAGCTACGACGTCTGGGAAGAGAAGTACTCGGTGGCCAAGCTGGCGGGTGAACGGCGGCTGGTGTCTCACCTCACTGCGGAGGCGGCCGAAGCGTGGTGTCTGGACAATGTGGCCATCAGCGCCTCGGGCCTGACTCCAGAGCGGCAGTTTTGGCTGCGCTTCGAGTTGCGCGCCACCGAACCGCGCGAGCAGCCCGACCTGTTGAACGAGTCAGGAATCAACCTGACCCGCCTGGTGGAGATCTTCAGCCGCCCGTCCACCAGCCAGCAGCCCGGCTGGGTGCGCGAGACCGGACCGCTGCGGCTGGCAGACCTCAAACGGGTGCGCGGCCGCGCCTCTCGACTGGGGTGAACCGCCTTCGCAACAGGCTGATTTTCATTTTCCTGGTGGCTACCCTGGTGCCCCTGGCGGCCACCCTGTGGATTACCAACGCCCTGCTGGAGCGCAGCCTCAGCTACGCGTCCACCAAGGAGCTGGATCAGCTTTCCAAAACGCTCGAGCGCACCGGCCGCGAATTCTACCAGCGCGCGCGGGAGGACCTGCGCGGCGCGGTGAAGGCCGGGCATGCGACGCCCATCCGCTACCTGCCCGCGGACCGCAATCACTGGCCGGATCCGGTGAAGGAGTTCGCCGAAAGCGGCGAGCCGGACCGCTTCGTCCGTTCCGGACACGAAGGCGACCGCTTGGATTACCTCGTGCGGCACGGCCAGGAGGTCTGGCAGTATTCCGAGTCCCTGGGCGGCATCGGTATGGAGCGCCTTGCCGAACAGTATCGCCAGGCGCGGCAGCTCGTGCAGGCGCGCCAGGAGCGGGACCTGCGGCGCGGGTTCCGGTACACCTTCGTGCTCCTGGCGGCCTGTGTCTGGCTGCTCTCCCTGGTGGCGCTGGTCTATTTCGCGCACCGCCTGAGCCGGCCCATCCAGCAGTTGACCGCCGGGCTCACCCGCCTGGCCGCCGGCGATTTGGGCACGCGCGTGGAGACCGGCCGCGACGATGAGATCGGCCGCGCCATCCAGGCCTTCAATCACATGGCCGGACGCCTGGAGGAGAGCACCCGCCGCCTGGTGTACCTCACGCAACTGGCGAGCTGGCAGTCGCTGGCGCGCAAGATGGCCCACGAGGTGAAAAACTCGCTCACGCCCATCCGCCTGACCGTCGAAGAAATGCTGGCGCGCCAGGGCGAGAACGACCGTGCTTTCATGGAACAGGCGGCCCAGATTGTGGTGGATGAGGTGGAGAGCCTTGAGCGGCGCGTGCGGGCCTTTTCGCAGTTTGCCGCTGAACCGCCCGTACACCTCGCGCCGCTGGACGTGAACGCGCTCATCGAGGAGCGCATTGCCTTCCTCAAATCCGCTCATCCCGAGGTGGCCTACACCCTGCGCCTCTCCCAGGAACGGCCGTGCGCGATGGCGGATCCAGACCTGGTCAAAGGCATCCTCACCAACCTGCTGGAGAACGCCGCGGAGGCCGCCGGCGAGGGCGGCCAGATTCTGGGCACCAGTTTTACCGGCGGCGGAAAAGTCGTGATCGAAGTCCATGACTCCGGCCCGGGGCTGAGCGAGCAGGTCCGCGCCTCGCTGTTTGAGCCCACCATTTCCTTCAAGAAGCGCGGCATGGGGCTGGGCCTTTCCATCGCCCGCAAGAGCGCGTTGCTCTCGGGCGGAGACATCCAGCTCGTGAAAGGAGAATTGGGCGGAGCGGGCTTTCGCGTGCTCCTGCCCGTAACCTCGAATGGCACCCCAGCGCGTCCTGATTGTGGATGACGAAGAGAATATCGGGCGTTCCCTGCGCCTGGTGCTGGAGCGCGAGGGCTACCAGGTGGCTGTGTGCCGCTCGGCCGCCGAATTCCGCGCGCATCCGGACACGGCGCGCGCGGATGCCTTCCTGTTCGACGTGCGCCTGCCGGACGGCAACGGGATCGATCTGCTGCGGTCCCTGCGCCAGGGCGCCAGCCCGTCGCCGGTGATCATGATCTCCGGCCACGGAACCATCGCCGACGCCGTGGAGGCCACCCGTGCCGGAGCCTTCGATTTCCTGGAAAAGCCCCTAAGCCGGGACAAGGTGCTGCTGGCCTTGAAGAATGCCCTGGAACAGGCCACGCTGCGCCAGGAAAACGAACGTTTGCGCGAACTGGTGGGCAGCGGCCCCACGATGATCGGTTCCAGCCCCGCTTTCCAGCGGGCCGTGGAACAGGCCGGTATGGCCGCCCGGTCGGATGCCCGCGTGCTGCTGATTGGCGAGTCCGGCACCGGCAAAGAGCTTTTGGCCGCCCACATCCACCAACTCAGCCCCTTCGCTTCCGGGCCCTTCGTCAAAGTGAACTGCGCCGCCATTCCCACCGAGCTCCTGGAAAGCGAGCTATTCGGGCACGAAAAGGGCGCCTTCACCGGAGCCGCTGCCGCGCGCCGCGGAAAGTTCGAACTGGCTGACGGCGGCACCATCTTTCTGGACGAGGTCGGCGACCTGCACGCCGCCTCCCAGGCCAAGCTCCTGCGCGTGCTGCAGGAGGGCGAGTTTCACCGGGTGGGCGGCGAGCAGACTATTCGCGTCTCCGTGCGCGTGGTCTCCGCCACGAACCGCGACCTGGCCGCCATGGTGGCGCAGGGCCGGTTCCGCGAGGATCTCTTCTACCGCCTCAGCGTGGTGCCCATCCGCGTCCCGGCCCTCCGCGAGCGGCCGCAGGACATCCGGCCCCTGGCGGAGTATTTCCTGGAAGATTTCTGCGCCCGCAACAACTTCAAGCCCAAGATCCTGGAACCGGGCCTGTACCCCCTGCTCGAAAGCTATGCCTGGCCCGGTAACGCCCGGGAGTTGCGCAATGTCATCGAGCGCATGGCCATTCTGACCCCCGGCGAGCGGCTCACCCGCGAGTCGATCCCGGTGGAGATCCGGGTGCAGCGCGAAGCCGGCCCGCGGACCACCATCCAGGAAGCCCGCGAGTCGGCCGAGCGGGAGCACATCCTGCGCGCGCTGGAAGAGTCCAACTGGAACGTCTCCGGCGCGGCGCGGGCCCTCGGCATGGAGCGCACCAACCTGCATAAGCGCATCCGCGCCCTCGGCCTGACGCGCAAAGCGTAAAATAGGGGTGTTTGTCCGGTATCGGCGGCGGCGGAGGTGCCCGATGCGTCATTCCACGTGGCTCTGGCTGTGGATTGGGCTCGCCTGCGGCGCGGGTTCGTACGCCCAAGACTCGGCGCGCGAGGTTGCCGAGGAAGATATCCGGCAGGCCGTCGTCATGATCGAGGCCAGCCTGGACGGCGCCGGCCGCTTCGGAGCCGGCATCATCGTCGGCGCGGATTCAGATTCCGTGTACATCGCGACGGCCAATCACCTTCTACGGGAGGGAAGCCGCCAGGCCGGGAATGTGCGCGTGCAGTTCCGCTGGCTGGGCGGCCGGACGCTGCCTGGCGCTGTTCTGCCGCAGCCAAATCCCCAACTGGATCTCGCCGCCGTGCGCGTAGACGGCCTCCAGGCGACCGGCATCCAAATGGACGGCATGCCGTTCGAGGCCGTGGGCAGCGCGGCTCTTCGGCGCGGAGATCCGCTCTATCTGGTGGGGAACCCTGCCCGCCGGGCCTGGCGCATCAATGCCACGCCCGAAAAATTCTCGGACCGGAACGGCGACCTGCTGGAGTTCGAGTCCACCTTCCTGGCGCGCGGCCATTCCGGAGGCGCGCTTCTTAACCAGGAGCAGGAGATTGTCGGGATGCTCAAGTCCGAAGATCCTCCCTACGGCGAAGCGGTCGACATCCAGCGTGTTACGGCACAATTCCGGAAATGGGGGCTCCCGGTTCTTCTGGGTGCGCCGCCGGCTCCGCGGCGATTCTCCTCTGTCAGCGTGGGCGTGCGCGCGTGCGCTCTGACTCCGGCCGGCGTCGCCTATTGCTGGGGCCGCATCGGAACCTATCGCGCGGCGTACGTCGACGAACGGATTGATTTCGAGACTTTGGACAAACAGGAACAGGATGCCATGGAGCGGCGAATCAAAGGCGCCCCGTATTCGCCGGTACCCATCCCCTACAGACGCACCGCGGTGCCGGCGCGGGGCGCCGCCCTGTTCAGCGCCAGCCCCCACCGCGTGCGCACCAGTCTGCGATTCCAGTCCATCACCGCCGGAACTTACCACACTTGCGCGGTGACAGCGGGGGGTGCCGGCTATTGCTGGGGGAGCAACGAGTACGGCCAACTCGGCAACGGCTCCAAGGACGATAGCATAGTCCCCGTGCCTGTATCCGGCGGCCTCACCTTCCGGTCCCTGGGGGTCTCCAAAGCGTTCACGTGCGGGATGGCGGCAAACGAGGGAGCGTACTGCTGGGGCGCCGGCTCCGAGGTTCCCTATTACCTGAGTGAATCTGACCGTCATCGCCGGTTGAACGAAGCCGCATTTGAGGATGTCGTGGAGCCCAAGCCCGCGCTGGCCGGCGAACGGTTACGTTCCATGGATTTCAGATTCAATTGGCAGTTCGTGACCGCTGCCGGCGGAATGTTGCGCTACTTTAGGGGCGACAGGCGGCCCCTGTCTCTTCCGGACGCAGTCGAGATCGACTCGGTCAGCGGGCCCTGCGTGTTGGCGAAGACCGGCGACGTTTACTGTTGGGGAGATCTCAGTTTCGCCGATCGAAAAGCAGGCTCGCCGGCTCGTGTGCCGGGAGGCCATTCGTTCCGCTCCCTCAGCGCTACATCGGAATCCGCCTGTGCCGTGGCCAAAGACGGAGCCGCGTATTGCTGGGGGGAGAACCGGTACGGCCAGCTTGGGAACGGATCCACGTCGAGCAGCCGGATGCCGGTCCCGGTGGCCGGTAATCTCACGTGGGAAAGCGTGAGCGTGGGCCTCACGCAAGCGTGCGGCATCTCGAACGGCGCGGTGTATTGCTGGGGCGTTCTGCCCGGCACGGGAAATGACGAGCGCGCCTGGCCGCGATACGGCGCGGTCCCCACGCCCGTCGTGAAGTAGGCGGGGCGCATCAGCCCGGTCGTCTTCCATCTTTCAGGATCTCCCGCGCCGCGTTGTACCCCGGAGCTCCCATCACGCCTCCTCCGGGATGCGCGCCGGAGCCGCACAGGTACAGCCCGCGGATGGGAGTCCGGTAGCGCGCCCAGCCCGCCACGGGGCGCATGACGAACATCTGGTCCAGGCTCATCTCGCCGTGAAAGATGTTGCCGCCGGTGATGCCGAACTGGCGTTCCAGGTCCAGCGGCGTCAGCACCTGCCGCTCCAGCAGAATCGCCCGCAGGTTGGGAGCGTATTCCTCTATCAGGTCGAGCACCCGCTGGGTGAAGCCTTCCCGCAGGTCGTCCCACGTGCCTTCGCGCAGCGTGTAGGGAGCGTATTGCAGGAAGATGCCCATAATGTGCTTGCCTGCCGGCGCCAGCGAGGGATCGTACATCGTGGGAATCGTCAGCTCCAGCAGCGGACGCTCCGAGGGCCGGCCATACTTGGCGTCGTCCCAGGCCTGTTCGACGTAGTCGATCGAGGGGCAGATGTGCATGGTGGCCCGGTGCTGCGGCCCCGGCGCACCCGGCAGGGCGCGGAAATCCGGCAGGCCGTCGAGCGCCAGGTTAATCTTGCAGGACGTGCCTTCGATGCGGAAGCGGCGCACCGCCGCCAGGAACTCCGCGGGAAGCTCGCGCTCGTCCAGCAGCCGCAGAAAGGTGACTTTGGGGTCCAGGTTGGAGGCCACGATCCGCGCCTGGATCTCTTCCCCGCCCGCCAGCACCACGCCCGTGGCGGCGCCGTCCCGCACCAGGATGCTCTCCACCGCCGCCCCGGTCCGGATCACCACCCCGCGGCTGCGCGCGGCGCTCGCGATGGCTTCGGAGACCGCGCCCATGCCGCCGCGCGCGAAGCCCCACAGCCCGCGATGCCCGCCCACCCCGCCCATGCAGTGATGCAGCAGGATGTAGGCCGTGCCCGGCGAGCGCGGCCCCCCGTTGGCGCCGATCACCCCGTCGGTGGCCAGCGTCACCTTCACTTCCGGGGACTCGAACCATTCATCCAGCAGATCGGCGGCGCTCTGCGTGAAGATCTTGACCAGCGCCACCAGGTCCTTGGATCCCAGGCCGCGCAGGCGCGCCGCCAGCTTCAGGTATTCCAGAAAGTCGCCCACGCCCGCCGGGGGGAATTGCGGCGGCGTGGTCAGCAGCAGCCACTCGATCACCCGGGAAATCCGTTCCAACTGCTCTTCGTACTCCGCATACACCCGGGCGTCTCGCGCCGAGAAGCGCGCCATCTCCTCCAGCGTCTTGCGGCGGTCCTGCCACATGAAAAAGTGGCGTCCGTCCGGGAAGGCTGAGAAGAACGCCGGATCCTTGGCGTCCACGTGGTAGCCGTGCCGTTCGAGCTCCAGTTCCGCGACGATGCGCGGCTGTAGCAGGCTCACCAGGTAGGCTGCGGTGGAGACCCGGAAGCCGGGCCACACTTCCTCGGTCACCGCGCAGCCGCCCACCAGCTCGCGCCGTTCGCACACCAGCACCTTCCGCCCGGCGCGTGCCAGGTAGGCGGCCGTCACCAGGCCGTTGTGGCCGCCGCCCACGATGATCGCGTCGTAACGCTCCGGCATACTCAATGCTTGCGAAATACCACCACCGCCAGCGGCGGGAGCGTGATCGAAATGCTGAAGGCGCGGTTGTGCCGCGGCACCCGGCGGGAAGATACGGCCCGGCTGTTGCCCACGTTGCTGCCGCCGAATATTTCCGCGTCCGTGTTGAGGACCTCCTGGTAGAAGCCTTCTTCCGGTACCCCGATCTCGTAGTTTTCGCGCGTCACGGGAGTGAAGTTGCACACGAACAGCAGAAAGTCCTGCGGATCCTCCGCGCGCCGGATGAAAGAGATCACGGAGCTTTCCACGTCATGGAAATCCACCCATTCGAATCCCGTGTAGTGGAAATCTACCTGGTAGAGCGCCGGGTTGGCGCGGTAAAAGCGGTTCAGCTCGGCCGCCAGGGTCTGTAGTCTGCGATGATAATCGAAAGTCAGCAGCTCCCACCGCACGCTGGCGTCGTGATACCACTCCTCCCGCTGCCCGATCTCCTGTCCCATGAACAGCAGCTTCTTCCCGGGGTGCGCGTACATATAAGCCAGGAACGCCCGCGCGTTGGCGAACTGACGCCATTCGTCGCCCGGCATTTTATTGAGCAGCGAACGCTTGCCGTGCACCACCTCGTCGTGCGAAATGGGCAGCACGAAGTTCTCGGTAAAGGCGTATAGCAGGCTAAACGTGATGTTCTGGTGGTGGTACTTGCGGTGGACCGGATCCTTTTCGAAATAATCCAGCATGTCGTGCATCCAGCCCATGTTCCACTTCATAGTGAAGCCCAGGCCGTTCAGGTACACCGGCTTGGACACCCCCGGAAAGGCCGTGGACTCCTCGGCGATGGTCACCGCGCCGGGAACCTGGTGGGCCAGCTCGTTGAACCGGCGCAGGAAGTCGATGGCCTCCAGGTTCTCGTTGCCGCCGTATTGGTTCGGCACCCAATCGCCGGGCTGGCGCGAGTAGTCCAGGTACAGCATGGAGGCCACCGCATCCACCCGCAGGCCGTCGATGTGATAGCGCTTCAGCCAGAACAACGCGTTGGAAATCAAAAAGGCGCGCACTTCGTTGCGGCCGTAATTGAAAATCAGCGTGCCCCAGTCGCGGTGCTCGCCCTTGCGCGGATCGTCGTGCTCGTAGAGCGCTGTGCCGTCGAAGTAGACCAGCCCGTGCGCGTCCTTGGGGAAGTGCGCCGGCACCCAGTCCACGATCACCCCGATGCCCGCCAGGTGGCATTCGTCCACCAGGTACATGAAATCCTCCGGCGGACCGAAGCGCGAGCTGGGCGCGTAATAGCCGATCACCTGGTAGCCCCAGGATCCCGAAAACGGGTGCTCCATGATGGGCAGCAGCTCGATGTGCGTGTATCCCAGGCGCTTGACGTACTCCACCAGGCTTTTGGCGATCTCCCGGTAGCTCAGGATCTGGCCTTGCGGCCCCCGCAGCCAGGACTCCAGGTGCACTTCGTAGATGGCCACCGGGGACTTGAGCAGCTCTTTTTGCGCGCGCTCCTCCATCCAGGCCTCGTCGCGCCACTGGTATTTGTCCAGGTTCCAGACCACGGAGGCGGACTTGGGTGGCACTTCGCAATAGAACGCGTAGGGGTCGGCTTTGAGCTGCTGGAATGCCCGGAAGCGCGAGCGGACGTTGAATTTGTAGTTCACGCCCTCTCCCAGTTCCGGCACGAACAATTCCCAGACCCCGGCGTTGCGCCGGCGCATGGGGTGGCGGCGCGCATCCCATTGGTTGAAGTCGCCCACCACGGTCACCGCCTCCGCGTTCGGCGCCCACACGGCAAAGCGTACGCCGGGAATACCCCCGCACTCCACCAGGTGTGCCCCCAGCGTCTCGTAGGCCGCATACAGCGTGCCCTCGCTGTGCAGGTGCAGATCGAAATCGGAGACTAAAGGGGGAAAGCGGTAAGGGTCTTCGAAATCGATCGCCGCGCCGCTGAAGAGCAGGGCCCGGATGCGATAGGGCCCTACCTCGCCCGGCAGGGTGGCCACGAAAAAGCCTTCGCTGTGCTGCCGCGCCATGGGCCAGAGCTTGTCGCCCAGGACCACTTCTGCGGACTGCGCCTGCGGAAGAAACGCCCGCACCTCCCAGCGTGCCTGGCCGCCCCGCTTCCGCACCGCGTGCGGACCCAGAATCCGAAAGGCGTCGCCGTGATATCCGCCGGCAATGGCTTCAATTTCTTCAGCAGTCATGCGAGCCTATCATTATTGCAAGTATGCGGGAAAGTTACAGTGCTTGGCGCAAGGCGGAACTGCATCTTCATCTGGAGGGGTCGGTGGAACCACGGACCATGCGGGAGCTGGCGCCCGACCTGAGTCCGCAACAGATCGAGGAACTCTACCGCTTCGAGGACTTCCAGGGGTTCCTCATGTGCTTCAAGCGGGTGGTGGAACGCCTGCGGAAACCGGAAGACTACGCCCTGGTCACCCGGCGCCTGCTGGCGCAACTCGCCGAGGAGCACGTGGAATACGCCGAAATCACCATCTCCGCCGGCGTGGTGCTTTGGAAAAAGCAGGATTTTGCGGCCGTCTACGAAGCCATCCGGGAGTCCGCGCAAGGCTCTGCCACACAGGTCCGTTGGATCTTGGATGCCGTGCGCCATTTCGGCGTCGAACACGCCATGGCCGTCGCCCGCCTGGCGGCCGAACGCGTCGAGGACGGCGTGGTGGCTTTCGGTATCGGCGGGGATGAGGCGCGCGGCCCCGCCGAGTGGTTCACGGAAGTGTTTCAGTTCGCCCGGGACAGCGGCCTGCGGCTCACCGCCCATGCCGGCGAATCCGCCGGACCTGAGTCGGTCTGGGGTGCCCTGCGCATTGGGGCCGAGCGCATTGGCCACGGCATCCGCTCCATCGAGGACCCCGAACTGGTGGGTTACCTGCGGGAGCAGGATGTGCCGCTGGAAGTCTGCATCACCAGCAACCTGGCCACGGGTGCGGTCGGCAGCCTGAACGAGCATCCCGTGCGCCAGCTCTTCGAGGCGGGAGTCCCCATCATCCTGAACACCGACGACCCGGCGCTGTTCGGCGCCTCGCTCTCCGGCGAGTTCGAACTCGCCGCCACCTGCTTCGGCTTCTCCGAAGCCGAGCTGCGCCAGATCGCCGCTAACGCCTTCCAGTATGCCTTTAAGTAACGCCTCACAAGGCTGCTCTTGAATCTCTCCTGGTTTTCTAGTAAATACATACTAAAGAGCACAACTCGCGGTCAGGGGCGAGTTTACAACTGATTCTGCATTCTTTAGGGAGGGGTCTGTGAGACTTCGCTTGTGGGTAGCTGCGGCTGCTGTGGTTCTGTCAGGTTCCGTACAGTTGTTTGCGGATGTGACCGGGTCGATTCTGGGCACGGTCCGGGACGAGACTGCCGCCGTCATCGCCGGCGTCAAGGTGGTGGCCACCAACCTGGAAACGAACCAGAGCGCGATGGCTTCGACGGATAGCTTCGGGCAGTACCGCATTCTGGCTCTGCCCGTAGGCCGCTACAAAGTAGAGGCCTCCGCTCCGGGATTCCAGAAATTCCTGGTCACCGATGTCACCTTGGACGTCAACGAACAGCGCCGTATCGATGTCACGCTGAAGGTGGGCAGCGTCGAGCAGCAGGTTCAAGTCAGCGCTAACGCCGTCCAGGTCGAAACCACCAATACGCAACTCGGCCAGGTCATCGACCAAAAGAAAGTTCTTGACCTGCCGCTGAACGGCCGCAGCTACATCGACTTACTGGGGCTGCAATCCGGCGTGGCGCCCACTACCTCCGGATCCATCCAGCAGGACCGCCCCGTGTCCGGCGACCTTTCTTCCGGCAACATCTCCGTGAATGGCCAACGCGAAACCGCCAATGCCTTCCTGGTAAATGGAGGCGACGTCAGCGAGGGGCGGAACTTAGGCACGGCCGTCATCCCCAACCTGGATTCCGTCGCCGAGTTTCGTCTGATTACGAACAGTTTTGACGCCGAGTACGGTAAGTTCAGCGGCGCCATCATGAACGCCATCACCAAGTCCGGCACCAACGGCTTCCATGGCACCGCGTTCGAGTTCCTGCGCAACGACAAGCTGGATTCCCGCGGCTTCTTCGATCCCGAAAAGGGCGTATTCCGCCGCAACCAGTTTGGCTACGCCGTCGGCGGGCCCGCCATCAAGAATAAGGTCTTCTGGTTTACGGACTATCAGGGCACCCGCGAGGCCCGCGGCATCTCCAGCGGCCTGGTGCAGGTGCCCACGCCGGCCCAGCGTCAGGGCGACTTCTCCGGCCAGAATGCCTTCGTGGACAGCGCCGGCGATCCCACCAGCGTGCAGGGATCATACTGGGCGCAAGTGCTCTCGAAGCGCCTCGGATATACCGTCTCCGCCGGCGAGCCGTACAGCCTGCCCAACTGCACCAGCACCCTGAATTGCGTGTTCCCCGGCGGCATCATCCCGCAGCGCGCCTGGTCCGCGCCGGCGGTGGCCACCATGAAATACATCCCCCTCCCCAATTCCGGCGACAGCTTTCTCACCACCGCGGGCTACGCCCAGAACGTACGAGACGACAAGGCCGGGCAGCGGGTCGATATCCTTACGCAAAAGACCGGGAACTGGTTCGTCTACTACTACTTTGACGATTCGACGGTGTACAACCCCTTCGGCGCCAATGTGCCCGGATTCCCCACCGTTACGCCCACAAGGGCGCAACAGGGCGTGGTCAGCAACACCAAGATCTTCGGGCCTACCGCGGTGAATGAATTTCGCGCCAGCTTCATGCGCACCGCGACCACGACCAACGAGCCCCAGGCCGGCTTCGGCAAAATCTCGGACTTCGGCTTCGTCACCGGCCCCGGAACCTTGGGAATCATTCCCTCTGGACCTCCCGGATACGAAGGCCTGCCCAACATCGGCTTTCTGAACTTCAACATCGGCAGCCCCACCCTGACCACCTTTCAGCCGAACAATACCTGGCATTTCGCCGACAATTTCTCCAAAATCTCCGGCCGCCACACCCTCAAGTTCGGCGGCGAGTTTCGCTACTACCAGATCAACGAGCGCAACGTGTGCGCGCCCAACGGCAGCTTCAACTTCGATGGCTCGGAGACTGGCAGCGATTTCGCGGACTACTTGCTGGGCGCGCCCGTGGGCTACACCCAGTGCAGCATGCAGTTCCTCGATTCACGCACGCGCTACGGCGGGCTCTATGGGCAGGATTCTTTCCGCGTGAAACCGAACCTGACGCTCAACTACGGCCTCCGTTGGGATGTCAACATGCCCTGGTACGATACGCAGGGCAAAATCGAAACCATCGTGCCCGGCCTGCAGTCCACCGTCTTCCCCACGGCTCCCAAGGGCTGGGTGGTGCCGGGCGACCCGGGCATTCCCAGCACGCTCGCGCCCACGCGCTACAACAACTTCGCTCCGCGCGTCGGCTTGGCCTATTCGCCCGGCTTCTCCGACGGCATCCTGGGCAAGATCTTCGGCGGGCCCGGCAAGACCAGCATCCGCGCGGCGTTCGGCATCTACTACAGCTCCATCGAGGACCTGAACCTGTTCTACGAGGTCGGCGACGCGCCCTACGGCCTGTACTGGCCCAGCATCCTCCCGCCGCTCTTCGAAGAGCCCTTCCGCACGCGCGCCGACGGATCTTCGCAAGGGCAGCGCTTCCCCTTCGTCTTTCCCATCCCCGGCGATCCGCGCAACAAGACCTTGGACTACTCCGTGTTCCTGCCCATTCAGGGCTCGCCCGGATATGACATCCACAACCACGTGCCCTATGCCGAGCACTACAACTTCACCCTGCAGCGCTCTTTGAGCAAGGATACGGTACTGAGCCTGGCCTACGTGGGCACACAGGGCCACCGGCTGATTTCGGAGACCGAATCCAATCCCGGCAATCCGGCGCTGTGCCTCAGCCTGCGCGGTACCGGCGTTCTGGCCGGCACCCCCGAATGCGGACCCTTCGGCGAGTTGGGGACGTACACCCGCCCGGACGGCACCGTCATCAACGGCACGCGAGGTCCTCTGGGTCCCAATTTCGGCAGCAACGGCTTTACCTCCAACATCGCCAACTCCAACTACAATTCCCTGCAAATCAGCGTGGAGCGCAAAGCCGCCGACTTCACCTTCCTGGCGGCTTACACCTATTCCAAGGCTATGGACGACTCCTCCGGCTTCGGGGAGTGGATCAACTTCATGAACTATAACCTGAGCCGCGCCTTGTCCGCCTTCGACCAGACGCACAACTTCGTGGTCAGCTACAACTACGCCGTGCCGCTCGACCGGGCCTTCCGGAGTCTGCCCAAGCGCCTCACCGAAGGCTGGAGCTTGAACGGCATCACGCGCTTCGCCAGCGGCTTCCCCATCAGCATCTCGCAGAGCGGCGACCGCTCGCTGACCGGCACTTCCGGAGTCGACGCGCCGAACTTTGTCGGCGGCCTGGTAATCAACGATCCGCGCAATGCCGGCGCCGACGGTGTGCCCAACGAGTACTTCAACCGCAGCGCCTTTACCTCCGAGTCCCTCGGCGGCGTGGGCAACGCCAACCGGCGCTTCTTCCACGGTCCCGGCTTCAACAATTTCGATTTCGGCCTGCACAAGGACACCAAGATCCGCGAGAGCATGGCGGTGCAGTTCCGGGCGGAGTTCTTCAACATCTTTAATCACACGCAGTTCACGAATCCGAGCGGCAACTACGCCAGTAGCCTGTTCGGAGTCGTGACCAGCGCGCGGGATCCGCGCATCGGCCAGCTCAGCCTGAAGTTCCTGTGGTAGGGCGCTAAGCCGCCGCGCCACCGGACAATCGGCTGCCGCACGCTGATATAATGTCGGCACGTTTGATGCGTCTGGGATTGCTGTCACTGTTTGCGCTGCCGCTCCTGGGCCTCGCCCAGAGCCCGCAGCCCGCGGATTTCTTCGAGACCAAAGTACGTCCCATCCTGGCGAGCCATTGTTTCGCCTGCCACAACTCCAAGCTGAAAACGGCGGGGCTGGATCTTTCCACCGCCGCCGGGTTCGCACCGGCCCGCGACCGTATCCTGAACGTCCTGAGCTACCAGGGCGCTATCAAGATGCCGCCCCAGGGCAAGCTCAAGGACCAGGAGATTGCGGACGTCACCGCCTGGATCCAGATGGGCGCGCCGTGGCCGCAGGCCGTCCGGCAGAAGAGCGACCGTACCTTCTGGTCCTTCCAGCCCGTGAAGGACTACCCCCTCCCGGAAGTCCGCAACCAGGCTTGGGTGAAGAGCCCGATCGACCGGTTCATCCTCGCCCGGCTGGAAGAGAAAGGGCTCACTCCCGCTCCCCCGGCTGATAAGCTCACGCTGCTGCGGCGCGCCACCTTCGATCTCACCGGCCTGCCGCCCACGCCTCGGGAAATCGACGACTTCCTGGCCGACCAGTCTCCCAATGCTTTCGCCAAGGTGGTGGATCGCCTGCTCGCCTCGCCGCGCTACGGCGAGCGTTGGGGACGCCACTGGCTGGATGTGGCGCGCTACGCCGACTCCACCGGCGCCGATGAGGACATCCGCTATCCCTACGCCTGGCGTTACCGCGACTACGTGATCGACGCCTTCAACCGCGACCTTCCCTACGACCAGTTCATCAGGGAACAGATCGCTGGGGACCTGCTGCCCGCCGCCCGGTCCGGCGAGGTGAACGTGCGCGGCGTCGTGGCCACGGGCTTTCTGGCGGTAGGCCTCAAGCTGCTCGCCGAACAGGACAAGCCCAAAATGGTCTACGACATGATCGACGAGCAGATCGACACCACCACGCGCGCCTTCCTGGGTCTCACTGTGGCCTGCGCGCGCTGCCACGATCACAAATTCGACCCCATCCCCACGCGCGACTACTATTCGCTCGCCGGCTTCTTCGCCAGCACGAAGTCGCTAAGCAAGGTGGAAGGCACCGTCTCGCAGCTTTATTTCGCGCCGCTGGTTCCCTCGGACGTCTACCAGCGCTACGAAGCCGCCCAGGGCTTGATCCGTGCCAAGTCCAAGCAGATTCAGGAAGTCGTGGCCGGCGAGATGCTGCGCCGCACCGCCGCGCTTGCCCCCCGCCTGGCCGACTACATGCTCGCGGCCTACCAGTACGATCTACGCCCGAAGGCCCAGGAGAAGCTCTGCATCGGCGATTTCGCGCACGAGCGCAACCTGGACTCCGCGGTGCTCGAGCGCTGGGACGACTTCCTTAAACCTGGTGACGATTTCCGGCCGTTCCTGGATGCCTGGTTCCAGGCATTGGCCAAGGGCCGGCCCGCTGCGGAGGAAGCCGCGCGGGCGTACCAGAAACAGTTCCAGGCCACGTTGGCCGAGTGGTCCGGCAAGCTGGATGCCTGGCGCGACAAGGTGCGCGCCGACGCTGCGGCCGGCAAGGAGCCGCCTGACCGTCCGAATTTCGATGGCGGCAAAGACCGCTTCTTCGAGGCCGTGGCCATCACGCCTTCCGGACCGTTCGCCATCCGCGAGGTTTCTTTTACCAAGAAGAAGCTCGGAGACGCCGAGGAAAAATCCGGCGCCAACCCGCTCTTTTCCGCGGAGGCCAACGCCCGCATTCATTCGCTGGAAGCGCAGTTCGCCGCTCTGGAGAAAGCTTCGCCCGCCCAGCCGGACATGGCTGATGCCGTCTGTGACGGAGCCCCGGTTGAGCAGCACGTCCTCATTCGCGGAAACCCGGGCAATCCCGGCGAGCTGGCGCCCCGCCGCTTCCTCACCGTGATCGCGGGCGACCAGATTCCCGCGACCCACGGCAGCGGCCGCCTGGAACTGGCCGAGTGGCTGGCGAGCCCGCAACATCCGCTCACCAGCCGCGTCATGGTGAACCGCATCTGGCAGTACCATTTCGGGCAGGGCCTGGTGCGCACTCCGAACAACTTCGGCCTGCTCGGCGAAAAGCCCACGCACCCGGAGCTGTTGGACTACCTGGCCCGCCGTTTCGTCGAGCAGGGCTGGTCCATCAAGGCCATGCACCGCCTGCTAATGCTCTCCAGTGCCTATCAGATGAGCAGCCGGATCAGCAAGGCCCAGGCCGAGGCGGACCCGGCCAACCTGCTGTTTTCGCACTTCGACCGCCGGCGCCTGGACGTCGAGGAGATCCGCGACGGCCTGCTGGCGGCGGATCGCGAGCTGGACCTGACCATGGGCGGCACCTTGCAAAGCGGCTTCGGTACCGACGGCGAGAACAGCGCCGCGCGCCTGAGCTACGATCCGGCGGTCAGCCGGCGCCGCACCGTGTACCTGCCGCTACGCCGCTCCAACCTGCCCAGCCTGCTGAACCTGTTTGATTTTGGCGACGCCACCACGCCCAGTGAAGGCCGCGAACGCACCAACGTAGCTCCCCAGGCCCTGTTCATGATGAATAGCCGCTTCGTTTCGGAGCGCGCCCGCGACCTCGCCAAAGAACTTCTGGCCGAAAACTCTGCCGGCGACCGCCAGCGCCTGGAGACCGCTTACCTGCGGCTATTCGGGCGTAAACCCGCCCCCGAAGAGACCGATGATCTGCTCCACTACCTGGCCGCGTTCCGCGGCAAGACGGCGGACTCCGGCCTCAAGCCCGAAGATCCGAACCTGTTTGCCTGGCAGAGCGTTTGCCACATCCTGATGTCGTCGAACGAATTTATCTACGTGGATTGACCGGACATGATACCTGAGATTTCGCGGCGCGCCCTGTTACGCAACACGGCGTGTGGTTTTGGAACGCTGGGGCTGATGGGTCTGCTGTCGGACGTGCAAGCGGCCGAACCGGCCAACCCCATGGCTCCCAAAAAGCCTCACTTCGAGCCCCGCGCCAAGCGCGTGATCTTCCTCTTCATGCATGGCGGCCCTTCGAGCGTGGACACCTTCGACCCCAAGCCGCGCCTGGAGAAGGATAACGGCAAGCCCCTGCCCTTCAAGCGGCCCCTCACCTTCGCCGAAGGCCAGATGGGCGGCCTGATGAAATCGCCCTGGCAGTTCAAGCGCTACGGCGAAAGTGGCCTGCCGGTGAGCGACCTGTTCCCCCACGTGGGCTCCTGCGTCGACGACATCTGCATGCTGCATTCCGTGGTGGGGGATAGTGTGGCCCACGGCGGCGCCAGCCTGCAACTGCACACCGGGTCGAACACCTTCACCCGGCCCAGCATGGGCTCCTGGATTGTCTATGGTCTTGGCAGCGAAAATCAGAACCTGCCGGGCTTCATCACCATCAAACCGTCGCTGGCCCACGGCGGAGCCAAGAACTGGAGTTCGGCATTCCTGCCCGCGGCCTATCAGGGTACCGCCCTGGGCAACGCCGGCATCAAGGCCCGTGATCTCGTCGAGCCCATCGAAAACCTGGTGAACCGCGACCTCACGCCCGAGCTCCAGCGTTACGAGCTGGACCAGCTCCAGAAGATCAACCGCCGCCACGCGTTCAGCCGTGAGTATGATCCGGAACTCGAAGGCCGCATCCAGGCCTTTGAGCTGGCCTTCCGCATGCAAACCGTAGCGCCGGAGGCGCTGGATGTTTCCAAGGAATCCGCCGCCACAAAGAAGTTGTACGGGCTGGATCGCGAAGAAACGTTCGACTTCGGCTGGCAGTGCCTGCTGGCCCGCCGCTTTGCCGAGCGCGGTGTGCGCTTCATCCAGTGCTCGCACAGCTACAAGTGGGACCAGCACAGCGACCTCTATCGCCTGCACACCAAAAACGCCCGCGAGGTGGACATCCCCATCTCCGGGTTGCTGAAGGACCTCAAGGCCCGCGGCCTGCTGAAGGACACCCTGGTGCTCTGGGGAGCGGAGTTTGGCCGCACGCCCGTCGCCCAGGGCGCCGACGGCCGCGACCACAACCCCTACGGCTATACGATGTGGCTGGCCGGCGGCGGCATGAAAGGAGGCTTCGCCTACGGCGCCACTGACGAGTTCGGCTACTACGCCGTCGAAGACCGCATGCACTTGCACGACCTGCACGCCACCATCCTCTACCTGTTGGGCCTGGAACACACCAAGCTGACCTATTTCTATGGCGGAAGAAATTTCCGGCTTACCGACGTCGCCGGCAACGTGGCGCACAAAATTCTCGCCTGACCGCTGGCGGCGAGCCTTAGCTCTTAAACTACGTGCCGTGAAACCGGCTTTCGCGGCGGAACCCACAGTAGCGTCCGGCGCGATCCCGAACGAGCGGATAGCCTCCGAATAGCAGGAGCCCTATGGCGGCCAGCGGCGCCGTTGCCGGTTCAGGAACAGGGTGGAGGGGAGCATCAGGCTGCACGGATACGTCATCCAGATAAAGCCAGCCCTGCCGATCATATCCGCCCAATTCCAGCACAGTCGACGGACCTGTGGCCGTTTCCCTGAACTGAAACTGCGCGTACCCGAGTTGCCCCACGAACTGCAGAAGATTCGTCTGGTCGTAAATGACCTGTCCACCCCAGAGCACACGGAACTGACTTGGCAGGCCGCCATCGGAATGCAGCCACCAGGAGACGTCGTAATCGAGTCCGGGTATCGTGGAGAGCGTCTGGAGAATATAAGCCGGCGCCGTGAGATTGCCCAAGTAGGCGTTATAGGCTCCCTGAAACGGGTCAAAAGAACCAACGTAGTTAAGCCGCAGATCTTCGCTCCCAATCAAGGTCCAACCAGTGAAGTCTCCGGTTTCAAAATTCCCATTTGCCAGAATATTTGTTGCGCCAAGCGAAGCGGGAAGCCCAACGACGATCAACACGAGTGCCGGAAGTAGACGCATAGCTGTAGTGCCTGCCGAGGTAGTGTGGGCGTTTACTGCGGGCTCTCAGCGAAGAGCGCCCGCAGGCCTCATTGACGTTCTCGCTGCCTATGGATCACACGGCTATCCAGGCCGGTTTATCCACAATCTGTCGAAATCCTCGACGGTCCTTTGGCATCCCTCGTGCTAGTTGAACTTACGAGGTTCCTTCCGTGGCTAAAGGATCGGTTTCCATTACAGTCGAGCGCTGCAAGGGCTGTGGCTTCTGCGTGGAGTTCTGCCCCACCCATGTGCTGGCGCTCTCCTCCGCTTTCAACTCCAAGGGATATCACCCCCCGCACATCGTAGCTGCTGAAAAATGTAGCGGTTGCGACCTGTGCGGGATGTACTGTCCGGACTTCGCGATCTTCGGGTGGCGGCATGCACGCTGACCCCAAAGGAGTATTGACGGGGGTACATTTCCTGGACGGCGACCACGCCTGCTGTGAGGGTGCTTTGGCGGCAGGTGCGCGATTTGCCGCAGGCTACCCCATCACGCCCTCCACCGAAGTGGTCGAACGCTTTGCTGCCCGGATTCCCACCGTGGGCGGGCTGTTCGTGCAGATGGAGGACGAATTGGCCGCCTCCATCGCCATTCAGGGCGCCGTGTGGGGGGGCGCCAAGGCCTTCACGGTCACCTCCGGCCCAGGCTTCTCTCTGATGATGGAGCACATCGGCTACGCGGCCATGACCGAAACCCCCTGCGTGTTCGTGGACGTGCAGCGTGGCGGGCCTTCCACCGGGCTGCCCACGCTGCCCGCCCAGGCCGATATGATGCAGGCGCGCTGGGGCTCGCACGGCGACTACGGCATGATCGCCCTGTGCCCCAATTCCCCCCAGGAATGCTTCGACCTCACCATCCAGGCCTTCAACCTCTCCGAACAGTTCCGTACCCCGGTGATGGTGATGCTGGATGAGTGTGTGGGGCATATGACCGAAAAGGTGGTCATCCCCCCGGCCGAGCAGATCGAAATTTATCCCCGGCGCCATACCGCCGAGCCGCCAGATCGGTACCAGCCGTACGCGCCCGCCGAAGACCTGGTGCCGGCCATGGCGCATGCCGGCGAGGGCTATCGCTTTCATGTCACCGGGCTGACCCACGATGAGCGCGGCTACCCCTCCATGAACGTGGAGACGCAGGATCGCCTGGTGCGGCGCCTCCAGGCCAAGCTGCGTCCCCTCGCCGAAGGCCTGGAGCTTTTCGCCGCCTCCGATCTCGGGGACGCCGAAGTCGCGGTGGTCTCCTACGGCATCACCTCCCGGGTGGCCAAGCGCGCGCTGCAACTGGCCCGCGAACGCGGCGTCCGTGCCGGCGAGTTTCGAATCATCTCCGCCTGGCCCTTCCCCGAAGATCGCCTCCGCGCCTTGGCTGGCCGGGTCAAGGCCCTGATCGTGCCGGAGTTGAACCTGGGCCAGATGGTCTACGAGGTGGAACGCGCCGCGGCCGGACAGGCGCGCGTGCGCGGCGTCCCCCACGCCGGCGGCGGTGTGCACGACCCCGAACAGATTCTTGCAGCGATCCTGGAGGCCGTACGATGACGGAAGCCATTCCGCACAATCCCGTTGAGCCCTTCCTGCGCGTGGACCGGATGCCGCACATCTGGTGTCCGGGCTGCGGCATCGGCACCACGGTGAACTGCTTTACCCGAGCCCTGCTGGAGTCGAAAGTCGATCTGAACCGCGTGGCGGTGGTCTCCGGTATCGGCTGCACCGGCCGCGTGGCCGGCTACGCCCGGCTGGATTCCTTTCACACCACCCACGGCCGCGCCATCCCCTTCGCCACTGGCCTCAAGCTGGCCAACCCCGGCTTGGAAGTCGTGGTGTACTCCGGCGACGGCGACCTCACCGCCATCGGCGGTAACCACCTGATTCACGCCGCCCGGCGCAATATCGATATCAAGGTCATCTGTGTCAACAACATGATTTATGCCATGACCGGCGGCCAGACCGCCCCCACCACACCCGCCACGGCGATCACCTCCACCGCGCCCTATGGCGCCTTCGAGCCTTCCTTCAACCTGGTGCAACTGGCCGAATCCGCGGGCGCTTCGTACGTGGCGCGATGGACCACCTACCACGTCCGCCAGCTCAGCCGCTCCATGAGCGAAATGTTCCAGAAGCGGGGCTTCTGCTTCATCGAAGTGTTATCTCCCTGCCCCACCCTCTACCAGCGGCGCAACAAGCTCGGCGACGGCCTCGACACTATGAAGTACTACAAGGAGGCCGGCAAAATCCGCCACGGAGCGCCCACCAGCGAAGCGGTTCTCACCAAGCAGGGCGAGATCCTGCTGGGCAAGTTCGTGGATCGCGACCGCCCGGACTACCTCGAGCTCATGCGGCGCCAGCTTTACGAGCAGTTGGGCGATCGCTACCAGGAGGCGGAGGTTCCCGTATGCGCCTGACCGAAATTCGCATCGCAGGCTTCGGGGGCCAGGGCGTGATTCTGGCCGCCACCATCATCGGCAAGGCTGCGGCCATCTTCCAGGGCGGCTACGCCACCATGACGCAGAGCTTCGGGCCGGAGGCCCGCGGCGGCTCCTCGAGCGCCCAGGTGATCCTTTCCGATGAGCCCATCCTGTATCCTTACGTCCACCGCCCGGACGTCCTCGTGGTCATGTCCCAGGAAGCCTTCACGCGCTTCGCCCCGGAGCTGAAGCCGGGAGGCCTGCTGCTGGTCGAGCAGGACCTGGTGCGCGTCACCGGCTTGCCCACCGGGCTGCGGGTCTACGGCGTTCCGGCCACCCGCCTGGCCGAGGAGCTGGGCCGCAAGATGGTGCTCAACGTCGTGCTGGTGGGCTTCTTCGGCGCGGTCACCGGCCTGCTGGATCCGGATGCCTTGCGCCGCGCCGTGGCCGACTCGGTTCCCGCCGGATTCCGGGAGTTGAATTTGCAGGCCTTCGAAAAGGGCTTCGCCCACGGCCTCTCGCTGCTTGCCACCATGGCCCGCAACGGAGAGACGGAGGTCTCCCCCGTGGCGCTCGAGGAGGAAGGCTAGCTTTCTCGCCTCGCAAACCGCGTAAAATAAAAGACTGCGTTTTCTTACTATCCAAATCTGGAGTGAATATGGGTTCCCACAATCCCGTCCCGCCTGCCGGCGAAGCCATCCAGGTGCGCGACGGCAAGTTCATCGTTCCTGATCGGCCGATCATCCCCTTCATCGAAGGAGACGGCGTCGGCCGGGACATCTGGAAAGCCTCGCAGCGCGTCTTCGACGCCGCCGTCGAGGCGGCTTACGGCGGCAGCCGGCGCATCGCGTGGGTCGAAGTGTTGGCCGGCGAGAAGGCGTTCCACGAAACCGGCAACTGGCTTCCCCAGGAAACTCTGGACGCCATCCAGCAGTATCACGTCGCGATCAAAGGTCCCCTCACTACCCCGGTCGGCGGTGGCATCCGCAGCTTGAACGTTTCGCTCCGCCAGCTCATGGACTTGTACGTCTGCATGCGCCCCGTGCGCTACTTCCCCGGCGTGCCCTCCCCCATGAAGCGGCCTGAGCTGCTCAACGTGGTCATCTTCCGCGAGAACACCGAAGATGTCTACGCCGGCATCGAGTGGAAGGAAGGCACTCCCGAAGCCGCCCGGGTCATCGACTTTCTTACCCGCGAGATGGGCAAGAAGATCCGGCCGGATTCCGGCATCGGCATTAAGCCCATCAGCCGCACCGGCTCGCAGCGCCTCATCCGCCGTGCCATCCAGTACGCCATCGAGAACGGGCGAACCAGCGTCACCCTGGTGCACAAGGGCAACATCATGAAGTTCACCGAAGGCGCCTTCCGCGATTGGGGCTACGACCTGGTCAAACAGGAGTTCTCGCATGTCTGCGTGACTGAGGCGGAGTTGGGCTCCAACCCCCTGCCGGAGGGCCGCATCCTGGTCAAGGACCGCATCGCCGACTCCATGTTCCAACAGCTCCTGCTGCGCCCGGACGAGTACCAGGTGGTGGCCACGCCCAACCTGAACGGCGATTATCTCTCCGATGCCTGCGCCGCGCAGGTCGGCGGCCTGGGAATGGCCCCCGGCGCCAATATCGGCGACGCCCACGGCGTCTTCGAAGCCACGCACGGAACGGCCCCGAAATACACCGACCAGGACGTCATTAACCCCCTCAGCGTGATTCTGAGCGGCGCCATGATGTTCCAGTTCATGGGCTGGAAGCCGGTGGCCGAGCTCATCGAGAACGCCATTACCCGTACCATCGCCCAGAAAACCGTCACTTACGACCTGCACCGCCAGATGGAAGGCGCGGTCAAGCTCAAGACCAGCGAGTTCGCTGCGGCGATTGTGAGCAACATGCACGCCGAAGCGGCGGCATAGCCCCGGGCCATTGAAAATTCGCTGCGGGCGGCGGCAGTCTGCCCTACAATGTAGCCATGCTCCGTATCCTGATTGCCGCCCTGGGGCTCACGCTGGTCCTTGACGCCCAGTCCACCCCTCCCCCGCTGATCGGCCTGGGAGACAGTATCGGCGAAGGCGTTCAGTCGGCTGACGCTAGTTATCGTACCCAACCCTATACCTATCTGAACTGGATCGCCCGGCAGATGGGCGTTCCTTTTCCCTTACCCCTGATCCAGGGCGGTGCGCTTACCACCATCGAATCGGTGACGGGCCGCACGCGCCTCGATCCTACCCTCGCGGCGTCCAACCTGGCCGTCTCCGGTGCCGACGTGGATTCCCTGCTCAACCAGCAGGCCACACAGCCCGTGACTACGGAAACCGACTTGGTGCTCGAACCCCGCACCGGCAGCCAGATGCAGATCGCCGTCTCCCTGAAGTCGCCCTTCACGGTCTGCTGGATCGGCAACAACGACGTGCTCGGCGCCATCCTGGCCTTCGACCAGTTGGACGCTTCCCAGATGACCTCCGTGCCGCAGTTCACTGCCGATTTCGCTCAAATCGTGGCCCAACTATCCACCACCGGCGGCAAGGTGGTCTTCGGTAACATTCCGGACGTCACCAACATCGGCTTTTTGTTCGGCCCGCAGGATCTGGTGAACTTTCTCGGCTCGGATTTCGGCCTGCCGCAGGGCAGCTACACCACCCTGCCCACCATGCTGCTGATCAAGCTCGGCCTCTTCGACGGCAGCATCCTCCAGAACCCCAATTTCGTGCTCAGCTCGTCGGAAGTCCAGACCATCCAGCAGCGCCTGGTTACCTTCAACCAGACCATCGCGGTTGACGCAGCCCAGGCGCATATGCCGGTCACCGACATTCACGCGCTGTTCCAGTATTACGGCCAGCACCCGCTGACGATCGCCGGCGTGACCCTCACTGACCGCTACCTGGGAGGCCTTTTCAGTCTTGACGGAGTACATCCTTCGAACATCGGCCACGCGGTGGCGGCCAACGCCTTCCTCACCACCGCGAATGCCGCCTTTGGCCTGCACATTCCGCTGATCAGCAACGCCACGCTGGTCCAGGTCCTGCTGGCCGACCCGTTCGTGGACTTCAATCACGACCTGCGGGTGCGCGGCCGGCCGTTTGCCGGCTTGCTGGAAACCTTGGGGCCGTTCCTGGGCATCTCCGGAGACTTCGCCGACACGGGCCTCCCCGGTCCCAAAATCGACCGCACACTAGGGCCCCGCTTCATGCGCCGGTACTTCGAACTCACCGGGCGTGATCCGAACAGCGCCTGGAGCCGCCAGGACGCTATCGAGGCCATGCGCCGCATTCTCGGCCTGGAGCGCTGGAAGCGCTGAGCGGCGGCGCCCGGCGCCTCAGAAGGTGCCCGGGTAGGCGCCGCCGTCCAGCAGCCAGTTCTGCCCGGTGACGTACCCGGCCTGTGCGCTGCACAAGAAGGCGCAGGCCTCCCCGAACTCCGCCGGATCCCCGAACCGGCGTGCGGGAATCGCCTTGCGCCGCTCGTCCAAGACCTGCTCGAGGGATCGCCCGTTGGCTTCCGCGGCCTTTTTCATGGTGCTGCGCAGGCGGTCCGTCTCGAAGGCGCCCGGCAGCAGGTTGTTGATCGTGACGTTGTAGGCCACCGTCTTGCGCGCCAGCCCGGCCACGAAGCCGGTCAACCCGCTGCGCGCGCCGTTGGAGAGCCCCAGGATATCGATGGGCGCCTTGACCGCGCTCGAGGTGATGTTCACAATCCGCCCGAAGCGCCGCTCGATCATGCCGTCCACCGTGGCTTTGATCAGCTCGATCGGCGTCAGCATGTTGGCGGTCAGCGCCGCCATCCAGGCCTCCAGGCCCCACTCCCGGAAGTCGCCGGGAGGCGGCCCGCCGGCGTTGTTGATCAGGATGTCCGGAGCGGGGCACGCCGCGAGAGCCGCCTGCCGCCCCGCCGCGGAGGTAATGTCCGCGGCCACTGTGATGACCGGACTGCCGGTCGCCCGCCGGATCTCCTCCGCCGCGGCTTCCAGCGCCTCCGCTCCCCGCGCCACAATCGTCACTCGCGCCCCTTCCCGCGCCAGCGAGAACGCGCACGCTTTTCCAAGCCCCTTGCTCGCGGCGCACACCAGCGCCGCCTTCCCGCGAATACCCAGGTCCATGCACGCCATCTTAGCCTGTTCCGCGCCGGCCGGAGAACAACGATCATTCCCAAGAATCATCCGGCCTCGACCACCGGCAACCGGGTGCTCTTGAAGACCAAGTCGCCGATGTTGCACCCGGAAGCGGCAAGGCCGCGGTCCACATGGGCGCAGCCGGTCTATGCGGCTTGACACCAGATCCCGCGGGCACAAGAATGAGGCTGGGCGACTTCACTATGGTGCAGGCTGCGGAGACGGTGGAGTTAGGCGCGGAGACCTTGCTGGCGTTTTCGGCATACATCGGTCACGTCGAGGCTGCGGTCGAAAAGACCCTGTGCGGTGATCAGCAGTTTCTGTGGTCAGACGGCTGTTCCGAACGAATGGCACAGCTCCGCAAAGCGGTGACCATTGCGGAACTCTGTTCCGGTAAGCGGCCTATTCAGGTGCCGGACGGGCTGATTCATGATTGGATTGGCGCGACCTGTGTACCCGGCGCGACCATGGAAAGGACTCTGGCGCTCGTCCAGGATTACGATAACCATAAGAGCATCTATCCTGAGGTGATCGCCTCAAGACTGATCGGCCGTTACGGGGATGATTTTCAGATCTATCTGCGGCTGCGGAAGAAAAAAATCATTACCGTGATCCTGGACACAGATCACGACGCGCACTATTTTGGCTTGGATGCTGCACGCTGGTGCTGCCACACCCGCACGACCCGGATTTCCGAAGGTGGAAGAAGCGGGCAAGCCTACCGAGCGGGTACGGCCGCCCGATACAGGATACGGATTTTTGTGGCGGCTAAATTCCTACTGGCGATTTGCTGAAAGAGACCACTCCGTATTCATCGAGTGCCGGGCAATCTCCCTGACGCGCAATGTGCCGAAGGCGCTGGCATGGATCATTGAACCGATGGTAGATAAGCTTCCCAAGGAGTCCTTAAAGGCTACGCTGGAATCGACGCGCCGGGCGCTGGTTCCAGTCTGCGGCGCAAGCCCGGCGTCCACCTAAGGGGATGACCCATATCATCGTGGGAATATTCGTCTGTGTGCTGCCGGAGCAGGCGTACAATCATTGAGAGCAGAGAGGGGCCTTCGTTTCACTCGATGAGCCGTCCGACTTTCGACCGCTTTCAGCGGCAGCTTAGCATCCACCGGCCAAACCTGCTATACTCGTACTGCTTTTGATTGTCCTCGCAACAACCTGGCCGAATCTGGTCCCGCCTCGTTAAGCTGCTCAGTCAAAAACGAAGGAGATTGATTTTGAAAAACATCTTTGTCGGGAATCTGGATTTTGGCGCAACGGAATCTGCCATTCGTTCTCTATTTGAACCCTATGGCACTGTGGAGAGGGTTAACCTGGTGACCGACCGCGACACCGGTCGCTCGCGTGGATTCGCGTTTGTGGAAATGAGCGACTCTGCGCAGGCGGTCCAGGCGATCACAGCGCTCAACGGCGCCGAACTCGGCGGAAGGGCACTGAACGTGAACGAAGCCAGACCGAAGACGGACGGTGACCGGCGTGGTGGTTTCCGCCGCGACGGGGGTGGACAGCGGCGTCAGCCCCGCTGGTAGACCCCGGTCAGGCAGCCCGGCGCCGGAACGGAAGGCCGGCCATCTGACCTGCTGTACGCCCCCTCGTTCACCCAGGCCGCCAATCGAGCAAACGGATGGAGTTGAGCCACGGGATGGAATCCCGAATGCCGGCAGCGCTCGATGGGCGGAAGGGGTGGGCGTTGGCCTTCGCGACTACGGGAGGCGAGAATGGAACTTCGATATTTGGGTTTCGACCAGTTGCAAAACGCGCGTGCGTATCGATTTGACGTAATCGCAAAGGGCGAAGCTACCCGCCACTTCGTCGTCACGGTGGACCTGGAGCTCTTTCGGACACATCACGTAGGGATTCAGGAAGGTCCGAGCCTCTGCGGTCATAAGCTGCTTGTGGACCTCGAAGCCAGTTCCGAGGGCACCCACGAATTGACGACGGAAGACCTGCGGCTGTACGCGGAAGCGCGGGCGGCCGCGGAGGCCCGGAGACTCGATGCGCGGAAGGGCGGACCGCGCCGGCCAAAAGCGCCGGCAGACCTGTCGCAATCGCCCTGGCGCAATTCGGCGGTATAAACGCACGGCTTTTCCCCCGCCCTACAACGCCGCCACGATCAGCGGTGTGGAAGTAGGCTGCGGCGCGCCGCCTTCGGCCTCCAGCGTCACTGCCACCGCGCCGGTGGCCGCCACATCCACCGGACCGCGCCGCAGGTGCATCGCCGCGCCTTCCGCATCGGACTGGAACAGACCCGCGGGGACCGGGTTGCCGCCCTTCGGGATGATCCACATCTCGTAGATCTTGCCCGGCGGCGCCGGGGGCAGATTCGAGGCCAGCAGCAGCACTCCCTGCCGGGGGTTGACGAAGACCCTGCCGCGTGGCGGCTTAGGCGCCCCCTCTCCGAAAGTCACCTGTTTGGTTTCGGGCTGGTTGAGCAGCGCCAGCGCCTCGTTCAGCCGCGCCGCCTCTTCCAGCAGTTGCCGCGATTGGGTCTGCACCCGCGCCATCTGAATGCCCAGCGAATGCTCGCGCCCGGCGTAGTAGAAGGCCGCCACCAGGCAGCTCAGGCTGATGCCCACCCACATCGGCGTGACCCACCAGCGCGACCGCTCGACCCCCACAGACGCCAGGATGCGGCGCCGCAGCCGCGGTGGGGGCGCCACCGGCGGGACCGTCTCCGCCAGCACCGCCATGGCTTCTCGTGCGCGCTTGACTCCCGCCACACACACCTCGCAGCCGCGGCCCAGGTGCTCCCGCAGTTCGCTCCGCTCCGGGTCTTCCAGCACCCCCAGCGCGTAGAGTTCGTAGCCGTCGCGGAGTTCGTCGCAGCTCATGCCGATACCGCCGCCCCCAGTTCATCCCGCAGGATCTGCAACGCGGTCCGCACCCAAGTCTTCACCGTGCCCAGCGGCTGCCCCATCCGCTCCGCCATCTCGGTCTGCGAGAGACCCTCGAAGTAGGCCAGCTCGATGACCGCCCGCTGGTTCTCCGAGAGCCGCGCGAAAGCGCCCTTCACCCGCCGGACCATGTCCGAATTCAGGATCTGCTTCTCCAGATCCAAAAAATGAGACGGATGCTCGGTCTCCTCCAGTTCCAGTGCGTTGCGCAGGCGCCCGCTGGTGGAGCGCAGGTAGTCGATGGCGCGGTTCCTTGCCACCGCCAGCAACCAGGGCCCCAGGGAGCCCTTTCCGGCGTCAAACCCCTGCGCCCGGTTCCACACGCGCAGGAAGGTCTCCTGGACCAGGTCCTCCGCTGCGCCGGTATCCCGCACGATGCGGTAGATCAAAGCGTAGGCCAGCCGCCCGTAGCGATCGTACAGCTCCGCCAGAGCCTCGGGCTCCCGCCGTTGCAGGCGTTCCGCCAGTTCCCGGTCGCCTTCGCTCAGCCCGGCGGCGAGCAACAGCGGCAGCAGCGTCATGCGAAGACTTCGGTGATGACTTTCCCGTCGGTGATGGTAGGTCTTTCCGCCCGGCCCAGGTGCATGTAGATCACTTGCTCGTGATTCAATCCGAGCAGGTGCAGCACCGTGGCGTGGATGTCGTGCACGTGCACCGGGCGCTCCACCGCCCGCAACCCGATCTCGTCAGTCGTGCCGATTGTCTGCCCGCCCTTCACTCCGCCGCCCGCCATCCACATCGTGAAGCCCCAGGGGTTATGGTCGCGCCCGTCGCCCTTTTCGTTGAACGGCGTGCGGCCGAACTCGCCGCCCCAGACTACCAGCGTGTCTTCCAGCAGGCCGCGGGCCTTCAAATCCGTCAGCAGGCCGGCGATGGGCTTGTCCGAAGCCCGGCAGCGCTTGCTGTGGTTGGCCTCGATGTGCGTGTGCGCGTCCCAGCCGCTCCCCGAACCGGCGTACAGCTCGATAAAGCGCACGTTGCGCTCCACCAGGCGCCGCGCCAGCAGGCAGTTGGTGCCGAAGGCCGCTGTTTCCGGGTCGTCCAGCCCGTAGAGTTGTTTCGTGGCCGTGCTCTCCTTGCTCAGATCCACGGCTTCCGGCCCGGCCGACTGCATCTGGTAGGCCAGCTCATACGCCCCGATGCGCGCCTCCAGTTCCGTATCGTCCGGGTTGCGCGCCGCATAGTCTTCATTCAGCCACTTCAGGAAGTCCAGTTTGCTGCGCTGCTGCTGATCCGTGGTGCCCGCCGGGGGCTTGAGGTGCAGGATGGGCGTGTCGCCCGTGCGGAACTGCGTACCCTGGTAGGTGGCCGGCAGAAAGCCGGAGCTCCAGTCCTTCGGCCCGCCCACCGGCTCGCGGTCGTCCAGCATCACCACGAACGACGGCAGGTTGCGGTTGGCGCTGCCCAGCCCGTAAGTCACCCAGGCCCCCAGCGACGGCCTGCCCGCCAGAATCGAGCCCGTGTTCATCTGGCACACCGAGCCCACGTGGTTCAACCCGTCCGCCCAGCAGGAGCGCAGCACCGTCATCTCGTCTACGTGTTTGGCAATCTCCGGATACCAGTCGGAGACCCACAGGCCGCTCCGCCCGTGCTGCGTGAAGGTCCTCTGGCTGGGCATCAGCGAATTGTTGCTCGTGCCCATGGCCGTGACCACCTTGCCGAACGAGGCCGGCATAGGCTTGCCCGCCAGCTCTTTGAGCTTCGGCTTGGGGTCGAACAGGTCGATGTGGCTCGGCCCGCCCTCCATGAACAGCCAGATCACCGATTTGGCCTTGGGCGGATGATGCGGCGTCTTGGGCGCCAGCGGATCCGGCGCCACGCTGGCCGCTTTCAGCTTGCCGTCTTCGGCGAGCAGGGAGGTCAGCGCGATTCCCGCCAGACCGCTGCCGGCCCGGGTAAAGAACTCCCTCCGGCTGCTGACGTTCCAATGGTGCGCGAGCTTGTGGAACATAGGATGCCTCAATTCACGTACACGAACTCGTTGGAGTTCAACAGCATGTGGCACAGGTCGACCATCGCCGCCGCCCGCGCCGCGTCGGTCCCCTGCGGCAGGTCGTCCGGCAGCGGCACCTTCTCGTCCTTCGCCAGGCGGTTCGCCAGAATGGGCGTGTGCCGGTTCAACCACTCCATCGCGTGCTGGCGCTCTTGGGCCGTGGGCGTCCGCGAAAAGGCCAGCTTCCAGGCGCGGTCCACCTGTTCCTCCAGGGTCAGGCCTTGGTCGTTGAGCACGCGCCCGGCGAATGCGCGCGCCCAGTCCAGCACCAGGTCGTTATTCAGCAGCTCCAGCGCCTGCGGCGCCGTGACGGTCACGTTTCGCCGCCCGCAGCTTTCGTGCGTATCCGGCATGTCGAAGATTTCCAGCATCGGATAGCGCGTATTGCGCCGCACAAAAATGTATACGCTGCGCCGCACGGTCTCGGATGGGTCTTCGTTCTTCTTCCAGCCGCCGCGCGGGTCCACGCCCGGCGGCAGCGGCGGAAACACACCCGGCCCGCCCATCTTCAGGTTCAGCCGCCCGCTGACCTCCAGCGCCGCGTCCCGGATCACCTCGCCCTCCAGGCGATGCCGGTTGTAGCGCCACACCAGCTTATTCTGCGGATCCATCTTCGCTGCGTCCGGGTTGTACGCCGAGGACTGCCGGTAGGTATTCGACAGCATGATCAGCCGGTGCATCTTCTTAATGCTCCAGCCGTTCTCGACGAACGTCGCCGCCAGGTAGTCCAGCAGCTCTTTGTTCGCCGGCCGCTCGCCCATCATGCCGAAATCGCTGGGCGTGCCCACGATCCCCTGGCCGAAATGGTAATGCCAGATGCGGTTCACCATCACCCGCGGCGTCAGCGGGTTCTGCGGGTCCGCCAGCCAGTTGGCCAGCGCCGAGCGCCGTCCTGTCGAATTCAGCCCCGCGGGCTTCACGATCTTCGCCGGATCCGGATCCAGGATCGACAGGAAGCCCGGCTGCACCTCCTCGCCGTAGGCGTCGTAGACGCCGCCCTTCAGCACGTATTCTTTCGGCGCCTCGCTCCCGTTGTCGATCATCGCCTGGGCCACCGGCAGGTCCGGCGGCTTGATATCGTCATACTTCGCCAGCTCCGCCTCCAGCCCCTTCCAACGCTGCGCTTCCGCGCCTTTCATCTTTTTGGCTGCCTCTTCCTCGCTGTGCTGGAGCTGTGGCTTGGCCTTGTAGTACATCTGCCACTGGATGGGAGTGCGCTTCTCCGGCGCCGTGGTGATGGCGTCTTGAATCTCCTCCGGGAACTTGTCGAAATTCTCCTTGTACATGGCCGCCAGGTAGGGCTTGGCCATCTGATCCATCTCTGCGCGGATGTCTTTCGTCTTGGCTTCCCAAGCGGCGCGCTCCTCCGCGTACTCCGTGCGCTCGGCCCCGAAGACCAGCACTTCCTGGTCCTCGATGCGCGTGTTGGCGAAGAACGCCTGCAGCCGGTAGTAGTCCTTTTGCAGGATTGGATCGAACTTGTGGTCGTGGCAGCGCGCGCAGCCGTAGGTCAACCCCAAAAACGTCGCCGAGACCGTGTCGGTGATGTCGTTCAGCAGCTCCTGCCGGCGCTGCATCAGGTTTCGGGCGTTGCTCTCGTCCGGAAAGTGGCGGTTGAAGCCCGTGGCGATCAGGGCGTCGGGATCGCGCGGGTACAGCTCATCGCCGGCGATCTGCTCTTTCATGAAGCGATCGTAGGGCTTGTCCTCGTTGAACGAGCGGATCACGTAGTCCCGGTAGCGCCAGATGTTCGGCCGGGTTTCGTCGCTCTTGAAGCCTTCGCTGTCGGCATAGCGCGCCAGGTCCAGCCAGTGCCGCGCCCAGCGCTCCCCGTAGCGCGGCGAGGCCAGCAGGCGGTCCACCACCTTTTCATATGCGTTTGGCGAGTCGTCGCTCAGGAACGCCTGCGTCTCTTCCGGTGTGGGTACCAGGCCGGTCAGATCCAGCGTGGCGCGGCGCAGCAGCGTGATTTTATCGGCCGGCGGCGCCGGCTTCAGGTCCTTGGCCTCGAGCTTTTCCAGGATGAACGCGTCAATCGGATTGCGCACCCAGGCGGCGTCCTTGGGCGCTGGCACCGGAGGCTTCACCACCTTCTGAATGGCCCACCACCGCCGCTGCATAGGCGTGAACTCTTTGTGGGCCTCCGCGCTCCGCATCAGCGGGACGTACACGAAAGAAAACGCGGAAACCGCCGCAAGCAGATGAAGACGCTTCATCTATCCCCCCTCCAGGGAAGATTGTGTCGAGATTATATCAAATCCGCCCCGAGGGGTGTGGAAAAACTCAGCGGACCGGGACTCGCGGGCTGCCTCAAAATTGGGCGGAACCGGTCCCGGGGTATACGCCCATCACGGTGAGAATACCGCCGGCTTGGATCAGCTTCTGCAAATTCGCCTGCGTGAGCGACTGGCCGGAGTCCATGGCGTAGGTGTTGCTGGACGGTTTGTACAGGAGCCCGTGCGTCTGGTTGTTCAGCAGTCCTCTGGCAATCAGGTCGATGTTGCCGGCCTCCGCCTGCGATTGCAGCAGAGACCAGTTCTTTTGGGGAATCGTGTTGGTCACGTTGGTGGAGGTGAGCGTCTGCGTGAACCCCACCGTGGGCGCGGTCCCGGTATCGAAACAAAGGACGTACGAGGACATGTCGGCTCGCTGCTGGGTGGTGTATCCCGTAAACGGGCCGGTATTGAAAAACTCCAGGAAGTCGGCAACTGTGCCGTCATGCTTCATGCCAAAGCCGTCGATGGTCTGGCCGCCCGGAGCCTTGTTGAAGAACTGCTTCTGGTAGATGTTCCGGAGGTGCGGATTCTTCAGATACTGCGGCGTGGATTGAGGGTCGATCAGCAGGTTGGAACCTGGCCCGGGGTTCGCCGTGTGGCAGGAGGTGCAGGTCTGGAAACTGCCGGGAGCGCCGGTCCCCGCGATAGTCATGAAATCCGACTCTCCCTGCACCGGGTTTGCGCCGTTGAAGGAAGTCGGGAGCGTGCGATCCATATTCTGATTGGGATTGGGCTGGTACAGGATACTGTTGGCGAAGGTAGTGTAAATCGACATGTCCGAATCGGACAACTCCGATCCGCCCATCAACGAATTGAACGCCGAGTTGAAGGCCGCGAAGTTGGGTTTGTCGCCCCGCCAGTGATACGGCGCCATGTTCACCAACCCGCGCAGCGTCTGGGTGGTCATGGGGCCCTTCATGGGGTGAAACGTGAAGGTGACGCCGTTCTGCACGATGGAGGTCATGTTCCCGCCGGGATCGCCCAGATTCCAGGCCAGGTGATCCATCTCCGCATCCACGTGGCAGGAGGCGCAGGAATTCGTACCGTTTCCGGAAAGCTTGGCATCGTACAGAAAGCCGCGGCCTTGCTTTACGGTGGTCGGGGTCGGATCGTTACCGACCGCGACCTCGCCAATCAGCTTGCCCTGGGAAGTATCGATGGTGGAGAGCGTGTTCGAAATCCGGTTCAGGACATAGAGCTTCTGGGCGCCCGAGTTCAGCGCCAGCCCCCGCGGCCCACGCTTGTTTTTGGGGTCTGCGTTGGAGCCGGACCCGCTTGCCAGGGAGACTTCCACGAAGGACAGGACATTGCCGTTAGTGTCCACCTTGGCGACGCGGTCGGTGCCGAAGGCCGCTACGTACAGGAATGCGCCGCTCGGATCGAACACCACGCCCACGGGTTGCGCGAGCGCCTGCGCCAGCGCGGTGGGGTTCGGAAGGACCTGGTAGTTGATGTTCGGGTTGAGATCGAAGGGCGTGATTTGTCCGGTGGCGATCTGGATGCGGGTGATGCGATTGTTCACGAAGTGCCCGCGGAGGTTTGGCTCGAAGAAGGTCAGATTCAGGGCGTCCGTGTTGGACACGAAAAGATCGCCCGTAACCGGGTTGACGGCGATCCCCAGGTTGATGGTGCCAACGTGCGAATAGTAGCCGGCAACCGTAGGAGTCGAACCGGTAGTGATGGCCACCACGCCATTGGCCGGCATCAGGTACTTGATGTGGGAGCTCCAGTTCGGGTCTGTGGCCGCCACAATGAGCGCCACCTGCGGCGGTGGGGGCAGGGCGGGATTGGTGGGCGGAGGTTGGGGCGGCGCCAGGTTCGCCGGGATGATGGTGGTGGCATTGCCGGCCAGCGCAAAAGCCGCATAGACCGTAGTCCCGCTGGGGCTGACCGCCAGCGCCCGGGGGTTGCCGCCCGTTACCGGGAGCACCGCGCTAACCGTATGCGTGAGAGTGTTGATCACATCAATCTGGTTGTTGCGGGAACAAGTGACGTAGGCCTGGTTGGACCCGGCGAACACCACGTCCATGGGCTCGTCCGGGACGTAGATGGTGTCGGTGACTACGCCCTTCGAGACGGAGACCACGCTGATGCTGTCGGAAGCCTGATTCACGACCCAGACTTCGTCATTGGTGCGCGGATTCACCGAGACCGGCTCAAGACCGACCGGGATCTGCGCAGTCAACTTGGGGCTGGCTGATTGCGCGAGGCTGAAGACCGACAAAGAGGCGTTTGCCGTGTTCACCGCGAACAGGCGTGTTCCATTTGGTGAGAGGCGGACCGGGTTGGTCTGGGCCCCTTCAAAATTCGCGTACGCCGGCTGTGTTTGCGCCGTAGCGGGAGTCCAGGCAGCCAGAATCACCCAACAAATAAAGGGGCCGGCGGAAATTCGGAGACGGCGTCGGAGTAGCATGGGGTGCATCCCTCCCGGAGTTGCGATAGGGAGAGTATAGGCACCCCGCCGCTACGATTGCAATGAAAAAAGCAAGCGGACCCTTCCCTTTGGGAGGGGGAGCTCTAGTACCTCTAGACCGTACCTTAGAAATAGAACTTGGCGGCCAATTGCAGGATCCGCGGGTCCCTCGCCGAGAGAATCCGCCCGAAATTGGGGCTGGAAAACGAGTTGTTCGGGTTCAGGAAGTTCGGCCGGTTCAGGCTGTTGAAAATCTCCCAGCGAATCTCGAAACGCCGCTGCTCATCCACCTGGAAGGTCTTGAACAGGCCGGCATCCAGATTTTGCAGGCCGGGGCCGTACAGAATGTTCCGGCCGGAAGTGCCGAAGGTGCCCAGCGCCGGCAGCGCGAAGGCCGAGGTGTCGAAGAAGTGCGCGACCTTGCTGTTGACGGACTGGTTGTTATAAGTGGCCACCGGATGCAGCACATCGGCGTGGTCCAGTCCCACGCCGGCCAGGCTGCGGTCCTGCCCCGCATACACCGAGAAGGGTTGGCCTGTTTGCAGGGTCAGGATTCCGTTCACCTGCCAGCCGGCCAGCAGCGCGTGCTGGATGCCCTTCGAAGACTTCCAGAACGGCAGGTCCCAGATGAAGGAAGTCACAAACCGGCTCTTCACGTTGAAGTCGGCCAGGCCTTTGTCCCGGTTCCAGTTGAAGGGATCCGAAGCCTGGTTGCCCAGGCCGCTGTTGCCGTCCGTCGAAGCCAGGTCCAGGGCTCTGGACCACACATAGGAGCCCAGGAACGTGATCCCGTTCTCGAAGCGCCGGTTCCAGTTCACCTGTAGCGAGTGGTAGGTGGAATTGGCCGTGGATTGCACGCTCTCAATGGTCTGATAGCCCTGGTAAATGCGCCGCGCGTCCACGTTGGTTGAGCTGGATTTGCCCGGAACATAGAGCGCCGGGTTGATCTGCTCGTTCACGTGCAGCCGCGTGCCCTTGTTTCCGAGGTAGCCCACCGTCACCACGACCTTCTTCCACACCTCCCGCTGCACGTTGAAGTTCCACTGTTGGATGTACGCCGTGGTGAAGTCCGGGTTCATGGAAATCACCTGCAGCGGCTGGTAGAACGGCCACGTGGCGCGCTGTTGCGCCGTGGTCGGCCGCTGATAGGTTTCCAGGAGCTGAAGCTGCTGCGGGTTGTGCAGGTAGGGATTCGAGAACTGCACGTTGAACGTGGTCAACCCGTAGGAAAAGGGCTGGTCGGTGGGGTTCGAGTTCAGCGCCACCAGTTGCAGCGTGTCCGAAAAGATTCCGTAGCCTCCGCGAATGCTGGTCTTGCCGTCCCCGGTCGGATCGTAGGCGAATCCCACCCGCGGCGAAAAGCGGTCATACCGGTTGGGTGTGACCCCCGCGGAGATGCCCGGGTCGCCCGGGAACACGTAGCCGACCGGCGCCAGCGGATAAATCTGCGATTTCTGCCCCGGGCGGAACGCCGCGTTTTCTCCGTACCGGTCCTTGATGGTGATGTACGGCTCCCAACGCATCCCCAGGTTCAGGGTCAGGCGGTGCGAAACGCGCCAGTCGTCCTGGAAGAACAGGAACGGCGCCCACTTGTACTGCCAGGAGGAGATCGGCGAGTTCTGGAACACGCTGGTGGCCGACCCCAACAGGAAATCCGCATAGCCGTAACCGTAATTGCCGGAGGCCAGCCCGTTGAAAGAAAACTGCGTGTCCTTCTGGAAGTACTCCTGCCCGTTGCGGCGCACCTTCGAGATGTCCCCGCCGAATTGCAGCAGGTGGTTGGATACCGTCCAGGACACCGTGTCGGAGAACTGGTAATTCATCATGAAGCTGTAGTAATTCGTGGGCACCCGCAGGCCGATGCCGTTGTTGACGCTCACCGCCCAGTCGGTGGGCACGTTGGGGGGCGAAAGCGAAACGCAGCTCTGGCAGCCCAGTGCGGCGAAGTTCGCCGGACTGGTCACCAGCGGCGCGCGGATGAAGGTGTTCCGCGCGATGGTCAGGTTGGCGGCATTCACGATGTTCGGCGAAAAGATGTGCGTGTCGTTCAGCGAGCCGTTTTGCGTCACCCAGTCGTTCTGCGAATTGAAGGCCGGCACCACGGTGTTCTGGATGTTGAAGCTGTCGTCCCAGAAATAGCGCGCGCTGAGCTTGTTGGCGTTCGAAAAGGAGTGGTCCAGCTTGGCCACCACCTGGTTGTCGTTCGTCGGCACCGAATAGTTGTAGGTGTAGATGTTCCCCGCGCTGTTGGGCAGCGGCAGGAAGGCCTTGATGAAATTCATTGCCGCGGGATCCAGCCGGCTGGCCGGAATCACATTGCCGGGGAACGGCGTGCCCGTGGGGTTCTGCGCCGTCACGCTGTCGGGAGGCGCCACCGTGACCGCTTTCCCGCGGATGAAGCTCTGCGAGAAGTCGCCCTGCCTTTCGAGCGCGGAGGGCAGCACCGTCGAGGAGTTCGTGGTCCCCAGCGTCTGGCGCGTTCCCTCGTACGCGAAGAAGAAGAACGTACGGTCGTGCCCGTTGTAATGCGGCAACTTCACCGGCCCGCCCACCGTGCCCCCGAACTGGTTGCGGTGCAGCGGCGAGACCCCCGGCGAGAAGAAATTCCGCGCGTCCATGTCGCTGTTCCGCAGGAAGTCGTACAGATCGCCGTGCAATTGGTTGGTGCCGGACTTGGTCACCATGTTGATCACGGCGCCCGCGTTGCGCCCGTTCACCGCGCTGTAATTGTTCTCCAGCATGGAGAACTCCTGCAGCGTGTCCGGGTTGGGAAAGGCGGCCGGCACGTTGTTGTACATGTCCATGTTCATGCCGCCGTCCAGGATGTAGGCGGACTGGTCCGCGCGCGTGCCGTTCACCGAGAACACCAGGTTGGTGTTCAGCGCGATGCCCGTGGCCGCCGAACCCGTACCCATCTGGATGGCCCCCGGCAGCAGCGCTTGCAGCGAGAGGGCGTTGCGCCCGTTCAGCGGAAGCAGGTCCATGCGGTGCGAATCCACCACGTCCTTCACCGTGGAAGTCATGGTGTCCACCGTGGTGCCGGTGCCCTGCACTTCCAGCACCTGCTTCACCTCGCCCACCTGCATCTGCAGGTCTACGCGGGCGCGCCGGTCCACTTCCAGAATCACGCCCGTGCGTTCCACCGTCTGAAAGCCCTGCACCTGGCAGGTGATCTTGTAGCTGCCCGGCCGCAGATCCGGAAACAGGTAATATCCGGCCTCGTTGGACATCACCTTCGTGGTGACGCCGGTAGCTTCGTTAGTGGCCGTCACGCTCGCCCGCGCGACGGCGGAGCCGGTCTGATCGGAGACCGTCCCGAAAATGACGCTGGTACCCTGCGCGGCCAGGTTCGAGGCGCACAGAGACACAAATAGACAAACTAAGTACCCCCTGAGCATTCCTGCTTAGTTATCACAAACCGGCGGGGAACGCAAGGGGTCGCTTCTCACCAATACAATTTCAAGGCAAACTGGATCTCCCGTGAGATCCGCTGGAGCGTTCGCGGCGATCCTGCCGAAGTCACCGTGCCCGCGCCCGGCGCGCCGAAGGTGGCGCTCGGATTATTGAACTGCGGGATGTTCAGGATATTAAAAAACTCGCTGCGAAACTGCAGATACCGGCTGCCGTCCGCGCTTAGCGGAAAGTCCTTAAAGACGGAAAAATCGAGTTGCCTGGTCGGCGGGCCCATCAGGATGTTGCGCCCGCCGTTGCCCCACTGCAAGGTCCCCGGAGTCGCAAAACAGCCGAGATTGAACCAGTCGGCCACCGTGGGATTCGCCAGGCTCCCGCCGCACAACCGGTCGGCCCGCGTGCCCTTGCCGATATTCAGCGTGTTGCTCGCCGAACCGACGGAAAACGGCAGACCGCTGTAGAGCGAGACAATCCCGTTCAATTGCCAGCCCTGCACGACCTGCTTGAGCACTCCGGACGCGTGGAGCGGCAGCAGATACGCCCAACTCGCTACGAACCGGTGCGGCACGTTGAAATCCGCGCTGCCGCGATCCAGACGGATATTGTGGCTGTCCATGGGAGTCACAATGTTGCCGGATGCTTCATCGATCGCGTGGCTGTACGTATAGGCGATCTGCACATCCAACCCGCTGCTCAGACGGCGTGCCGCGGTTAGCTGCAGCCCGTTGTAGCTGGAGTTGTCGATATTTTCCAGGCCGGAGATGGTGTTGTACAAAGGAAACGGCCGGCGGGAGGCGATCGGGGAGGTTCCCGGGACTGCCTCGTTGATGTCCGGGTAGCCGTTGAGCCAGGTCCCCTTCGTTCCCACGTAGGCTGCGGTCACCAGAATCGAGCCGGGAAACTGGTGCGCGATCGTGGCATTCCACTGCTGGGTCATGGGAGTCTTTGCATGTGGGTCCAGGTAAACCAGCGATGCTCCCGAGGCTACTGTGTTGCTGCGGTTGAAGCCCGCTGACGCCGGGCGCGCGCCCGTGAAATCGAACTGGCTGTTGGTGAACGCAGCGCTGATCGTCTCCGGCGGGTTGAAGTTGATGTCATAGGTGGAAGCCACCTGGGGAGCGGAATAGAAAACTCCGTAAGCGGCCCGAATGACCGTGTCCTTCGGCAGTTTGTAAGCCAGGCCGATGCGCGGAGCAAAATTCGCATTGTTGCCGTAATGGCCGCTGCGCGGAATGCCGTTCGTTCCCACCTGGGCGAGACTGCCTGTGGCGGGAACAAACTGATACATGCGATTATCCACCTCTTTCCATGGCCACCCGATGAAATTCTCGTAGCGCACGCCCATGTTGACGGTGAGCCTGCTCGAAATCTTAAAATCGTCCTGCACGTAAGCCGCCACGTCGGATTGCCGCATGCCGATGATTCCCGGCACATAAATGAGACTGCCGGAGAGCGGTTTGCCCAGAAGCAGGTCCGCCGCTCCCAGCCCCGTGGCTCCCCCCGACGCCGGATTAGAAGTGTAGGCCGTGGTAAAGCTCATCGACCCGCGCTCGGACGTCGATTGGAATACGTTGTACTGGATGCGCAGGAACTGGGCGCCAAAACTGAGCGCGTGCTTCCCGCGGATATAGGTGACGTCGTCGTTCCACTGGAAGTTGTTGCTCACGATAATGGCGGGACTGAAACCGTTCTCTCCCAGCGGAGTCAGACCGGTGATGTTGATCAGGGGCAGGCCGCTGGATTCAATATTGCCGGGAACGTTGACGCCCGCAATCCCGGCATCGAGAGCGAGATTCTGTCCGTAGTCGACATTGAGCGACTGATCATTCAGGCGGGTGAAACCGAAACGGGCCTGGTTGACAGCGCGCGGCGAAAAAATGTGCGTCTCGCTCAGCACCGCCTGATCCGCCGTCTGATAATTCGGGCCGCTCGGAGGACCGCCGCCGACGGCCGGTGGAGGCAGTTGTCCCGGCTCGTAGATATTGAAAAAGCTGTGGCTGTAGCGCGCCCAGCCGCTATCGGAGTCCGAGAAGGTGCGGTTCAGCTTTCCGTCGAAGCTGTTTTCCGTGATGGCGCGGGGTGCGGCATACAGGTAATTGTTGACCGTCCCCGCCTGGTTCGGCAGCGGATAAAGATTCATCAGATTCCGCCCGACGGGGTTGATCATCGAGGCCGGAATCTGGTTTCCGGGAAACGGCTGCCGCTGGAAAGTGCTCCCCGAGGCCGTCTGCGCGAGCGGGTTGAAGATGACCTGCGAAAAGGCCGAAAAATCGCCTGCCCGCTCCGCCGCGGTGGGAACCGAGTCCACCAGCGATTGCCCCTGCCGCGTCCGCGTTCCCTGGAAATCCGCGAAGAAGAAGGTCCTGGTGTCCTTCCCCGGAAGGAGCGGCCCGCCCAAAGTGCCGCCGTACTGATTCATGCGAAATTCGGGAATGCGCTTGTCAAAGAAATTCCTGGCGTCCAGCGCGGAGTTGCGCAGGAATTCGAACAGGTCCCCGTGGAAATGGTTCGTCCCCGACTTAAAGATGATATTGGCCGTGCCGCCGCCGCCCCGCCCGAATCTGGCGTCGGCCACCGACGTCTCCTCGCGGAATTCTTCGATGGCGTCCAGCGGGGGAAACAGAAGGATCCCCAGCCCGTTGTGATTGTCGTTGTCGTAGATCCCTTCGATGAGGAATTGATTTTCCTCCAGGCGCGAACCGTTCATCGCGTATGCCGTCACACCGCGCTTGACTATGATCGGGTTGTTGCCGGTCATCTCCGATTCCGCCGGCATCACGCCTGCCGACAGGCCCATCAACTGAGCGAAATTCCGGCCGTTCAGAGGCAGGTTCTTCACCTCGGTCTCGTTGCGCAGATTGGAGAGCGTGGAGGTCTCGCTTTCCGTCTGTAGCGCCCCCGCCGTGGCCTGCACATCCACCGCCTGCGCCGCTGACGCCACTTGCAGGTCGAAATCCAGCGAGACCCTTTGCGCCACGTTCAGATCGACGCGCCTGGTCATCGCGTCGAACCCCGGAGCACTGGCTGTAACGCCATACTGCCCCGTGTACAGCGGCAGAGATACGTACAGGCCTTGGGCGTCGCTCAGGAGATCCTGGGACTGACCGGTGCCCAGGTTGCGAATCGTGATCTTCGCATGCGGCACCACACCGCCCGACGGGTCCCTCACCACTCCGCTGATCGTGCCGGTGTCCACCTGCGCGCTGAGCCAACCGGTGCCCGCCAGAGCCAGAATAACGAGTCCAGGAAAAAGAGCCGACGCTTTCCGCATGATCCCCCTCTTTCGGTTCTGGCGTTTCAGTATACAACCGAGCCCGGCTCTTTGTTGACGCCATCCATTTGCTGAGGCGGTGTCCTGCGACCCCGACTGTGGTAAGAATCTTAGGCATGCACCGCAGGCAATTGCTCTCCGGGGCGCTGGCCGCTCCTTTTCTCCGCGCTGCCGGCCAACGCAGATTGAACGTCGTGTTCTTCCTAACCGATGATCATGGGTTCTGGGCTTCCAGTCCGTACGGCTGCACCGACCTGCACACCCCCAATCTGCAGCGACTCGCCGATGGCGGCGTGCGCTTCACCCGCGCCTTCTCCTGTACGCCGGTATGCTCGCCCAGCCGCATGACCTACATGACCGGCCTCATCCCGTCGCAGCACGGCGTGCAGGACTGGCTTCTGCCGGAAGACAGTTATGGTTCTGGCTCCCATCGCTTTCTCGACGGTCACATCACGTATTCGGAAATCCTGGCCTCTCACGGCTACACACTGGGGATGGCAGGCAAGTGGCACATGGGGCTGGACGACCAGGCGCAGGCGGGGTTTTCCTGGTGGGCCACGGTGCCCGGCGGCGGCGGCACATACCGCGACCCCGAATTTGTCAAGAACGGCCGGAAAATCCGGTACCGGGGCTACAAGACGGATGCCATCGGCGATTATGCCATTGAATTCCTGAACCTATATCACGACCGGCCGTTTTGGCTGCAGGTCCCTTTCTACGCGCCGCACACTCCGTATACTTACCAGCCCGAGACTTACCGCCAGTGGTACGACCAGTCGCAGTTCTCCTGTTTCCCGAACGAGCCGATGAATCCGTGGCAGGAGGCCAGCGATGCCGTCCACCACGGCAAGCGCGAACCCAAGCACGCGTATTCCGCGCTGATCACCGGCATGGACTACAATCTGGGCCGCATTGTCAGGCGGTTGGAGGAGCTAGGCGTTCGGGACAACACCCTAATCATCTTCACTGCGGATCAGGGTTGGAACGCCGGCCATCACGGCGTCTGGGGCAAGGGCAATGGGACCATTCCGCTGAATATGTACGAGGAATCGCTGCACGTGCCGCTCATCTGGAATTTGCCGGGGCGCATCCGGGCCGGCCAGACACTCACCCCCATGGTCTCCAACTACGACTTCTTCCCCACGATTCTCGACTACCTCGGCGTTCCCGTTCCGAAGAGCGCGGTCCGGCGGCCCGGCCGCAGCTACGCGGCGTTTCTGCGCGGCGAGTCGCCAGCCTGGCGCAATCGCTTGTACTTCGAATATGAGTATGTGCGCGGCATTCGGACGGAGAATCTCAAGTACATCGAGCGCACTAGAAAGTGGCCCAGTGAGCTATTCGACCTGGAAGCCGATCCCGGCGAACGACGGAATGTGATTGACGACCCGCGCCATCGGAAGGAACTATCCGCGCTCCGCCGCGACATGCATGATTTTTTCCATCAGCACGGTGCGCCGGCGCTGGAAGACTGGCGCTCCACCACGACGCAGCATATTCCCATCTACAAACGCTATTCCGATGGCGCCCAATCGCCTTAGTTCAGGATCTGACAGCTTAGTTGAATTTTACGGTTTCGTTAGTGCCCCGCAGTTCGATGGCGCGCAATTCTGAGCCGCCGTTGGCGCTGCGTGATTCCACAGCCGTGTACTCGTGCTTGGTGGTTGCCTGCGTCACAGTCCCATGCGCCGCCACAACGTGCCCCTGCGAATCCTTCAGCACCGCCTGGCTGCCGTCCACGCTCAGGTGGTAATCGCCCGGCTGGAGTTCTTTGCCGGCCAGCGTGTAAGGTTCCGACAAGGTCACGGTGTAGGTCTTGGCACTCGCGATGGCGAGACCGCACAGTGCGAATGCGAACAAAAGGTTCTTCAACATTGGAATTGTTCCTCTGCGGCTTCCTACGGCCCGCCGCAGCCATCCGTTTATCCGGTCCGCACAGTAAATTCGCCCCGCGAGCCCGGCATCCGCGTCCCGATTTTCCATGAGACGCGGCGCGGCGCCCGCAACGGCCGGTCCGGGCCGCCGCGAGCGCCGCGGGGGCCTACTTCTTGGCTCCCGCATCCGGGGCTGGCGCTGGAGCTGGCGTCTGCGCTTGCCGCGGGCACTGACCGCTGCGGCCTGCCCCGCGCCCCGCCCGCGCCCCCCGCATCTGTCCGCACCGCTGGCAGTTACCGCACTGCTTCGCTCCGGGGCAGGAACCCCGTCCCTGCGCCTGCGCCGGCAAAGATGCCGCGGTCGCCAGAATGGCCGCCGCGATCCACAGCATGACTCGCTTCATGATTGCCTCCTGTATCGTTGCCCGAAATCAGCGCGGCCACACGGGCGCGCCATCGTCGTTCCGCAGCACCAGCGTGGTTCCCTGGGCATTGGTCAGTGACAGCGCCACGTACTGTCCCGTACAGGTGGCCAGCGCGATCCGCGCCGTGATCTGGTCCCCCACATGCAATGGGAAATCCGCTTCCAGCAGCACCCGCTCCGGCCCGATGCGCACGGAGAGTGATGCGCCGTCCACCGCCAGCGTCAGCGTGGGCATCTGGATCCCCGCGCCCGCGTTGACGCTGCTGATCTTGCCCGTCACTGTCCGGATGCTTCCGGAATCGATACCCGCGCCTCTGGCGGCGGCGCCGGACCCCTGGCCGGCCCCCCGGGTCCACAGGGGCAGCCCCGCGCTCGAGCGCAGCACAATTACGTCGCCGCTGGCCGTGATGGTGATGTCAATGGCGTACAAGGCCGGATCGCCGCACGCCCGGCAGGGCGCCGCCGTAACCCGCACGCGGTCTTTGACCGCCAGTTCGAAATCGTTCTCCACGAAATACCAAGCCGGCGCCAGCTTGATCTCCGTGTTGTTGACGACCATGGAGGGGTACTGCACGCCATAGACGAGGTTGAGCGCGCTGATCACGCCCTCGATGGTCTGGGTTCTGGTCAGGTCCAGGCCCGCACCCGCACCCGGTCCGTTGGCGCCTCCGCGCCCTTGGGCCAGCAGCAGCCCGGAAGCCAGCAGGAAAGCCGTAAAGCCGTTTTTAATGAATCGCATCTTTTTCTCCAGTGAGCCTGTTTCGACTCGCTGGGATGTGGCGCACGCGGCATTCCCTCTCCAATCCGTTGAAAAGTAAAAGCAGTCCTCCCCACGGCCCCGCACGATCTGCGGGCGGGCCCCGGAGCGCCGCGCAACTTCTGCGTGCCCGGCTTCACGCTGCCACCGCCGCTGTGCGGTGGATCACGGTCAGCACCGCGCAGGGTGCGTGCCGCACCACTCGTGCTGTGGTGGACCCCAACACCGTGGCGTCCGCAAATGGCCTCCGCCGCGTCCCGAGGACTACCAGGTCCGCTTCCAGCGCGGCGGCGTTCTCCACAATGCGTTCGGCCGGGTCGCCTTCCACCGTAATCTGGCGAATTTCGCAGCGCCCGCGTGCGCCCGGGGGGACCCATGCGCACAGATCGGGAGCGGCCTCTCCGGCCTGCTCGTCCCGCACGTACAACAGCGTGAGGGAAGCCCCGGTACATACGGCGATTTCGGCCGCCTCGGCCAGCGCCTGCCGCGCCGCGTCGGAATCGTTCGCCGGCACCAGAATGCGGCGTATCTCCGGCTCGGGATGCCGCTGGCCCACCGTCAGCACGGGAACCGGGCTGGCGCGCAGCACCTTCTCCGCCACTGAGCCTAACATCAGGCGATTGAACCCGCTGCGGCCGTGCGTGCCCATGGCTACCAGGTCGATCCCCAGCATCGGGATGGCGGCAAGAATGCCGTCCACCGGCAACTTCTCCATCACTACGGCGTCCGCCGGCGTGCCGGGAGCGTGTTCGCGCACAAACGCGCGCAGCCGTTCCTCGGCGTCACGCATCGCCTCCCGAAACTCTCCGGCCAGGGCCTGGACGCGGGATTCCGTGAAGTAGAGCGGGGGAGTAAAGGGATCCGCGAAAAGCGCCGTGAGCCGTGCCGGGCCGCACTGCGCCAGGCGCGCGGCGTGCCGCAGCCCGATCGCCGCGATCGGGCTGAAATCCACCGGCGCGAGGATATGTCGGTACATGCTGGTCCTCCACCTGGGAAGATTCAATTCCGCCGCCATCGTGACGCCCGGCGGCTCCGGGGAAAGATGGTACTCCCGCCGTAACGATCGGCCGGGGCGCTGCACATACGCGCTGTGGAGGAATTCATGCCAGACAAAAAGCCCCAGCGCCCCGGAGGGGAACAGCCGGAGACTCTCCCGGCCATGCGTCCCGAACAGGCTCGCGCTCAATTTCGACAACTGATTCTCGCCAACCCGAACTACTTCGGCAACGTCAAGGGCAGCCCCTTCCCGCCAGTTCTCCAGATCCTTTCGGACACCGGTTTCGAGGAGATCGGCTGCGTGGGCTACCAACCCGAGCTCAACCGCCTGGAAGCCGAGGTCAATATCAAGCAGGCCAGCGGATACGGCGGCGGCGTGTGCACCTCGGGCACGCCCGAGTACGTGCGCTTTTATGTCTCCTACGACAACGGCGCCACCTGGCAGGACCAGGGAATGAACTCGTTCACCGCCTACGACGTGCCGGGGCCCAAGCCGCTCGAGTACGTCGTCTCAGTGACCGCCAATCTGGACAGCACCTGGTGCTTGTTCGAGACCCTGCCCCTGATCCGCGCCATCCTTTCGTGGAACAACCCGCCCCCGGCCAACACGCCGAGCTTCCAACCGGTCTGGGGGAGCGTGGCCGAGGCGCGCATCCAACTTCCCACGTTCCAACTGCTGCCCCTGGGCGAAGTCTTCCAGAAGGCCCACATCGAGGTGCCCGCCCAGTTCAAGCAGGCCATCGATCTTTCCCAGCCCGTCTCCGCCGCTCCGCCCAAGAAGCTGACCGTTGGCGAGCTGAACGCGCTCTACAAGGACAAAAAGGTGCCGGCGCACCGCTACCTGTTCTCCGAGGTCACCAAACTGGCCGCCCAGCCCGCGCTCACCGAATCCGTCATGACCGCCGGCTTCAAGGGCGTGCTGGCCGACCTGCCCGGGGTCCAAATCGGCAGCGTGATCGGCAGCCTGCTCAAGACCGACGGCGACACCACCTTCGAGCAGCTCGATTGCATCGGGCTGAGCAACGGCACGGGCGCGCTTCCGGACGCCCTGGCCGGCATCCTCACCGTGAAGCTGCCCAACGGCTACTCGGGCGGCCTGTGCAGCGCCGGCAGCCAGGAAAACGTGGCCTTCTGGGTGGACTGGGGCGACGGCGCCGGATACACCTACGCGGGCACCGCTTCGGTCACCGTGCATGACATCCAGTCCATTCCGCCGCAGGGCCTGAAGTACGCCGTGGTGCTGCCCATCGATCTGAGCTGCCGGCGCCAGCCGTGCGGCCAGGGGCCGAAGACCGCCAAGGTGCGCGCCATTCTGGCCTGGGAGCAGCTTCCGCCTCCCGGCAATCCGAACTTCGTCCCCACCTGGGGCAACCGCAAGGAAACCACCATCCTGATCAACCCCGGACCGGTGTGCAACCCGAACGACCACACGCCCTATCTCGACACCATCGGCGACATGGCGGTGTGCGACATCGACCAGACCACCGGCCTGGCCACGGGCGGCGGCGTGGTGGCGGGCTTCTCGGCCAACGAGTCGCCCTTCGGCGGACTGATCACCATCACCGGCTTCATCCTGAACCCGCCCAACGTGATCGCGGGTGCGGCGCCCTTCAAGTACAAGCTGTACGTGCGCCAGGGAGGAGGGGCCTGGCAGCCCCTGTCGAACGCCTTCACCATCCATATCACCGAGCAGGCCGGCGGACCTGTGGTCCAGTATGACGACACGCAGTCCGTGGACGGCAGCGGCTACTACACCTACCGCGAGCAGATCTATCCCAACCAGTGGCGGTTGGTGGCGGGCCGCGTGCTCGGCCAGTGGTTTACGGGCGCGCCCATGACCGGCATGTGGGAGGTGAAGATCGAAGCCCTGCTGCCCGGTCCCATCACCCTGGCCGGCGGCGTGATCTCGTGCACCGACGGCACCACCCGCAGCAGCGTGAAGCTGTACCTGGACGAGGTGGCTCCCACGCCGCACGTCCAGATCACCGGCTTCCAGCGCGGCGGTGGACCGGTGCAGCCGGCCGTCAACTGCGGCACCTTCCAGAAGGGCGACATCCTGCACGGCACCTACAGCGTGACCGACGAGCACTTCGGCGCGCTGACCCTGCACGTGGAGCCCGTGGCCCCGGCGCACGGCGCGACCGTCTCGCCCTCGGTGCGCAGTTACCCCGTGGTGCCCACCACCGGCGAATCCGGCAACTGGACTCTGGACACCAGCCCCATGGATGCGTGCGGCTACATCGTGCGCCTCGAAGCTGCCGACCGCACCATCGTCAACAGCGGCTTCGTGGGGTGGTCCAGCTCCGACTCGACCGGGTTCTGCCTGGTCAACCCGTAGACTCCCATGGACGATGCGGGTTTTTGGGTGAGGTTCGTGCCGGCCGTCCTGGCTACCTGGCGGATTACCCATCTGCTGGCGTACGAGGACGGCCCGGCCGGCCTCATCGCGCGCTTCCGGGCGCGTTTGGGCGCGGGTTTCCTGGGCGAACTCATGGACTGCTTTCAATGTCTGAGCCTGTGGATCGCCGCGCCCCTGGCTTTCTTTGTGGCCCGCCACCCGCTGGACGGGGTGGTGGCCTGGCTGGCGCTTTCGGGCGCGGCCTGTCTGGCCGAGCGCGCGGGGGAAAGGCCCGCGCCGGTCGCCCCGCTGGGGCACGGCCGGGAAGACAATCCATCAGAAGAAGGAGAAACCGAATGAGTTGCTGTGGAGAAAGACGCAGTGCGGCGGCGGCCGCGAGCCCGGGCGAACCGGCCCCGCCCGCGCGCCGCGGCCCCGCCGGCCCGCCGCCGGGCCTCGCCTACCGCGCCGTGAACCTGCACTACCTGCGGGAGGCCCCCGTGCGCGTCACCGGCACGATCACACGGCGCGCGTACGAGTTCTCGGGCGCGAGCCCAGTCGCCTCCGTGGACGCCCGGGATGTCCCCGGCCTGCTGCTGACCGGCCAGTTCCGCCGCGGCCGCTGAGCTGTGCGCGGCCGTACAGGAATGCTGTACAATGCAGGCAGGGTGTCCCATGGCGATTGAGACGACGTATACGCGCCTCCGCGAGAACCTGGCCAGCGTCCTGGATCAGGTTGTGGACCAGCAGGAAACCGTTGTCGTCCGCCGCAAGGGCGCGCGCGACGTAGCCCTCGTCCCTGCCAGCGAACTCGCCGGACTCATCGAGACCGCCCACCTGCTGCGATCGCCGCGCAACGCGCGCCGTCTGCTGGCGGCACTGCGTCGAGCCGAGCAGGGGAAAGCGAAGCCCGGGAGCGTGGCTGAATTGCGTCGAGAGATGCTCGGTGCCAGGTAAGCGGGCCGCCGTCTTCCATGCCGAGTTCCGGGAGGACTTGCGATATTGGGTCAAGTCCGACCGGAGCACCGCCATCAGAGTGCTGGATCTGGTCGAAGCCGTGATGCGCGATCCATTCGAAGGCCCGGGCAAGCCCGAGGCGCTCAGATACCTGCTCGCAGGCTGCTGGTCGAGGCGCATCACGCAGGAACACCGCCTGGTATACCGCGTCAGCGACGAGGCCGTTGATTTTCTTCAGGCTCGTTACCACTACTGATCGGGATTTTGCCTTCACTGCGCCACGCGGTCCACAACGCGCCGGAGGCGCTCGTTGACGCCGCGGGCCACCGGCTCCATGGCCGGGTTGCCGACGATCGAGAGCATCTTGACGGCATCCACAGCGCCGGCATACACCTGCCCGCCCTGCTCGTAAACCACCACGTTGCAGGGCAGCAGCAGGCCCAGGTTCACTTCTGCCTGGAGCGCCTGGTGCGCCAGCGGCGGGTTGCAGGCGCCCAGTATCACGTAGCGTGGAAAATCCACGCCCAGTTTTTCCTTCAGCTTGGCCTGGATGTCGATCTGGCACAACACGCCGAAACCTTCCGCCTTTAGGGCCGCCTCGGCGGCTTCGACAGCCTGCTCGAACGGCACGCCGGCCGGGCGCACGTAGCCGTATTGGATCGCGGTGGAAGCCTGCATCATCGGTTCACCTCGATCCCAGGATAACGCCCTGCCGGCGGCCGCGAGACCTGGCGGATCACCCCCAGCTCGCCTGCCAGGAAGTGCACCGAAGCGAACGCCAGAAGGTAGAGCAGCCCGCAGAAGGCGAACAGCGGACCGAAACCTGCGCGTTGGGCGATGCGGCCGATGGCCAGTTGGGTGAGGATGCCCGCCGCGCCGCCGAGCGTTCCGCCGAGGCCCGAGACCGTTCCCACGGCGTTTTTCGGAAAGACCTCCGCCGGAATGGTGACGTTGCCCCAGGCGCCGTGCCCGAACATCAGCACGGTCAGCACCGCCAGCGCCACCCCCGGGCTCTTGACCCAAAGCAGCGATACGAAGAAGACGGCCAGGATGCAGGAGTCCACAAACATCGTGGTCTTGCGCGCGCGGTTGACGGACCACCCCCGCTTCACGAGCCACAAGGGGATCAGGCCGCCCAGGATCATGCCGGCGGAGAAGCCCGCGTACGGGACCCAGGCCGAAGCTCCCAGCGCGGCCAGGCTGAATCCCTGCTCCTGCTGGAGATACTTGGGGATCCAGAAGTTCAGGAAGTAACTGATCGGATCGGTGAAGACGCGCGCCAGCGCGCAGCCCCAGGTCACCTTCATCCGCAGCAGCGGCCCGAGCGGCATGGCGCCTTCCGTTTCGCCCTCCGCGCCGCCGTCTTCGATGATCCGCCGCTCGCTTTCCGCGAGGCGCGGGTGCGACCGCGGCGCGCGATAGAAGAGCAACCACAGCGCCAGCCAGAGGAATCCGCAGCCGCCCGTCACCACGAACGCCCAGCGCCACCCCCAGTGGACGCCCAGGAACGAAACCACCGGCAGCGCCACCAGGCCGCCGATGGCCGCGCCGGCATTGAAAATCCCCACGCCCAGCGCCCGCTCGCGCATGGGAAACCACTCGGCCACGGCGCGCACCCCGGCCGGAAAGTTGGCCGGCTCGAAGACCCCCAGCAGCATGCGGAATCCCGCCAGTTGCAGAGCGCTGCCCGCCAGGCTGTGGAGCATGTTGGCGATCGACCATCCGCAGACCGATAAAGCGTAGGAGACGCGAACGCCGAGCCGGTCCACCAGCGCGCCGCTGACCGCGTACATGATCGTGTAGCTGAACAGAAAGGCCGAGGTGACATAGGCGTAGTCCACCTCGCTGAGCTTTAGTTCGCCTTGGATGGTGTGGGCCAGAACCGAGAGAGTCTGCCGGTCCAGGTAATTCAGCGCCGTGGCAAGGCACAGGAGGGCCGCGATGTAGTAGCGCAGGTTGCGGATGGGCTTCATGGCGTCACTCTCCCATCGTCACACGCCGGCGGGTGTTTCCGCGCACGTTTGGCCAGGGGAACCGAGCCGCGACTGTGAGGGAGCGGTCGCAACCCGCGGAAGCGGGGCGCTGGGCGGCGGGGTAGTCCAGCCGTGCGGTCAATGGTTCATCAGGACACCCGCTTCTGTGGGCTCTCGTCCGTTAACTTAGCTGTTTGGCAGCTTCACACCACAAAACCGCAGAAACTCCCGCAAGCCCGCGTTGATGTATTTCTGGCGATGGATCAGCAGAGTGATCTGGCGGCGCAGGTCGAGCCATGGCGCATGGACGCGGCTCAGTTGGCCGGTTCGGAGCTCCGGTTCAACCGCGGAGCGGGAGATGCAGGTCAGTCCCGCGCCGCCCATGACAGCCCGTTTCACGGCTCCGATGCCGCCTAGCTCCACGGGCACGTGGACCAGCCGGAACCGGCCTGCGATCGCATCTTCGAAAACTTCGCGCGTGCCGGATCCTTTCTCGCGAAGCACCCAGCGCGCATCGGCCAGCGCGGCCTCGGTCGCGCGGCGGCCGGCGAGCGGGTGAGTGGACGCGGCCACGATCACCAGGCGGTCCTCGCGCCAGGGGAATGCGTCGAGATCGGGGTAGCGGACGGAACCTTCGATCCAGCCGGCGTCGCTTTCGAACTGCCGCACGGAGCGAACCACATGGTCCGTGTTGCCGGCCGCGAGGTGGAACAGAGCGTCCGGATGGCGGCGGCTAAAGCGGGCGATCAGGGAGGGCAACATGTAGTTCGCCACGGTCAGGCTGGCATAAAGCTTGACGTTCAGCGGCCGGCGCCCGGCCCCGGCTTCGATGTCGCGGACGCGGTCCAGCACCTCGATCGCCGCCGGCAGCAGATCCCGGCCGGCCGCGTTCCCCGCGATGCGGCGGCCATGCCGGTCAAACAGCCGCCGCTGCAACTGGTTTTCGAGTTCGGCCAGCGCCTGGCTGGTGGCGGCCTGTGACAGTCCGACGCGGCGCGCCGCCCGTGTGATCGAGGCTTCCTGGCAGATGGCCGCGAAGATTTCCAGTTGGCGCAGCGTGATTTGCATGATCCGATTGTAGATTGATTCCGCCGAACATCCTTATCCAAATTATCCGTTTTGCTTATTTGGAAGTTTCCGTTAGCCTGAGATCCATCGCTGATGACACTTCCCAAAACACCAAAAGGTTTCCTGGCCGGCACGTTGCTGTGCGTCTCCGCCGCCTGGCTGTCCTGGATGGCCGCCCTTCTGCCGTGGAATCAAAAGGCGCAACTCAGCGCGCTCACCCTCGCCATCGTGGCGGGCATGGCCTTGGGCAACGGCGCGCCGGGAAAGCTGCTGGAGCGGCTCCATCCCGGCCTTCGCTTTTGCCAGCAGAAGCTGCTGCGCCTCGGCATCGTGCTCTACGGCATACGTCTGACCGTGGATGATCTGTCCAAGCTCGGCCCGCGCGCGTTCGTGCTCGACGTGACGGTGATTGGCGGCGTTCTGCTGATCGGCTATTGGCTGGGCACCCGCGTTTTCGGCCTGGACCGGGACACCGCGCTACTGGTGAGCGCGGGCAGCGGCATCTGTGGCGCGGCTGCCGTTTTGGCGACGGATCGGGTGATCGAAAGCGAGTCGCACAAGGTTAGCGTGGCTGTGGCCACCGTGATGGTGTTCGGGACCGTCGCCATGTTCCTCTACCCGCTGCTGTACCCGCATACCGGTTTCACCGAACGCCAGTTCGGCATTTACACGGGCGCCACGGTGCATGAGGTGGCCCAGGCGCTGGCAGCCGGACGCGCCGTCAGTCAGGCGGCCAGCGACACGGCTGTCATCACCAAGATGTTGCGCGTCCTGTTGCTTGCTCCGGCTCTCCTGATCGTCAGCCGCATGCGCTGCCGCAGCGCCACCGGCAGATTGGGGCAAATCAAGTTCCCCTGGTTCGTGTTCTGGTTCGGTGCCGTCATCGTCGCGCAGTCCCTGGTGCCGCTGCCGCCGCCGGCGAGGGCGCATCTCATCGACTTGGACACCGTGCTGCTTTCGAGCGCCATGTTCGCGCTGGGTGTCGGCACGCGCTGGCAACAGTTGAAGCAAGCTGGGCCGCGGCCGCTGTTGCTCGCCGCGGCCATCTTCGCCGGCCTCGTCTCCGGCGGCTGGATGATCACCCGGCTGCTGGTGTGAACCCGCTGTCGGAGCGCGGCGGGTCATACCGGCCGGATCCCTGATTACGGTGAAGGCGCGTAAGACCACCTGCCACCGGCTGCCCACTGGCAGCGATCGAAACAGGGCGCAAGCGTTTACCGTTCCTTATTCTCAGCTTACTCAGTACGGCCCTGAAAACGCTGGGCTTGGTGAAGAACTTGCTCGAGCTTAGCGAATTCACGATCCAGAACACGGCACCCGACCTATTTCTTCCATGCGGTGCGAAATCCGAGGTCTCGGTAAACCTGGAATGGGTTTTGGCATTGGACGCCAAACGTCTTACATACGTCTGGTAATCGTCGGTTTGCTCGCTGCTTGCTTGGAGCGCTTACTTCTGCCGTCACAACGCACCGCTCACCGTATCTGGCGAGGGCGTGCGCGACGAGGAATGGGTCTTTCCCGATCTCAATTAGTTCGATGTCGGTGAGGTCTGGCGCGTATCCTTCCGTGACGATCTTGTTCACAAGGACGGGGTCAGCGTCTTCCTTGAGCCGGAAGTCATCCTTATGGTTAGCCATCCACGACGCGAGCGGGTCGTCCGTCTTTTTGCCCGCCAGGATTTCTTCGAGCATTTCGATGGGAAGCTTTATAGTTCCCTTTGTTGCGTGGTAGCAGATCCATTCCCAAAATTCGGGGATCTGTTCTAGCGAGGTCTGCGACCTCAAACCGACAAGCAACCTGCGTCGGAATTCCGTAAAATCTCGGGGATGGCGAACATCCCCGAATTGCTGAGCGGGCACGTCACGTTGGAAGTCGAATGCCTGGACCGGCTCTACCTGAACGGGTACATCGGAAAACTGGCCACGTCCGGTGGCTTGGTGACCTTCATGCGAGAGCAGTTGGGCAAGCCAGTGCCCTCGCCGGTGGTGCTGGGACAAGTCACCGAGCGGTTCCGCGAGTCGGTGAAGACCCTGGCAGAGCGGCAGCAAATCCCGGTCTACCAGTTCGCCCACCAGGAACGTAAGGACGATGTGGCCAACAGAATCCGGCGGCAGCGTGGAATCCACGATGGCATCGTCTTTATCGGCGTCGCACAGGAGAAGGCGCAAGCATTTCAAGGCAAGAAGATCCATGGGCAGTTTGAGTTCACACGGGACAAGACCGTTTACGTGAACCATTACTACTTCTACATCGACGACGCCGATTTCGGGCCGCTGTTCCTGAAAGTGTGCAGCTATGCGCCCTGGGGGACCAAGCTGTGCCTGAACGGGCATGAATGGGCCAAGCGGCAGTTGGAGAAGAAAGGGATTGCCTACGAAGCACTGGATAACGGTTTCCTGTCGTGCGCCGATCCCGAGAAACTGCAGCAGATCTGTGATTCGCTGGAGCCGGAGGACATCGACCGTTTATATCGGAAGTGGCTGAAGCGAATACCGCTGCCCTTGCGGCCGGAAGATCGCGCTGCCGGTTACGACTGGAGCCTGTCGATCTGGCAAATGGAAGTGAGCCTGACGCAGATCTTCGACCGCCCTCTCCGCGGGCGCGAGTTCTTCGAAGAGATCATCCGCGACAATTTGGACCTGGGGCGACCCGACCGGGTACAGTTGGTCTTCGACCGGGTGGTGACCAAGAAGACGCCGGGGGAGTTCCGCACCCGTGTCATCCAGGACGGAGTCCACCCCAGCCTGCACATTCAATACAAGAACTTCGATTTGAAACAGTACTTCAAAGAAGGCCGGGGATGCCGGACAGAGGGGACGTTCCGCAACCCGAACGACTTTGGCATCAACAAGGGCCTGAGCAATCTGCCTTACCTGCGCAAGGTCGGCCGGGAAATCAATCGGCGCCTGCTGGAGGTCGAGCGCGTCAGCCACAACAGTGGCCTGAGCGGCGACAGCATCCAACGGGTGGTGCAACCGACCGTCACCGAGGACGGTGAGAAGGCGCCGTCGTTGAAGTTCGGTCAGCCCCGCGTGATGGCGCTACTGCTGGCACTGACGCTGTTTCAGCATCTCATCGACGGGTTCCACAACCGTGATCTGCGGGGGCTGGTGGCCGACCTGCTCGGGGTCACCACCGAACAGTACACCGCCGGCCAGATGACCTACGATCTGCGTCGCCTACGGCTCAAAGGACTGATCTTCCGACCACCCCGGACCAACCGTTATTTCGTCACGCCGTACGGATGGAAAGTCGCGCGTCTCTTCTCACGTCTGGAGGCACGGGTCTTCCGGCCTGCCATGGCCATGTTCACCGCCAACGACGCCGTCTTGCCATTTCCCCTTCGGCAGGCGCTGGATCGTGTGGATCTCCAGCTCGATAACCTGATCTACAATGCCTTTCCGCTTCCGAAGGCAAGCTAAGACGGCGTAAAGAAATAACATTTACATCTGCTCTCTGGATGTGTTATCAGTTGAGTGTGGAGGCCGCCCAACTGGATCGGTACTTTGCTGGCATATGGCCACATCTGGACGAACACGCCCGCCGCTCTACGACCTGGGACGCAACGCCGGACGGCTCGCCGATCCGCAACGCCTGTTTGACGGCCCGGTTGATATGCCGGAACTGCGCATCTAGAGTTTGTATGCAACCATGGGTCTGCTCACCCGACGTTCCTCCGCGAAGCCCGCGATGCTTGTGGCGATTGCCCGGATACTCTTGTGCGGTGTTGGAGCAAAGAGTCGCAACTCGCTTGCGGGTACGAGGAGTTCTCCAGCGACAGCATTGCAGTACTGCTCGATCGTGTTCTCCCCGTCCTCACCGCTGATACCCGTTTGCCCCAGCCACAAGTGGACGACCTCATGGATCGCGGTGAACGACCAAGCCGTCCGGGCGTCCTGGTCGTTTATTACGACGAGCGGCGCGATGTCGTCGGCGAGGGCGAATCCTCGGAAGACATCCACCGGCATGTTCGTGTGGTGGCTGCCGAGGTTACCGAGGAGGAGCACGTAGACCCCACTCGCCTCGATTCGCTCGCGGAGGTACACGAACGCCTCATTAGGATTTTTGGTGTCGCGGAATCGTGCTAGGCTGAATTCGAGTCGTTCAGCCATCCGCGCTGCGAGGTCGTTCACTGGCTCCTCCATCGTTGCGCTGCCGATGAAGTCGAGTGGTGCTGCGTCGTCTTCGAGCATCGACCGGATGAGCCCCTGTCGCGCCTTGATATCCCGTACCAGTGCATCAAGTTCTGGGTTGAACTGCTCCTTGCCGGGTAAGGTCCGGAAGTCCTGGCCGCGATCACCCTGTCGTGGTGGCTCAGCGAGGTAGAACGCGATAAGCGGGCGACGGTACGCCTTGCTCATCTTCACGAGGATGGGTCGGGTGGGTTCTTCCTCCCCAAGTTCCATCGCCTCAAGGCGTTGCACCGGAGTCTTCCCGCGTGCCGACGTAAGGCCGAGCGCGCGCGCAGCTTCATCCCGCGAGATCCCGGCAGTCTCTCGTGCCCACGTCAATATTTTCGGCTGTATCGCGCTCATACCAGAGGGCCTCGATCTTAAATTAGGCTCTATAGCAGAATCTGTGGGCAGAGCGACGACTGAATTACCTGGCTGACAAGCTGTTTGACTGCGACGAATGGGAGCACTTTGAGAGAGCCGCCCCCGGTACCTGCGGTGAAGGGGGAGCTGTG
>Ga0209581_1000667_pt1 | contig 58334 bp, 48 predicted proteins | sample Coa_R2_FD_187160 | JGI IMG/M metagenome (GOLD analysis project Ga0209581, IMG submission 187160) | Surface soil microbial communities from Centralia Pennsylvania, which are recovering from an underground coalmine fire - Coalmine... | ecosystem: Environmental > Terrestrial > Soil > Unclassified ...
CGGACGTCTGGGGCCGGACGTGGACGGCCGGCGATCTGTCGAACGCGAATTTCCGGATCCGGGTGACCAACGTGGCGGGGTCAACGGCCCGCACGTTTTCATTGGACTGGATAGCGTTGCGGGTGACGTACCAGTGAACGGCGGCCCGCGCACACTGTAGCTCCGCTTACAATGCCGCTGGACAGGCGCAGATCCCAATTTTTGGGAACCGCTCCTGTCCGCCAATAGGGACATGCGGCGACGCAGCAATCAAATGTAAGCCGCTCGTGTCCTGACGCCATTTCAGGCCTGCAAACGGTGATTTGGAAGGAGTCGTGCAGTAAGTTGTCAAGAATTTGCCAATTACTGCATGAGTTGAAGGCTGTGCATCGCCAGTATGCGGATGCGGCAATGCAGTATTTTCGCCAATCTATGTCTTCATTCGACTTGGTCATAAAACCCCGCGGCGGGTGGCAGCCGATTGACGTTCACGAGCTTTGGCGCTATCGCGAACTGCTCGGCTTTCTGGTTTGGCGCGATATCAAGGTCAGATACAAACAGACGCTGCTTGGCGGCGGTTGGGCTGTGTTGCAGCCTCTGATCGGAATGTTAGTTTTCGGGACGCTGTTTACGACAGTGGCCCCCATCCGGAGCGACGGATCGCCATACCCGCTGTTCGTATTTGCCGGTCTGGCGCCCTGGACATTTTTTGCAAACGCGCTCGGCCTGGCGAGCAACAGCTTGGTCGGCAGCGAACACATGATCCGCAAGATCTACTTCCCGCGAATATTCGTGCCGCTGGGGGCGACATTTGCGTTGGGATTGGACATGTTGATCAGCGTTGCGTTCATGGGTCTGGTGATGGCTTATTATCGCTGGCCGGTGAGTCCGAAGATATGTCTGCTTCCCATATTCATAGCGAGCTGTTTTCTTATAGCCGGGGGGCTGGGCCTGATTCTTTCAGCGCTGAATGTGCGCTATCGCGATGTGAAATACGTCGTTCCATTCTTCACGCAAATGGCGTTTTTTCTGACGCCGGTGATTTACCCGCTCCGCAACGTCCCGCCCCGGCTGAAAATGCTTGTCGGTCTGAATCCGATGGCTGGAACCGTGGAGGGTTTCCGCTACGCTCTGCTTGGGAGTCCCGCATCCTGGGACGTAATTTGGACGTCGCTGATCGTCAGCGTGGTCATTTTTGTCATCGGCCTGTATTCGTTCCGGCGCCTGGAACTCACTTTTGCAGACCTGATTTGAACCCATGGATCCGGTAATAGAAATCCGAAATCTCTCGAAATCGTATCGCCTAGGAGAGCGTTCGCAACTGTACGGCAGTTTTCGTGAAGCGATGATTCGCGGCATCACAGCGCCGTTTACTCGTAGAAATGGCAAGGGCCGCGCGGCGCGGGAGCCCTTCTGGGCGGTTCGGGACATCAATGTGGATGTGCATCAGGGCGACACGATTGGCATCATCGGGTCAAATGGCGCGGGCAAGAGCACGATCCTGAAAATCATTTCCCGTATTACGGATCCGAGCTCCGGCGAAATCCGGGTTCGCGGCCGCATTGGAAGTCTGCTGGAAGTCGGAACTGGCTTTCATCCTGAACTGACCGGCCGCGAGAATGTGTATCTCAATGGCGCCATACTCGGCATGAAGAAAACAGAGATCCAGGCGAAGTTCGACGAAATTGTCAATTTTTCGGGCGTGGGCCCATTCCTGGACACGCCCGTGAAGCGCTATTCGAGCGGCATGTACGTTCGTCTGGCATTCGCGATCGCGGCGCATCTCGACCCCGAGATCTTGATTGTGGATGAGGTTCTGGCAGTCGGCGACGTGGCTTTCCAGAAGAAATGCCTGGGCAAGATGGCGGAGGCATCGTCTCGTTCACGAACGCTGCTATTTGTCTCGCACAACCTGGCGGCCGTCGAGAGCCTTTGCAACCGCGGCATCGTTCTGCAGCACGGCCGTCTTGTTTTCGACGGCTCGTCGAAGGACGCCGTTCAGTTTTATTTGCACAACGTCGAGGAGAGCGGCGCCGGCGCCCGCTCGCATGTCGTTGATCTGACCGGCGCGCCGGGCCGCGTTCGCAAATACGAGCCACATTTGAAGCGGCTCGAACTCTACCACGGTGATGGCCGTCCACTTACGGGCGATGTGAGAGCAGGCGAGCCGCTCCGCGCTGTTGTCGTTTTCGATCTCGAGCACCCCTGCATGAGCTTTGACGCCTCAATAGCCTTCGACACGCCAACGGGCCAGCGTGTATGCACGGCGCACTCCGCCTACGAGCCCGACCGCGAGCACGAAGAGCGTATTGGCGAGCAGAGCTTTGTATGCGATATTCCCTCGTTGCCGCTGGTGCCCGGCGAATACAAGATCGGAGTGGGATTGGATATCGGCGGATGTGAGGTGGACTGGATAGACGGGGCTGCGTCTCTGACCGTGCTCAAATCCGACTATTACGGTACGGGCGTAATCCCGACCAAGGGACACTTCCTGCTCGACAATCGCTGGAGTCTTGCGCATGAAACGAGCGAGGTGTATTCATGACCCCAACGGTCAGTTTTGTCGTGCCGTGCTATAAACTCGGTCATCTGCTGGCCGAATGCGTAACATCGATCCTGTCGCAGACATACGGCGACTTCGAGATTTTGATCATGGACGACTGCTCGCCGGACAACACGCCGGAAGTGGCGCGGTCCTTCAACGATCCGCGCGTGATACACGTCCGCAATGAACGCAACTTAGGCCATCTCAGCAATTACAACAAGGGAATCCAGCTGTCCCGGGGCAAGTACATCTGGCTTATATCCGCCGATGATCGGCTGGAAGTGAACTATGCGCTCGAAAAGTATGTCGCCGTAATGGAGCAGCACCCCAGCGTCGGGTATGTTTGCTGTACAGGGATAGAGCTCGTTAATGGCCGGCGACATCGCGTCGCTCCGTATTCCGTTCAAGCGCACAGAGACGCAGTGTTCCGCGGAAAGGACTTTCTACGCAGGCTGCTTTCAAGCAATTCGATTATCGCCGCCGCAGGCATGGTCCGACGCGAGTGTTACGACAGCGTCGGCATGTTTCCGTTGGATCTTCCATATGCCGGAGATTGGTTTTTGTGGTGTGTCCTGGCGCTGCGTTATGACGTGGCCTATTGCGCTGAACCGATGGTCGCCTACCGGCTGCACACGGCGTGCATAACTGAAAGAATTCTCGATGACAATGCTAAAATCTGCGCCGATAACGATGTGATGGTTTTATGGCGCGTAATGCGAGAGGTTCAGAAACTCGGCGCGCAGGACCTCCTGCGCCCATGCATGCGAGCAATCGCGTATGAGTATGCTCGTCAATTGCTCGGCAAGACATACCGCGGTCGCGAGTTCCGTCGCACAGAACAGCAATGCGCAGACTCGATCAGCCAGTTCACTCATTGTAATGTCGAACGTCAGACAATTACGGCGCTGATGCTGACCTCCGCGGGCGATCTGTGTGTTCAAGCCGGCGCGCCTCAACGCGCGATGAGGTATTACGAACGAGCGAATCGAATACGCCGCACGACCTCGACCGCTCTGAAACTGGCGCTGGTCAGAACAGGCCGCCTGGGAGCCGTGGTTCGGCGGTGCGCATTCACTCTTCGCCATGCATAAGGGCGACGCACAGTAGAAGTTCTTCAGTCGATACGAGCCAATGTCCGCCACTGTTCTGTTCATACACACCGCCGGCAATTGGATTCGCGGGAGTGAAAACGCCCTTCTGACGGCCCTTTGCGGCCTGGATACGGATCTGATACAGCCCCTGTTGGTCTGCGGCAATGATGCTTTGGCCGATACGGCGCGAGCGCGAGGGATCGAAGCGATTGTTCAGGACATGCCCCAACTGATGCTCGACGGCTCGTCGCGCCAGATACAAGGCATCCGCTGGCTTAGAGCGGTTCGCACTATTCGGGCATTAGCGCGAACACGCTCGGTCCAGCTGGTATATTGCAACGGCGGCAGCAGTTGCCAAATCGGGTATTACGTGGCAAAGGCTGTTCGTCGGCCGGTCCTGTGTCATATACATTCGCCGTACAATCTCCGTCACATTTTGTTGTATCGACTCTACCGGGCGAACCGCGTACTGTTTGTGAGTCGCGCGATTCAGGCGAGCATATTAAAAAAGCGAGCCTTCCGCGGGCGTTGTGAGGTGGTTTACAACGGAGTTGACACGAGGACGTTTGCGCCGCCTGAAACACGCGATCCGGAGTGGAAGCGAAAACTTTCGATCGCCCCCCATAGCGTCGTATTTGGGCAAGTATCGTCGTTAATACCGAGAAAAGGCGTCGACGTGTTATTACGGGCGTTTCGGCGTGTGCACGATGAGCATGAGACGGCTCGACTTGTCGTCGTAGGCGACGGCCCGCACCGTCGTGAGTGCGAGCATCTGGCTTATGAGCTCGGCGTAGCGAATGCCGTGGTGTTTACGGGGCAGGCGGATCCATTGCCCTACTATCAGCATGTATTTGACGTTAATGTGCTCGCATCGCGCAGTGATGCGTTCCCATTATCGCTTCTGGAGGCAGCAGCATGCGGGCTGCCAAACCTTGCTGCAAATGTAGATGGAATCCCGGAGGCTGTGTCGGACGGTCAAACGGGCTTGCTGTTCGAATCAGAGGATCACCTGATGCTCGCGAATAGAATGTTGATCCTGTTAAAAGACCAAGCGCTGCGCCAGAAGCTGGGCGAGGCGAGCCGACGCGGCGCCATCGCGTCGTTTTCTTCAGAGAGTTATTGTGCGACGATTCAGCGCATAGTGTGTGAAGAGGCTGCGCTAAATGTCGCGCCGGACGGCGGCGCGCAGCGCTGCATCCGGCGGCAGCAGAGCTTGCCCCACTAGCGCTCCGAGGCCGCCCTGGGTGTTCTTATGAATTGGCAGCCGTGGAACGACTTCCATCACGTTCCTGCGAGCACGCTTTCGTGAACGAATCAAATACAACCGCGACGGCGGCGCCACGGTTCGTCCGTGCGCCGGCCCAGCGCGTCACGGCTGACTGCGACGACAAGCCGGAGCGCGCCGGTCGCCGCTGGCGTCTTCACAGACGCACGTCTTCATTCGCGCGCGATATCATCTGTGCGTCTCGAATGAGGTCGATATGCTGTCGCGCTGTTGTGTTGCTCGGCGCCATGGTGTTCAATGCGCCGGGAGCGCAATTGTTCGTCGAGTCCGCACAATCGGGCGCGGGCGGCTGTGTTGTGATCGTCGTTTCGTTAGCGACGGGCGGGCGCCAGATCGCCGGCGTACAGTTCGATTTTCAGTATGATCCGTCAGCGTTTACGTTGAGCCCCGTAGTGGACGAACAGGCCCGGGTCGCCGGGAAGGGCTTATATTTGTCCAGACCTTCAAACGGCCAGCAGCGGGCAATGATAATCGGTTGGAATCAAACCCCTTTCACCGACGGCAAGCTGATCAGCGTATTGGCGAACATCCGCGACGATGCGCCGAACGGATTGTATGAACTTCAACTTAATAATCCGGTTGCGGTTGACGCGGCAGGCGATCCGGTTCCAATCTTCGGCGCATCCGGCGCGATTACGGTGCAAGGGCCCGCAGGAACTGCGCCGCCTGTGGTTGCCGCCGGCGTCTTGAACAGCGCCAGCCTTCTCAGCGGCGCAGTGTCGCCAGGCGAACTCCTCACAATTATTGGCGCAGGCATTGGACCGCCGTCGCCGGTTGCGCTGCCATTTGCAGGACCCGGCGTTATCGCGACGGGAGTCTCCGGCGTCTCGGTAACGTTCGATGGGATAGCGGCGCCGATTCTATATGCGGACAGGAATCAACTCAACATCGTCGCGCCGTTTGCAATTAGCGGCAATGTGACGACGCAGATGGCGATCGTCAACGGTCAGAAGGCGCTTCCGCCGGTTACTCTGGAGGTCGCGCCCGCCAATCCGGGCATCTTCACGGTAAATTCGAGCGGCGCCGGGCCGGCATCCGTATTGAACGAAAACGGCTCAATCAATTCTCCCTCGAACCCGGCGGCGCGAGGTTCGGTGATTGCTATCTATGCAACTGGCGCCGGACTCCTGAATCCACCATCAGCCGATGGTCATATCACATCTAATCTGGCGTCTACGGCGGCGCCCGTTTCGGTGACGATCGCGGGCGCTTCCGCTGAAGTGCTGTATGCGGGCGCTGCTCCCGAAATGGTTGCCGGCGTAGCGCAGATCAATGCACGGGTGCCCGTAGAGATCCCTCCCTCGTCCAGCACGCCGGTGAAAGTAAAGATCGGGGAAGTGGAGAGTCCGGACGGCGTTACCATTGCTGTGCAATAGGCTCCTCGGCCCACAGACTGGCCGTCCGGTTGCTCTTCAAAAGCAGGAGTCAGGGAGGGCGGCGCTTCGTCGTTTCATGCATGCGCCGGCGTAACGTGCTCAATTTTCGGGCCAGGTCGCCCCTGACGAGCGGAATTTGGGGACAAAATCCGCAGTTAGGGCAATTCGAGTCCTGTGGACAAAGCTGATCGCGGAGTGAAAACACACCGTCTCCAGAATTCCTGACGCTGGCCCCCGCCGTGCTTTAGCAACAAGATGTTGACGGCTTAACGACCCAGTCTCATGGCGCTACAGAATACCGCAGCTTCGCAAAAATCTTCTTCCACTTTGGCCGGGATCGCTCCACTTTCGATCGCAAGGATGCTGTGGAAACGTAAGCTCTCGATCGCGTTGATTTGGATTATTGTCAGCGGCGCGGGGCTGGCCCTGGTTTCGAAAATTCCTCCTGTCTATAAAGCGTATGCGCTGATTCTGGTGGATTCACAGAAAATCCCTGAGCAGTACGTTTCCTCCACGGTCGTCTCCGACGTCCAGGACCGGTTAACGGCGATTTCGCAGCAGATTCTGAGCAGTGGAAGATTACAGCAGATTATTGATGAATTCGACCTCTATCGCCAGGAACGAGAGCAGCACGACCGTGAGGAGATCCTTGAGATGATGAAAAGAGACCTGGAGATCACGCCGGAGAAGGGCTGGACCGGCAGAACCGTATCTTTCCGGGTCAGCTATCAAGGACAGGACCCCAAAACAGTCGCCGACGTTGCAAATCGAATCGCTGATTTGTACGTACAGGAAAACTATAGAACGCGGGAGGGCCAGGCTGAAGGTACGACCGAGTTCATTCAAAGCCAACTGGATGACGCCAAGAAAAAACTAGACGAGTTGGAGGCCCAGGTCAGCCAATTCAAAATCAGGTACAATGGCGAACTGCCTCAACAGGAGGCGTCCATTAACAGTACGCTGGACCGCCTGCAGGTAGAGCTGGAAGCGAATCGGGACGCTATCAACCGCGCGCAGCAATCGAAGGTGATGCTGCAGGACTCGCTTCGCGCAGCCGAACAGGCCGAGCAGTCCGTCCTAAAAGAACTCCGGGCGGCGCCAGCTCCGAGCAGCAGCGGCCCGGCGGCGCCGGTGAGCTCGCTTTCTGCTCCGGCATATAAGCCACGGAAATCAGAGATCCTTGAGGCGGAGCTGAGCGATCTAATGCTCCGGTATACCGAGGATCACCCCGAAATCAGACGCCGTCGCGCGGAACTGGAGCGGGTGCGGCGCGCCGAGAGCCTGGAAGCAGTCCAGTCGGCGGCGAAACCGGACGGAAAGACGGCTGGTGCTGGCGAGGCCCCAGCTCGCCAAGCCAGAGCTATTCCGGATCCGCCCGAGTTGGTAAAGGCCCGCGAGCGAATAGCCGCGCTCCACTCGCAAATAGCGCTCCTTAACACGGAACTGTTGACGCGCGAAGCCGAGCAAAAAAAGATTCTCGCCAATATCGCCTTATATCAGTCCCGTGTGAGCAACGTACCCGTCCGCGAGCAGCAGATGGCGCAGATTACTCGCGATTACGAGATTACGAAGGCAAACTATCGCTCGCTGCTCGACAAAAAGATCGCCGCGGAGATGGCGGCGGACATGGAGCAGCGTCAAAAGGCGGAGAGATTTACGATTTTCGACCGGGCCCGTCCTCCGGAAAAGCCATTCAAACCCAATCGAATCGTATTGAATCTCGCGGCGTGCGTGGTTGGACTGGTGTTCGGCCTGGCGTATGCAGCGGCCACCGAATATCGGCTCGGCGCAATATTGGGCGAGTGGGAGTTGCCCAGCGGAGTAGCGGTATTGGGCCGAGTCCCGCGCATAGAGATTGCCTCGCACGTGACGAACATGGCGAGCGATCCTCCGGCCGGCAATGGCGCGACCGGGTCCCCCATGTTGGGAGATAAAAAACTCGGGTCGGCCGTGCTGATGTCGCTGCTGTGCTTATTAAAGATGTATCCCTGAGCTGGTCGTAAGCAATGTATTTACAGTACTTCCAATTACAGAAGAGTCCGTTCGGCATGACGCCGGACCCGGATTTCCTGTTTCTCACACCGGGGCATCGCGAGGCGCTGGCGGGTCTGACCTATGCGATCCTGGCGCGAAAAGGATTTCTGGTTCTGACGGGCGATGCCGGCACCGGGAAAACGACCCTGCTCGCGCGCGTATTGCGATATCTTCCTGCAAACCGGGTTTCCTCGAGCGTCATTCTGAACCCGACGCTGACCCCTGCCGAATTTCTAGAAATGACTTTATTCGGCTTCGGAATTTCCGATATTCCAGCCAGCAAGTCGCAACGCCTGATCCAGCTGCACTCTTTGCTGCTGAAGGCGGCGGCGGAAAACCGTGTGTGCGCCCTGGTGATTGATGAGGCGCACAAGCTGAGCGCGGAAGTGCTTGAGGAAGTCCGGCTGCTTGGGAATTTCGAGCAGAGCGATCAGAAACTGCTCCAGATCCTTCTGCTGGGCCAAAATGAACTGGCTGAGTTGTTGAATCGCGCGGAGCTTCGACAATTCAAGCAGCGGATTGCCACCCGCTTTTCTATTGGACCGCTGAGCGCTGCCGAAGTGGAGCAGTACCTGCGGTATCGCTGGACCAAGGCGGGCGCGTCAAACACGCTCCCGTTTACGCCTGACGCCATCGATCGCGTCGCTTGGTATTCAAAAGGCATTCCCAGGGTAATCAACGCGATTTGCGACAATGCTCTGCTGCTGGCCTTCGGGGAGACGAAGACCACCGTCACCGCGGGCCATGTTCAACAGGCTTGTATCGATCTTGATCTGGTGACTGCGGCGCCGGTTTCGGCGCCCGAGCCAGTCAATTCGCAGCCGAGCGTTGTGTCGCCTGCGCCTGTTTTAAATAGTTTTGAACGATATAAGACTACGAATCAATCGCGACTGGCCAGATGGGCGGGCAAACTGAGGCTCGCGTAACGCCATCGTCGAGACGTTATGGGGAAGATCTACGACGCACTTCGTAAAACGGCTCCGAACGAGATTTCGGATACCGTTGGGCCAATGCTGGAGGACCAATCCGCCGGACCGGTTGCGGTCTCGAGCGCTGATATCGGCACTGACGTTGCCGCGGTCCTGCGAGGCGGCGACGTGGTTGAAGCAGAGCCGCAGGCGGCGGCCAAACGCGCCGACCGCAGCCGCGTGGAATATATCCCGGTCGTGGACAGCCGGACAGTCTGCCTTCGCATCGCCGATGTAACGCCGGTGCTGCCGTTTGACGAGACTGACAACCGGGCCGCAGAGCAATACCGGATCATACGCACGCGGCTGATCAGTCATCCCAAACAGCCGTCGACGATCCTGATTTCAAGCGCCGGACCCGGGGATGGAAAAAGCGTGAGCGCTATCAATGTAGCCGGCGCCCTCTCGTTGAAGACGGAGGCCCGGGTGTTGCTGATGGATGCGGATTTCAGGCGCTCCAGCATCCACACGCAGCTCGGGATCAGCCGTTCGCCAGGAATTGCGGAAGTGCTGACTGGCGCGGCGACTCTCGAGCAAGTGATTGTTCGCAGTCCGGCATTCCCGAATCTGTATATTGCTCCGGCGGGGGAGCCGCATGCGAATCCGAGCGAGCTGCTGGATTCAACCGCATGGCGGACGTTATCCGAGCAGGTGCGCGGAAGTTTCCGCTACGTGATTATGGATTCGCCGCCGGTGGGCTGCGTCGCGGATTACGAGCTGCTGCAGGCTACCTGCGACGGCGTCGTTCTGGTGGTCCGTCCGGATCACACCAAGCGGCAAGCGTGCCTGAATGCGTTGAGCGTCGTCCCAAAGGACAAGTTGCTCGGCGTCATTATGAATTGTGTAAGCGACTGGCCGTTAGGCCATGATTATTCGTACATGTACTATCACAAAAGTCCGCCGGCAAAAGGACGCACGGCGGAGGCGCCCTGAAGCCGGCGTTCAAAGATTCACTCAGTCGGGTATGCGGATGCAAATTCGGACATCCAGAGGCAACGGCAATCTTCGTTATGTATCCAAATCTTAAGTTGCAGTTGTGGCGTTCCGGCTTGAGACAAAACCGGCTGGCGCAGATGGTTGGTATTCACGAAAGCCTGCTCAGTAAAATTGTTAACGGCTTTCGCGAACCCGACCCTCGCATCCGAACCCAGATCGCGGCCATACTCAACAGCGATGAAGGCTGGCTTTTCACTCCGGGCGATATCACGGGGATGCGACCTGATCAGACAGGCGGCAATCCGAGAGAGCGGCGTGAGAGTGAACAGTAACGCGTCGTATTCGCCAGGTTGTGGTATTCTGCTCGCAAATACATGCCGGCACAGCCGTTATGGTATCTGCGGATCCCCGAGATTCTGGCCGGATTACGTATGCCGTCCGCACCGCCGTTCCTGGACCGTCCCGCGATCGAGAAACTTTTCGGGGTCAGCCGGCGCCAGGCCATCCGTTTACTGAACGCCGCCGACGGATATCAGGTTGGCAAGACCTTCCTCATCAGCCGCGATTCGCTGATCGGCTACCTGGAGCGAATCGAGAAATCCGGCGCCGCCGGCCAAGCGCGAGCGCGGAAGCAGCGCGTCGCAACGGCGCTGGCCGAAGTCGCCCATCATGCTGCCGCGCAACGGGTTCGGATCCCTGTCGATCCTGATATTCTGCGGCGACGGCCGGCCGGTCTGCCGGCGGGCATCGAGCTGGTCGCGCCCGGCAAGTTGCAGATTTCATATACGCGAGCGGAAGATCTGCTGGCCCGCATCGTCGAACTCGCCTCTGCGGCGACCAATGATTTCCCGGCATTTCGGAGACTCTACGAGGCTGGCCAGTGAACGGTCCGGTCGCCATTTCCCTGCCCCGGTTCGAGGGGCCCCTCGATTTGCTGCTCGAACTCGTCCGCAAAAACGAAGTCCAGATCACCGACATTCCGATCGCCGAGATCACGCGACAGTATCTTGAGTATCTCCGGCAGGCTGAGCAGCTTGATATCGAACTCGGGGCCGAATTCGCCTACATGGCCTCGGTGCTCATCCATATAAAGTCGCGATCTTTGCTCACACGCGATCCGGAAATTGCGGCGCAGGAGGAAGATCCGCGCGACGAGTTGGTGCGGATGCTGCTCGACCACGACCAGGTCCGTCACGGCGCCGAGTTTCTGAAACAGAAACTTGAGGTGGCCGAAGCGTCCTGGTCGAAATCCTCGATGCATGATTTTCAGGAACTCCCAGCCGTAGAGCCGAATGCATCCGGCGAGTTCAACCTGCTGCAGATTCTACGGCTTGCCAAGCAGGCTCTGGATGCGGCGCGCACGTTTGAAATCGTTTCGCAGACGGAATCCGTGACGATTGAGGAGATGATCCGTTGGCTCGAGGAGCGCATCGGCGAGGGCTCGACCGATGCCAATCAACTGCTGAAGCAGCACAAGGGCGAACGACGCGCAGCGCTCTTTTTGGCCTTGCTAGAAATGGCAAAGATCGGCCGCATTCAGGTGGACCAAAAGACTTGTTTCGGGCCGATTTTTATATGGCACAACCGTGCCTTAACGTAGAGCAGACGATCAAAGCGCTATTTATACAAGAAGTTCTATTTTATCAAGGACTTCTGAGAAGTTCAAGGAGGCCGGGGTGTGTGGAGCGAGATCCACGGCGCTGAGAGCCACTGTGGCTGCTAATGTAATCGCGCGATGCAACTATGGACACATTGCGCAGCGTGCAGCACTTCGATAACATAAGCCGAGAACAATGAGTTCTACTTCTGTTTCGGCTCACTTCTATGGCACGCGGCAGGTTGCTATAGCGCTGGGCGTAAGCAAGAAGACGATCTACCGCTGGCTTGAGAGGCGCCTCATTCCAGAGCCGCGGCGCACGGCGGCCGGATACCGTCTCTGGACCGAGCAGGAAGTTGAATCGCTTCGCCGGGAGCGCATCCAGCGGCGCCGGAGGTCCGAATGAAGATTCGTTTCACCATCGCTAACCAGCGCGGCGGCGTGGCCAAGACTACGACGGCTGTCACCTTAGCCCGGTGCTTTGCCGACATGGGCCTGAAAACCCTGCTGGTCGATGCGGATCCACAGGGCTCGATCAGCACCATCCTGAAGCTTAAGCCGGAGCATTATCTGTTCGATTTTTTGTTCCAGGGGCTCATCCTGCGGGAGTGCATCGTCGAGCCGTGCCCGAATCTGCACATCCTGTGCGGCGGACGATCGACGACCGACGCCGAGCAGCGCGCCGTAACGCAGCTAGGCCGGGAACGGCTGTTTGAAGACGCCTTCAGCGGCTTCGATGACGGCTACGACGCCGTTCTGGTGGACGTATCGCCGTCGATTACCCTGATGCAGGCCTGCGCCATGGTGTATACAGGGCATGTTCTCATTCCGGTCTCCATGGACACGCTGAGCGTATCCGGCGCGGGCAGTTCACTGGTGTCCGCCCAGACGGTTTCGAAGGCCTGCCGCTGTAGAGTAAACGTGCTCGGTCTGTTGCCGACCATTGTGAATAAGCGCTTCGCGATCACCGAAGTGGTCATGGGCATGATCCAGGAACTCGCTGCCAAACACGAAGTCCCCATTTTTGACCCGATCCGCACTGACCAGGCTGTGCTTAAGGCGATGCGCGCAAAGGAGTTCCTCCAGGATAACGCGCCGGATTCGAAGGCGCTCGCCGACTATCGCGTGGTTGCCGAACGCGTCGTCTCGCTGTTTAGCGAGGGCCAGGAGATTCGAGATGCCGCCGACCGACCGGCCGCGGTCGCGTCGTAATCCGCCGCGGGATCGAGAAACGCTCCGAGCCGAGCTCGATGAGCTGTTAGAAAATCCTGCGCTGCGGCCTCCTGACTGGCTTACCAAATTAGGAGCCACGGGGGCTGTCAGAACCTCAGGGATCTCAACAGCCTCTGCGGCTCTGGAAACCCCAGGGGCTCTAGACCTACCAGGGGCTCTAGACCTACCAGGGGCTCTAGACCTCCCAGGGGCTCTGACTGAGCCTTCGCAGCCACACGTCCAAAACACCACAGTGGTCATCAACGCCCCTGTGGCTCGACGCATAAAAATAAAAGAAATCAAAGATGTGCGCGATGGACTCACGCGCGCCCAGGGCGTGGTGCTTGTGACGATGTTCGAGCACGGCGTGCCGGTCGAGAACGGCGTGGCGCCATTTCGGATCTGCACCAAAGGTCTTTCCGAGCTTGCGGACCTGGCTCATGTCGGCCGAGATGCGTTGCGTCATAAAATGCTTCCTGCGCTGCGGGAAAAGGGCTGCGTTTGGGAGGTGGGCCGCTACGATCCCGAGACCCGCCATCCCCGGTCGTATCTGGTGCTGGATTTTCTGACCATCAGGACCATGTGGGCGGCTGCGGGGATTCGGCATTTCATCCCGGGTCGGACCCCGCAATTGTGCGGACCCGACGGCAGCCCGCGCACGTTCACGCCGCCTGCGGACTTCGATCCGCTGGCTTATGTCCCAACCCCAGTGGCTTCAAGCGCCAGAGAGGCTCCCGCGCCACTGGCTTCTGAAGCCACTCCGGCTCATCAGACCCCAGAGGCTCTAAAAGCTCCTGTGGCTTCGAATGAGGGCGTCGATCCACAACAGGCCGCGCTCATCGAGAGACATCGGGTTGACGGGCAGATCCGTTTACGGCGCGTAGTTACGGATCCGGAGATTGACCCCGTGTGGCGTGACTGGGCGAAACGGCTGCTCGATCAAGGCGCGCTTGCCTGGGAAAAGAATCCGGCTGCTGACGGGTAAGGGCGGGGAAGCCCCGCGACCGAACATTCCGTGCAACTCCTTACACTTTGGATTTACTGATTCCAGTGAGCGACTCGGCGATTCTCTTGATTCACTGCCCGGACCGGAAAGGACTGGTCGCGGAAATGGCGGCATTCCTGTATCAAAACGGCGCCAATATTCTGCATGCCGACCAGCACCGCGACCATGAAGAACAGATGTTCTTCATGCGGATTGAATGGGACCTGGCGGATTTCCAGCTGGACGAGGCGGGGTTTGAGCGGGCTTTTCGTCCCATCGCGGAACGGTTGGGGTTGACCTGGCGCGTCGAGTACTCACGCGATCTGCCACGCGTGGCGGTATTCGTATCGCGGCAGTTGCACTGTCTGGCGGACCTGTTATACCGGTATGCGAGCGGGGAATTGCCGTGCAAGATACCGCTGGTGGTCAGCAATCACGCCGACGCCGAACCGCTGGCGCGCTTTTACGGCGTGCCTTTCGTTCATATACCGGTCAGCGCGGAAACGAAGCCGGAAGCCGAGCACCGGCAGATGCGCGCAATCGACGAAGCCGGCGTGAATACGATCGTGCTGGCGCGTTACATGCAAGTGCTTTCTCCCGAATTCGTGGCCCGCTATCCAGGGCGCATCATCAACGTGCACCATTCGTTCTTGCCGGCATTCAGCGGCGCGAAGCCGTATCATGCGGCGTACCGGCGCGGGGTGAAGCTGATTGGCGCGACGGCGCATTACGTGACCGAAGCGCTCGATGACGGACCCATCATCGAGCAGGATGTGACGCGCGTCTCGCACCGCGACAGCCTGGCCGATTTGATTGAAAAGGGCCGCGATGTGGAGCGCGTTGTGCTGTCGCGGGCCGTCCGCTGGCACCTGGACCGGCGCATCCTTCAGTATGCGAATAAGACGGTGGTTTTCGACTAATGGTAGCCGGCTTGCACGCCTGGGACAGAGTTCGATTCGGGGCGACTGTTGCGTTTCGCCTTTGCCACAAGCATAGCGTTGGTTTGCGCCTTCCGGTTATCGGCGCAAAATGCCGTATTATCGATGTCGCCTACGCCCAGCGTAGCCGGGGCCAAAGTGACGATGCCAATCTCCTTGACCGTTCCGCCGGGAGCGAAAATCGCGGCGCTGCAGTGGTCGCTGATTTATCCGGAAAGCGACATCGTATCCGTGAATGTGGCCGCAGCGGCGGCGGTCCAGATGGTTCACAAAACAGTGGTGTGCTCCGGGAAACGGGGAAGCGCCACGTGTGTGCTATTTGGAATGAATCAGAGTGTCATGCCGGATGGCGTGCTCGTCCAAGTGACATTCGAACTTTCAGAGCAGCCGCATACGTTGATTAACATCGAGTTGAACAACATCGTTGCGGCGACGGCTGTCGGCGGACCGGTTGCGGTCTCAACAGGTTCTGAGCCGAAAATTGTGGTGGCGCCGCGTGCGCCCAGGACCATGTGACCCGGACTGGATTCTAAATATCAGCGACAGTGGAAACTTGTTCGGACGGCCGCTGGGCGGGTTGCCGCTCAAAGTTCTGTGTTTTGTGTGTATTCGGGTATGGCGCCGAAACTGCTCCAATATTCAACTCCTGATGTCTCGGCCGGTGCGCAACCTCATATATTCATATTGGATGATGTTGTGTATTGCGCCAGCCGCGTCTGGCGATGTTATACGGTACGCCTCGACCGACTTTTTGGCGAAGGGTCATTGTTGCAGTATGGCAGCGGATCGGCCGTCGATGCGCGTCGATGACTTTCTAGCGGTGACCGACGCGGCCGCCGCTGCCCTGACGGATGAAATGCCGGATGTGCGTTTGCATGGACCCTCATGGCTTTTCTTTTTCATGGCGATTATGGCCTTCATAGCCGCCAAAACCCTGCTGTTCTATCGTCCGGTGCATCGCGCCACCGTGGCATACGCCCGCCTGTATTGGGCTCTTTTCAACCCATTAGAATTCTAGCTATAGCTAGAGCTCCGTTTCCATCCATCCCTTACACGTTCGACACACCCTCTTCAAGATCAGCACGGATCTTGAACACCCAAAGGCCGGCTCACGTCATTCATACGGCGGGAGTGGATCTGGTCAGCCCCGGCAGTGCTGGAGGGCGCGGAATAATATTCCGCTATCGGATAGAGCAGCGGCCGCTCAGTTCGCACTGGCCATCTGTCGAGCCCCTGCTCGTCGGCGATCTGCGACGCTTTGAACCCTGGCTTACAGGGGAAAGGAGTTGCCGGATATAACCGTGGCGGCGTGGCTCATACTATGCACAGGAGCGAATGTTTTTACAGCAACGCAGTCAGGAAGTGAGTTGCGCGTGCTGCGTGCTTATCCAGTACATTCAACCCCTTGCGCCCGGAGAGAAGCCAGACAGGCCGTACGGCTCACCGGCGAGCGCGGCCATCTGAACTGAATACGCTATACAACAAATCAGGAATTTGCTCCGCTATTTGGGTCGTCGTTACGTCGCCGCGGAGTGGCATACGCTTCAGACGCACGGACAAGCGCTGACCTGCTATTTGGCCCCTTATTTGCCCAGTAGTTTATCTCCAACTTGGCAGGATAACGGTGCAGTGAAAGGCCAGCGGGGAAATGCCTATCTTCCAACGGTTCGCAGACAGCCTGGTTCTTATTACCTTTTCTTTGGTGTACCGCGCGGCAGTGACGCTGCTGAAGTACCGGAGAGCTGGCTAGCGTAGCACATGCTCAATGCATTTACCGTCGATGTAGAAGAATATTTCCACCCGACTGAACTTCAAGCTGATGCTCCGACCAGACGCTGGCGAACATTTCCCTCCCGGCTCGAAGATCAGATTCGCCGCATCCTGGATTTGCTTCATGCACACAACGTATCCGCAACATTTTTTATCCTGGGCTGGATTGCAAACCGCCAGCCTGGCATTGTTCGATTGATCGCCAGTTACGGGCACGAGATCGGATGCCACAGCAATACTCACCGGTTGGTCTATACGCTCTCACCGGCTGAATTTCGCGAAGACACGAATTGCGCAGTGGCGGCAATCGAGGATGCCTGCGGAATCAGCCCCACTTGCTACAGAGCCCCCAGTTACTCGATTACGGACAAATGTCTTTGGGCTTTCGATATTTTAGCTGAGTGCAATTTTTCTCACGATTCGAGCGTTTATCCCATCTGCCATGATCGATATGGCATTCCCGGCTTCAGTCGCCACGCGACCATCGTGCATACGCCGTCCGGTCCGATTCAGGAAATTCCTCCCGCCACCGTTCAGCTCAGCACTCATAATATAGCCCCGATTGGAGGCGGCGCATATTTTCGCCTTTTGCCGTACAGATATACGGCCGCCGGGATTCGCCGCGTCAATGAGCAAGAAGGTAAGCCCGTGTGCATGTATGTGCATCCGTGGGAGATTGATCCGAAGCAGCCGAGGATCGCAAGCGGTTTTCTTTCGCGCTTGCGGACCTACGCCGGTCTGGGTTCTGTCGAACGCAAACTGAATCGCTTGCTCTCCGACTTCCGGTTTCGTTCTATCGGAGAGATCTATCCCGCAATAGCCGATGGCGGTTCACATCATGAAACGTCGTCAAACTGTGGTCATAGTGTGGCGATCGGATCAGCCGGCTGAAATGAGCCGCGCTCTATTCTCTGCCTCATAGCATCGTAGTAATGGTAATGCACTTGCCGTAAGTCGTTTGCCGCATTCCAGCCGCCTCGCTAGCGAATGTCGGAGCTGAATCGACATGAAGACGGTCATAGTACTGGTTCCGATCGCCGTTTTGGGGTTCAGTGTATGGATAAGCATCCCTCGCACTTTCCATCCTCCGGCGGCAATCGCCGCCGCATATCGGTGCCCCATGCATCCCGCATACATACAAAACGCACCGGGCAACTGCCCGGTATGTGGAATGCTTCTGACGCCGACGGGCGCTTATCGAGAAAGTGATAAAAGCCTTGCAAGCAGTGGGCGGGCGCCCGTGACAGTCCGTCCGGAATATCAGCGTACGCTAGGCATCCGTGTCGCCGAGGTTCACGAAGTGGCGCTCGAAAAGACGATCCGAGCAGTCGGCCACGTCTACTTCGGCGCGCCGTCCAGATTCGCTTCCGAACAGGCGGGCGCTGTGCGTGAAGTGTATCGCACAATTAGCGCTGTCGGCGGTCCACGGCTGCGCCGTGCAGATGCAATATTGTCGTTATCTACTTCATCTGCTTCAGACTTGCGGATATCGGAGGTCACGATCGTTCGCGCCCTCAAACCTCTTGTTCTCTTGTCTGTACCGCAACCAGGGCAGCGCGTTGAGAAAGGAAACGACCTATATACATATGTTGATCTGTCTCTTCTTTCCGTCCTGGCCGATATCAGAACCCCCGATATGCAGTTCGCAAAGATCGGCGCGCCCGCGTATGCGACATTGCCGTCGCACCCTGGAAAGGTGTGGCGCGGCAGGATTCGTGAAGCCACCCAGCAGTTCGATGAACGGACGCAGACGCTACGAGTAAAAGTGGATTTCCCGAATGGCGAAGCCGATATCTGGCCCGGCATGATTGCCAATGTGGAGTTGCGCTGTCCAGTCCGGCGGGCGCTTGCCATACCCGAAAGCGCTGTTATCGAAAATGGCGAAACGGCAATCGTTTTCGTCGCAAAGCCGGGCGATCTGTTTGAGCCCAAACCGGTTGAGCTCGGGCTGCGCGCCAACGGCGTAGCCGAGATTCGACGCGGATTGCAGAGCGGAGAACGCGTCGTCGCTTCGGCAACGTTCCTGATCGATGCCGAATCGCAATTGCGCGCTGCGGCAATTACACGTTGAGTGCTGACCTGAGCTCGTCCTGATGCTTGCCTCCATTGTTCGCTGGTCGGCTACGCACCGTTTCATCGTCATTGCAAGCTGGTGTCTCATTGCGGCGGTTGGAGTCTGGACACTGCCCCGGCAGCGGGTCGACGCTCTCCCCGACGTTTCGGATACCCAAGTCATCGTGTATGCGAACTGGGCTCAGCCGGCTGAGCTGGTGGAAGCGCAGGTTACGTATCCGCTTACGATGGCTCTCCTGGGCGCCCTGCAAGTGAAGACGGTTCGCGGGTACACGGAATCCGGGTATGCCCTGATATATGTGATTTTTGACGACGGCGCGGACTTTTTCCGGGCCCGACAAAAGGTATCAGAGGCGTTGTCGAGAACCGGTTCATTACTGCCGGCAGACGCGCGTGTGGAAATAGGGCCCGAGGCGACCAGCGTCGGTTGGGTCTTCCAATATGCGCTCATCGATTCTGCTGGAAGGCGGTCGCTTGCGGATCTCAGGGCGCTCCAGGACTTCCAGTTGCAACCCGCGCTCAAAGCGACGCCTGGCGTCGCGGAAGTCGCCAGCGTCGGTGGCTTTGAAAGGGAATACCAGGTTACCGTTGATCCCACCTTTCTGGAAGACAACGACATTTCTCTTAAGGCTGTTGTCGAAGCCGTCCGCAAATCCAATGCTAATGCCGGCGCGCGGGTAATCGAGTTTTCAGACCGGCGATACACGGTGCGCGGCCTTGGGCTGGCGCATAGTATTGAAGATCTGGAGCGGATTGTCGTTCATCCGGATCATCCCTACAAAGTGGAAATGGGATTAGCGCCTGCGCCTGTGTTGCTTCGTGACATTGCGCACGTGGAAGCCGTTCCGCAGACGCGCTGGGGTATAGCCGATCTCGACGGCGCCGGAGAAGTCGTGGGCGGGATTGTGGTCATGCGCGCTGGTGAGAACGCGTCAGAAACCGTCCGCCGTGTGAAAGAACGGCTCCACGCATTCGAACGGTCCCTACCGGCCGGAGTGCGTATTGTAACGACGTACGATCGCTCGGACCTGATCAAACGGTCGCTCGCAACGTTTCGTAATGAGTTGCTGCTGGCCGCATGCGTGGTTGCGCTCGTCATTATCATTTCATTGCAACATTTTCCATCCGCGATTGCGGCCGTGGCGATTATCCCGGCAACGCTGCTCATTGCGATGGGACCGATGTACTGGCTCGGCGTGAATCTGAATATTATGTCGCTGGCCGCAATGGTTCTCTCGACCGGCGTGCTGGTGGATGGAGCCATTATCGAAGTGGAAAATTCGCACCGGCGGCTGAGTATGGCTGGCGTTGCAGGCGACGCGCGCCCTGTTCTGATTGAAGCCATGCAGGAGGTAGTTCCTGCCGTATTCTTGTCGTTGCTCGCAATCGCGGTGACGTTCCTGCCCGTATTTGCGCTCACGGGTCAGGAGGGGCGCTTGTTCCGGCCCATGGCAGCCGCGAAAACGATCGTGATGGCCGCAGCCGCGGCTCTGTCGCTGACGTTTGCCCCCGCCTTGCGCAGCGTCTTCAGCCGCTTGAACCCTATTGTATTTCGGCCGCGATGGCTCGCTTCCATAGCCAACTCCATGCTGGTCGGCGCGTACCGGCGGGAAGGGCAATCGCATCTATGGCGTACGCTGTACGCCATATATGAGCGAGTATTACGTCGTGTTCTCCTGTATCCCAAGACAACGATTGCAATCGCGATTGTGCTGATGGCCGGTACGGCTCCACTGTACTTCCGGCTTGGCCGCGAATGGGCGCCGTCATTAAACGAAGAAACTCTCCTCTACATGCCGACTACGCTGCCCGGCATCCCCGTCAGTGAGGCCGCGCAGCTGCTCCATAGACAGGATGCCGTGCTGCGAGGCTTCCCAGAGGTGGCGAGCGTTTTTGGCAAGGCGGGTCGGGCGGCGACCTCGACAGATCCGGCGCCCCTCAACATGATCGAGACCACCGTCGTGTTAAAACCGCGCGAGCAGTGGCGGGAACGGCATCGCTGGTATTCCGGCTGGTCGCCGGAATGGTTGAAGGACTTGCTGTTCCGGCGCTTCGCCAGCGACCGGATCACGTATGACGAACTGCTCGCCGAAATGAATCGCGCGACCGCGTTGCCCGGCCTGGTGAACTCCTGGACGATGCCGGTGCGCGGGCGCGCCGAGATGCTCACGACAGGCGCGCGGACGCCCTTGGCGGTGAAGGTTCTCGGACCAGATGCGCGCGCGGCGGAACGGATCGCCCGGCAGGTGGAAGCACGGCTGAAACCAGTTGCTGGAACGCGTTCGGTGTTTGCAGAACGTGCGCAGGAAGGATATTACCTCGATATTGACGTTGATCGCGACAAGCTGGCAGCGTATGGACTGCAAATGACGGACGTCCAGGATGTGATCCACTGCGCAATTGGCGGCGCGGAGGCGACGCGTCTCTTCGATGGCCGGGCGCAATATCCGGTAACCGTCCGATATCCGAAGAAATTTCGGGACAGCGTCGCAGAAATCGAGCGCATTACGATTCTCAACAGCAGCGGAGAGCATGTTCCGCTAGGCGCAATTGCGCATATCCGCCCAACGCGCGGGCCCGGGATGCTGCGCACCGAAGGCGCTATGTTTGCGTCGTACGTATACATAGATACGGATTCTGATGACATCGGGACGTATGTTTCAAAAGCGCAGGCGGTCATGAACACGATCGCCACGCCTCCCGGATGCTGGCTCGAATGGGCGGGCGAGTTCGAAAACATGCTGCGCGCGAAGGCGCAGCTACGAATCGTGGCGCCGGCGACGCTTGCGCTGTTGATAGCGGTGCTGTATCTGAACACGAAATCGTTTGTAAGGACCGGTGTTGTGCTGTTGGCGGTCCCGTTTTCGCTTGTGGGCGCGCTGTGGATGATGTATGCGCTCGGCTATCATGTTTCCATCGCCGCTTGGGTTGGAATGATCGCGTTAATGGGGCTGGATGCAGAAACGGGCGTATTCATGTTGCTGTTCATCGACCTCGCATACAGCGCCGCACGCCGCAACAACGCCGTAAAAACGTCTGCCGAGCTGAAAGACGCGATTATCGACGGAGCGGCAAAGAGGATGCGGCCGAAACTGATGACCGTAACAGCCGCTGTCGTCGGACTGTTGCCAACTCTGGTTTCGACCGGCACGGGATCTGAAATTGCGAAACGAATTGTCGCCCCCATGGTGGGGGGCTTGCTAGCCTCATTTGCGCTTGAGCTTCTCGTCTATCCTGCCGTTTACTACTTGTGGAAGCAGCCTCGCCCCGTCAGTGAGCCTAAAAGCGCGCTTGCGGCAAAGCGTCACTACTGAATCTGCACGAAGGGAGCGACCGAGGGCACGCCATTGCTGTTGACGAGGAACAGCATATAGTAGCCCGGAGGCGCAAGGTTCCCGTTCGCTGGGGCGGATATCGTGAGCCCGCCCGCAGTTTGTTGAAATGCTAAAGGCACGAACCGAGCATTCTCATCGAAGAAGTGCGTCACCGCTCCGGTCCGGATCAATACCGCGCTGGCAATGCTTGCAGCATCAGGCGTGCCGACGAAAAATGTGGAACCGTATTGGATTTGCGCCGGCGCCTGGGTAATCGCTGGCCGCGCGCCCTTGAACAGGTAGGGCGGCGAGAAGAACTCTGCATTCTTCTCGTCTGGAACCTGGCCGAAATCGGAGCCCATGCCGGACACCAGCACGCGGCCATCTGGCAGCAACACTGCCGTTGAGTGGTATTCGCGCGGAGTGTGCATCGACGCCATCGTGGTCCAGGTCTGCGTCTGAGGCGACCACAATTCCGCCGCATATACTGCATTTGCGATGTTCCCGCCGTTTTTATCTGTTTCGCCGCCGGTCGCCAGAACTGTTCCGTCCGGCAACGTCGTAAGGTTCAGAAAGCTTCGCGGATAAACCATCGAAGGGGTCTGCTGCCATTTCGGCGAGGGCTGCGTCATATCGAGCACATACGTGGTGTTTGTCGATGCGCCCACGTCCTGACTGTCAGCCGCGCTGCCGGCTTTCATGATTTTCCCCGGCACATACATGGCGGAACTTCCGCCATCAACAATGTTCGGGTCGACAACTGACCAGGACTGCGTATTTAAGTCAAGAATATCCGTCACCACGGCATATTCGGATCCACCAACGTGAATCACCCGGCCATCCGGCAGCAAATACATGAAGGGGTACGTTTCGAACGGATTGTAGGCGTTGGGCAGTTGGGTCCATTTATTCGTGACCGGATCATAAATCTCAGGAACTCCGGCGTTGGTATGACTTGCGGTCTGCCATCCGGCCGTCACCAGAACACGGCCGTCTGAAAGCGTTGTCGCCGTCGGATACCAGCGTTTGTACGCCATGTTCGGAACCGCGGTCCATTTGTTCGTCGATGGATCGAAGATTTCCGCATTTGCGATTCCGATATTGCTGCCGCTTCCGCCGTAGCCGCCAGCGACGAGAACACGCCCGTCGGCGAGCAGAGCGTGGCCGGAGCAAAAGAGATCTGCGGACGTCGGAATATTCTGAAAGGTGTTATTGATGTAATCCCAGACCGTCGGCGTCATGCCGTCCTGATACAGCAGGACTTTGTTGTTGTTCAGCAGAATTAGGTTTACCGCAACGGTGGGAATGTTTACCACAGACGACCAGCTGCCCATCACGGCTGGATTTCCTGAGCGGTCCACGGTGATGGAAACAGCGGCGGACATCGCCGTATTTCCGGCAGTGTCCCGCGCCCGGGCCGTTATCGTGTGCTGCCCATTGGCAACAGTGCTGGTATCCCAAACCATTGAGTACGGAGGGGTGGTTACTTCCGACCCGAGCTGAGCGCCGTCGAGGAAAAACTGTACGCCGGCGACGGATGCGTTATCGGAGGCTACGGCCCAAAGTGTAGATGAGGTGGTCACAATGCCGCCCTGGGCCGGCGCGATGACGGACACAGTCGGCGGCGTGGCGTCAGGGACTCCGGAAGCGGCCGGCAGGACTTCGCAGAGACTGAGATTCCACCGGTCCGAAGTCGGCGAGGTATCGTTGATGCTGACCGTTGCTCCGGCTGCCGGAGTTGGACTATTCTGCATCTGCACCCAATATGTGTCGCCGGCCGGCGTCAAATATTGGTGAACAATACTCTGGCCGGTTCCTGCCGTCCGACCGACCGCTCTGTCGTAGTCGTTGCCGACGCCAAAGACCCAGGAATTGTTGCGAGTCGTCACGAGCGAGGCGCCCGGCGCCCCTGACGCGGCGTTCTTGCTTGCGATGGCGCCGATCGCTCCAGAACCGTTTGCCCCTGACGTATCCGCGCCAGTGAAACTGACCACCGTGATCGAGGAGATAACGCTTTGCGACAACGAAGCGGTTACCGAAATATTGCTCAGCGGCCCGGCCGCAAATGCGCGCCAGATTTCGGATGTGCCGGCCTGCCCATTTGACCGAACTACGAGATTCCAGGTCAGTCCGCCGCCAGAAACGCTAGTGACTGTCGTGTTCGCGCCAGCGAGATAGTCAGTTGCAATGAAGGCCAACAGTAGCTCGTTGCCCACAGTGGTCGAGAATGCCGGACTGGTAATACTGGGCGCAGCCGCGGTCCCATCCGTTGAAACCTTAATGTCAATGCCGAGCGAACCCACGGATGCTGTCTGAGCTGTGAAATTCACGCCCGACACGTTTGCGTTGGAAACTGTTGCTGATTGAGACGCTGGCATCATCGTATAGCCCGCTTTCGAGGGCGTTACTGTATAGGCGCCATTTGCGAGACCAGTAAAACTGTAATTGCCTGCAGCATCCGCCGTAGTGGTCGCTTTTGCGGCGCCATTCAGCGTTACCGTGGCGGATGCTCCGGCTGAAGCCGGGCTGATGGTTCCGGAAATGCTCCAGGTGGGTATCGCCGTGGCAGTAAAATTGATCGCAGTCGCGTTGGCGCCATTAATCGTAAGGGACTGGCTGACTGGGTCGAAGGTATAGCCATTCTTGGCGGGCGTTACGGTATAGTTTCCATCCGGCGCGCCGCTAAAGCTATAATTTCCGGATGCATCGGCTGTAGTCGTTGCGCTCGCGGCGCCGGTTAGAGTGATCGTTGCGCCGCTCCCCGCAGCGCTGGGAGTAATTGAGCCCGAAATGCTCCACGTCTGGGTTGCGACCGCCGGCGGTAAAATCTCGCAGACGGCCAGATTCCACCGATCAGACGTCGGTGCGGCGTCATTGATCGTGACGGTCGCCCCGCTTATCGGCGTCGGCGCATTCTGCATCTGAACCCAGTAGGTGTCTCCCGCTGGCGTGAGATATTGGTGAACCAGCGATTGCCCGGCCGGGACAGTCCGGGCGATAGCATTATCGTAGTCATTTCCTACGCCGAAGACCCAGGAATTCGCCCGGGTCGTGATAACAGACGCGCTCGGAGCTCCGGACCCGCCGTTTCTACTGGCTGTCGCCCCGATTGCTCCTGAACCGTTGACGCCCGAGGTATCGACGCCGGTGAACGTCATTACGGTCATCGAGGAAAGCACCCGTTGCGAGAGCGTGGCCGTCACAGAGACATTCGTCAGCGGTGATGGCGCAAACGCGCGCCAGATCTCCGATGTGCCCCGCTGTCCATTGGATCGGACCACCAGCGTCCAAACAAGGCCGGCGCCGGCGACGTTCCGAACAGTAGTATTTGTTCCCGACAAATAGTCTGTCTCGATGAAGGCCAACAGCAGCTCATTGCCGCTTACGGTCGTAAAAGTGGGGCTTACAATTGTCGTACTCGATGAACTGCGATCTTGGGAGATGTTGACGTCAACCGCGATCGCGGCGTGAGCGCACGCCGCCACAGCCAGAAGCGCAATGAAAACCGTACAGCGCCAATCCTTCACCAAATCGTGCCTCCTCCGATGAACACACGAATCCTGTTCCTGCCGACCGTAGCATTCAAGATGCCACGTCTGGCGCGGCTAAGCAGAACAGGATGGTCGTCTTGCCCTTCCCAGCGCCTGATGCGGCGACCGGCATCGGTCCGGCTAAACGGGCGATTGCCTGTCCGGCGTTTCTAGCGCAAACTCCTAAGGATCGGTTCGCTTTTTATCTGCATCGGCAGCATGCGTGCACTCGAGAATTGACTCCTGTGCGCCTCTCACGACGATTTTGAATTGACCTGAAATGCCGATCTACTTTGTGAAGAAATGATGCTGAACGCGAACCTGCCTGTGCGGAGCGGCGCCATGCCAGAGTCGGCCGATTGCGGCTTATGGCCCGGGCTGCCGGATGTCGGCCGGCGGGGCCAAAGAGAGTAATACGATGAAATTGCGACAATTATTTCTCGGCGCTGTGACGGTGGCGCTGGCTTGCGCGGTGATCCTTCGCGGCCAGAGCTTTGAGATGGAGACCTTTAATCCACTGAGCTCGACTACATCGGGCCTCCACCTGTACGGCGCTTCCGTCTCCGGATCGTATTTTTCAAACCCGTATGGCGTCTTCCCGACCGGCGTCTTCGGCAGCGGCACTTCCGATTTGTCCACGCTGCAGACCTCCGCTACAGTGGGCTGGTTGCGGCAGAGCCAAACGGCCATTATGTCGCTCACGTATTCCCCGATGTTTGTTCACACGCTGAGTGGTCCGACATATCAGTCGTTGAATCATTCGGTCGCATTTTCGGGCAAAAAAACATTTGGCGCAAAGTGGACCGCGGCGGGTTCAGCGCAGGGGGTCATCAGCGACTTCAGCCAGCTTCTATTCGCAACCACCCCGTATGCCAGTGCGTCGAAGGTCGAGTCGACATTTGACGATTTGGCCGCCGCAGTGTTGACCGGTCGGTCCGATAACGCGGCCTTGGCGGCGTTATTTACATCCGCGCCGCTCGCAACCTCGCCGGAAACAGCAGTTCTGTATGGCAGTCGCATTCTCGCCGCATCGGCTGGGGCGTCCGTGTCTTACGCCTCTTCCTCTCGCTCGACCTATCAGGCGTCGCTACAGATAATTCGCGCACAATATTTCAGCCCCGGAAGCAATGGTTCGAGCAGCGGTCCGAACAACGTCGTGCCGGCGACGACATCCGGGCTGGGCAGCGTGGCATGGTCGTACTCGCTCACGCCCCGGACCGTTCTGTCGCTCAGCGCCTCTACCACCCGAACCATATCGAAATATCAAGATGCGTACGGTACACAAGCGATGGTAACGATTGGACACACCCTCAGCAGGCGCTGGTTTGTGCGGGCCGGACTCGGGGCCGGGTTCATCAGTCCTTTGCGGGAGACCATCGCGGTCTCGCAAGGCATACAAGCGCCGTGGAGAGCCGGAATCGGATTTAAGGGCTACGCCCATACCCTATTGGCGTCGTATGAACGCCCTGTTGCGGACATGTACGGCTTGGGAGCGAATGCGACGGATGTCATCTCGGTTGCCTGGACGTGGCAGCGGCCCGGCCGATCTATTTCGGCATCCGGCGCCTTCGGTTATGTGCGACTAGTCGGTCCAAGGTTTTCCAATGAGGGCAGCTGGACTGCGCATGCGTCCACACAAAAGGCGTTCGGACCGCATTGGGGAATGATGATTGGATATACGTATCTTCACTCGCCGAATATCCTCATCGCTTCCGCATCGACGGCATCACAAAGCGGAGTCATGGCGACGTTATACTGGTTGCCGGTTTCACGACGCTGAACAATTTCTTTCACCCGCCGCAAAGGCGCGTTTCCGCGCGTAGCGCTACCGGTTGGGGTGTAGAGCAGGGACTGCTTCGGAATCCGGGCCGGTCTCGGAGGCATCAGCGGCGCGATCACATATGCGGGCTGCGCGCCGCCGCCGGACCATATGCACCGCTACCGAGAATGCGATCAGCGCCGTTCCGACTACAATATATGTCGCCGGCTCAGGCACATCCATGACCGGATGCTCTACAAACGTGTGATTGGCAGTAGCGTTCACCCCGCCAGAAATATCGGCGCTGACATGAGCCTCGTGCTGAAGCACGGGTTTGGCGCACACCGTTTCGAGCAGGAGAAATACGGTATACGTCACAATCGCTCGGCGGCGGGCGCATGGAACCCCAATCATGTGGATACAACCTGTTCTGCAGGTCGGGGGCCACTAAAAGAGGATGTATGGAGAGTAATTAAACTACTGCAAGCGTATGTCAACGCAGGCTTTAGACGCCCGCTGTATAATTCGCTTCGAGCGCCCGCGGCTCACCTATTGCAGCTGTTCCCTGCTTTGAGCCGTCAATGCCCAACTTTTTCATTTTGTACAGCAGGGCCTTATAGTCGACCTTCAACAATGCGGCCGCTTGTTTCCGATTCCACCGTGTCGCATCCAGCGCGCTGAGAATGACCTCGCGTTCTGCGTGATGCTTCGCCTTCGTTACTTGCTCGAGCACGGACGCGGGTTCTGCCGGCAGCGCGGCTTCGGCAGGCCGAGCAGCGACCATGCGAGCCATTTTCATTTGAATTTCTCGGGCGATCATATCCTGATCGCGCAATACTACAAGCCGGCGCATCACGTTCTCGAGCTCGCGAATATTGCCTGGCCACGAGTACACCAACAACGTCTCCTTCAGCATAGGAGTGAGCGCCGGGATCGACTCCCCCCCGTGTTTTCTTATCAGAAACTCGGCAAGCGGGATGATATCCTCGCGACGGTCGCGTAAGGGAGGCAGGTGAAAATTCAAGACATTCAGCCGATAATACAGATCCTCGCGGAAGGCGCGCTCGGCGATGGCCTTTTCCAGGTCTTGATGGGTCGCCGCAATCACCCGCACATCCACCCGGACCGTTTCCTTGCCGCCGATGCGCTGGAACTCTTGGTCTTGCAGGACCTGTAAAAGCTTTGCCTGGAGTTTAAAATCCATATCGCCGATTTCGTCCAGCAGAATGCTGCCGCCGTTTGCGAGCTCGAACATCCCTGCCTTCTTCTGAAAAGCGCCGGTAAATGCTCCTCGCTCGTAGCCGAACAGCTCGCTTTCCACCAGCTCGGAAGGCAGCGCCGCGCAATTCAATTTCAAGAAGGGTTTTTCCGCGCGATGTGAATTGGCGTGGAGTTCCCGCGCAAGCACTTCCTTGCCCGACCCTGTCTCTCCCTGGATCAACACGGGCGCGTCGGACATGCCGACTTGCCGCACCAGCTGCTGAATGGCGCGCATGCGCGCATTCGAGCCAAAAAAGACGGAGCGCTGTGCTGTCGGCGCCGCCGGGGCGGACAACCTGCCGGCATTGTCCAAGGCCTTGGTCAGCGCGTTCTTGAGGTCCTCGTGGACCACCGGTTTGCCCAAAAAGTCGGTCGCCCCGCACTTCATGGCCTCAACAACGTTCGTCGTGCACGAGCCGTCCGAAATCATAATAACCGGGAGATCATAGCGGTCGCGCCGGATCTCGCGAAGCGTTTCGATGCCGTCTTTTCGCGGCATCACAATATCGAGCAAAACCGCGGCGATCTGTCGCCGCTCTCTCAAGCAGGCCAGGGCTTCCTCTCCGTCCTCGGCCACTTCGACGCGATAGCCCATACACCGGAGCGCCATCGCAAAGTACCCTCGGACTTCAGGTTCGTCTTCAGCCACCAGAATCGTGCTATTCAGGTTGTCCATGGAACGCTTCTGGCTATGCATTTCGCAGCCCCATTCTGCAATCCGCTTCGGAGACGCATTCGGCGGCCGGCTCCTGCTGCATGGGGAGCACAAAGGAAAATAACGCGCCTTCCGGCCGGCTCTCGGCCCATACTTTGCCTCGATGCTGAGTGATGATCATTTTGCAGATCGCAAGCCCCAGACCGGCGCCGGAGCGATCGTCCCGAACGGCGTACGACGTATAATCTTCAAACATTGAGTCCAGATGTTCCGGCCGAATGCCTGGCCCCGAATCCTGAATATCGATTCGATACGCATTCGGCTCTTGTGATCGCCTGAATCTCCGCTCCTGGTCAATCGTTCCGTTTAGATTTGGAATCCGGCGGTCCCAGAAGTATGGATATCCCTTAATCGCGATCCAGCCATGCCGCGGCGTAAACTTGCATGCATTGTCTAGTAGATTCACCAGCACCTGCTCGATTTGGCCCGGCTCAAAATACAACAACCCGCCGGGCGGGGGAATATCCACAAAGATTTCAATGTGCTTCTCATCGGCAAATTGGGCCACCTCATGAAGAGCCTGCTCAATACACTCCCGAATGTCGGCCCATTGAAAGTTTGGCTGCTGTTCAATATGGCCGCTGACGCCTAACTGGAACATGGCGTTCGACATTCGTCCTAAACGCTTGGCGCTCTTGAGCATTCGCTCCAAAACTTCTCTCTGTTGCGATGTAAGAGGACCTAATTGCCCTTCCAGAAGCAACCCGCAATAGCCGGTCAGCGCCGAAACCGGCGCACGGAAATCATGTATGGCCCGGGTCAGGAAGTTCGTGCGCTCCTGATCATACTCCTGCAGCTTCAGATTGGCGTGAATGAGGCATTGCAGAAGCTCGTCGCGATCTAAACGCAAGGCCCGGACGTCATCGCCCCGCGACGACCTCCGGGACGCAATGACCTGACCCAAGATCGCCCGTAGAACCGGCCTGGTTAACGGCTTCAGCAGTATGCCCGCCCCGACCTCGGGATGCAGATCGCAAAAAAGGGAAATTTCTTTCCGGCGCAGAACGACAAAATGCGTGCGGCCCCAGGCAGCGCACTGCGGCAACGCAATGTCCGGCGAAAAGTCAAATATGTAAAGATCGTCTCCGGCGCTGACCGTCGCGCCAGGACGGATATTGCTCAGCTCCCAGTCAATATCTGAGTGCTCACTGATGAGTTCCCGCACTAAGTCGGCAATCGTCCCGTCCGACGATACGATGCATAGAGTGATACCGACACGGTGTCCCATTAGTTTGTGTTTTTGCCCACGGAAGTTACAGAAATGTCGCTTGACGCTTCAGAATAGCGCCATTCCAAAAAATGTCAAGGTTTGTTAGTCCTTAGTACTATCTTAGTACGCCTAGTCTAGACGCCTAGCCGTAAAGACTCAAACCACGCCACCAAACGGCATCATCGGCGGACCGAGAAGCCCTCTAATGAAACAAATCGGAATAGATTCTCAAAATACTTCCACACAATTCCAGGAAATAGAGGCTGGCAGATAAACTGCTGATCACGGGTACTTTGGTGTGCGATACAAAACGGCAGCGCTCCTGCCTCCTGTGATGACCAGCTTCACTGAACGAAGAAGACAAGGCCGTGTAGAGGTGCGTTGGCCCGTTCGGCTCGCACGTCAACCGGGGGAACTCCCGATTGCGACCTGCACAAATAACATAAGTTCCAGCGGTTTTTATTGCTATTCTCCCGAATCGTTTTCACCCGGTGAAATGCTGAGCTGCTCGATCGATATCCCCGCCTGGACGCCCGGAGCAGCGGATGAACATCTTACGCTCGAATGCCGCGTTCAGGTGATTTGGGTAGAGCGCGTAGAAGCCATCCGTCAGTTCGGGATTGGCTGTCACATTCATGACTACGTTGTCACCAAGCAAGTCCGTGAACGCATGTCTACGGTCCAATAGGTTCGCTCGAGGGCCCCATCTTCTTCCCCGCCGCCGCGTTGGCTGGGACGCGGCGTCGCTGAGAGCCTATTGCGGGATGTTGGCGGTCGCAGATCCGAGACGATTCGTCAGCGTCACACTCTGCGGCGTAACTGCATTGGCGTCACCCTGTACCGTAAATGGTTGGGTAAAGACGAACTGACTGCCATACTGCCCGGAAGAAGCGTCCTGAAACCAAGCATTAAATAAATTCTCTACTGGTACTGTCAGGGTCGAAGTTTGACCGGCGACGCTGAAGGTAAAGGTGGCTTGGGTCACCTCTCGGGCTGTGGAAAAACCCGTTACTTCGATATTGAACCCATTGCCTCCCCGAATGAGTCGCACGCTTTGGATCACGGGGGCGGCGCGCTCGATACGGATCGTGACGGACGGGGCTGGCGTAGGCGTAATATCAATCCCCCCCGCCAGCAGCCGCAGGGATACGGTAATAGTCCCAGCCACAGTTCCGGTCTGCAATGCAAGGCGCGTCGCCGACACCGCGTTCAAAGTCCCGGCCGCAACCGTGAAGTCGGCGCTCCGGCCGCCGGATGCAAACTGAATCGTGCTATCGCCGCCGCCGCTGTCAGGAGCGAAGCTCAGCAGCGCCTGCCCGGAGATCAGCGCCGGGAATGGCGAGCTCAGGGAGATCTGAAAGGGAAGCTGCTCGGCAGGTTGCGCGCTCGCGGGCAAGTTCGAGATTACCGCCGACGGAGTCGGCGGCAGGCTCACATTGATCCGGAATAAATCGACATATGTGGTCCTGACGCTGTCCGTCACGCGTACGGTGAACGAATACGTCCCTGCCGCAGCCGGGATCCCGCTGATCACGCCGGTTGCCGGATCGATGGCCAATCCGTCCGGCAATCCATTTGTAGACCATGTATACGGCGGTACTCCGCCTGACGCTGTCATCGATTGCGAAAACGCCGCGCCCAGGGTGGCCTCCGCGAGTTGCGACGCGGTCGTTATGGTCAGCGATGAGGGGCTGACAGTGAGCGTGAATGTTTTGGTCCCGCTCGCCCCGGCGGCGTCCCGCACCAGAAGCGTTAAGGTAAATGCTCCTGGAGTAAGGGGAGTGCCCGAAAGGGTCGCCGTCGATGCGTCAAAGCTTAACCCGGGCGCCCCGCCGTTCGTTAGCGACCACGTATAAGGCGCCGTGCCGCCCACAACCGTAAACGTCTGCCGATACGAGGCGCCGACGGCGCCACTCGGCAATGTTGCGCCGGTTGGAATCGTCAGTGTAGGCGGATTCACGACTACAGAGAACGGTTGTGAAACTTGCGCCCCGGCGCTGTCAGAGACCTGGATCGTGAAGTCGAATGTCCCGGCGGTCGTCGGAGTGCCACGGAGCGCGCCGGATGACGGATCTAGCGTTAAACCACCGGTGTTGCCGGACAGCACGGTCCAACGGTAAGGCGGCGCGCCGCCCGAGGCCGAAAACGTTTGCGCGTAGGCGACTCCAACCGTGCCGCTGAACAGCGGCGGCGCTGTCGTGATCTTGAGCGGCGCTGAATTGATCGTCAGCGCAAACTCTCGCGAAGCGGATAACTGCGCAGCATCGGTTACCTGAACCGTGAAATCGAAGACTCCGCTGGCCGTCGGAATTCCGCTGATCGCGCCGCTTGCCGGATCGAGCGTCATGCCGGTCGGAAGACCTGGCCCGACGGTCCATCGATACGGCGGCGTCCCGCCGCTTGCAGTCAGAACTTGCATATAGTTCTGTCCCACCATCCCGCCGGGCAACGGACTCGCAGTCATAATCGAGAATGCTGATGATCCCGTAATTGTGATCGAGAATGTTTTGGACGCCGCCTGGCCAGCGCTGTCGGTCACCTGGGCGGTGAAATTGAACGTGCCCGCGGTCGTTGGAGTCCCGGCAATGGCGCCGGAGGAATTCAGCGCCAATCCGGGAGCTACAGCAGTGGTGGACCAGGTATACGGCGGGGCCCCGCCTGTTGCGGTCAAGGTAAACGCGTATGCTGCGCCGGGCGCGCCTTGCGGAACCGCTGAGGTCGTAATCGTTACCGCCGAGCCCGTCACGGTGAATATCAGGCCATTGGATGAAACGCCGCCTGGATTGATAACGGTGATCGTTCCATAACCTGGATTCGCCAATATGGGGGACGGAATACTCGCGGTCAATTGAGTGCTGCTGAAATACGTAGTCGGAATCGCTGCGCCGTTCCATGCGACCACAGACCCTAGCTGAAAATTTGTCCCGCTGACCACCAGCACCACGCCGGGGCTGCCTGCCGGCGCTGTCGACGGACTGATCACCGTGACAGCCGGCGCCGTGCTCTGCGCCGACGCAACGGCCCGAAGTAGTATCGCCAGGACGCTACAGAATACAGCGCGTTTCCGGCTCATTGAGCGTTCTCCGGAGCGCCCGACGACGGCCGTTCGATCGGAACAAACCACATGCGCAGATTCGCTCCCGATCCGTCGAAAAGCATCACCGGGCCCGTCGATAGATCATTGACGCGAAACATCGCTGCGGAATTTACCGCATCCAAAGCGGTCGGCCGGCAGTCGCACGAAATGGTTTTCCAAAGCCCGCTCGCGGAGTCGAACTCTGCAATCAATCCCTCCGCGTACGCGACATGCGCGCGGCGCCCGTCGCGCGAGAGCCGAACCGCTACCGGATTCGAGATCTGATCGCCCGCGATCTGGCCGTAATAAGAGGTCGCGCCGCCCGCCCGAATCAGATACAGTTCGCCGCTGCGCGATACAGCCAGCCCGTCGCCTCCATCCGGCCGAAAGCAAACAGCGGCCATGACGCCGGGAATCGAGAGCTGCATCCAGCCGGAATTTGCATTGAACAGCCAAACCGAATTGGAGTCCGTGACGAACAGAACCAATGCGCCGTCATCGCTGACAGCCAGATCCGCGGCGCTGCCCAGACCGTCCACTGCAAGCTCCTCGGTCACGGCAGGCGCATCCGGCAATCCGGTGAGGACCTGAAGGCGCGCCGCGCTTTGACTGTAAAGCAACGCCGCGCGCGCCGATGGACTGAGGACCACGCGATCCGGAGAGACCAGCGCGCCCTCGATCAGGCGAACCATCGGCGCGCTCTGTGGAATTCGCGCCAGGCGGACGCGACCATCATCAGCGGACGTCGCCAGTACAAACCGCAGTTGCGCTGCCGCAGCGGCATGCGCCACTGCAAAGCCAATGTCGAGCGGGGCGCCCACCGCAGCCGCTCCGGGAACGCCCAGGATTGGCCGGATCGCTTTCAGATTGCCGTCGTAGACAAACCCCAGTAATGGAATGCCTACCAGAGATGGCGACGAGCTCTGAGCATTGACCAGCCGGCAGGACAGCAATAGCGCTGCAGATGATGCCAATAACGCGTAATAAAATCGCATGTTTTAGTGAGGTGGACCAACCGTGCCCGTGCCGGGCGTGATGCTGATGGCAGGAGCCGCCGGCGTTGGCGAACTTCCGCTGGAACTATTTTTTCCTCCCAGCGCCGCAGCCGCCACGCCCCCGCCTGCGGCAGCGCCGGCGATCGCCAGGATGATCGCCACCTTCTTGGCGGATCCGCCGCCGGAGCGCTTGCCGGGAACAGCCATATTGAATTGGGTAATATTGGTTCGCGCCGTTCGACCACGATACGATGCGGTGACGTGGATCTGTAGTCTGCCCGTGATCTGGTTCGCCTTTAAACCCTGCGCCGCCGCCCGACCTTGCTGGTCGGTCGTGACTACCAGATTTTTCGAGCCGTTTGCAAACTCGCCGCTGGCGCCCTCGGTCGGCACTGTGAACACAACCGCCGCCCCGGCCACCGGCCTTTGGTTCTCGTCTTCCACCCTCACGACCGGGTCATGCGTGGCCCGCTGGCCAATGTTGTTGATCGCCCCTTCACCAGCAATGACGACGATATTCAGGCCGGCCGGCGGATTTTGGGCGTCCGCAGGCGGGAGCACAAGCTGCGCACAAATCACCGCCGAAAGCCCTGTACAGAGCGCTTTCATGTTATATCTCAATAGCTTTCCTTTTCACTACAGGCGACAACCGAGGTTGAAGCGATCAGCTCTCGTAAAGCAATTTGCTTGCCCGCAACACGTATCGGACCGCTCAAATCCAGCCCTCCGGATCGTATGATCGCTGCCATAGTGGAGATAAACCACCTAAAGGATAATATCGGCTCCGATCGCATACTAAACATTCAGAAGGAATCCCAGTATTTCGCCCTGAGCGGGGCGGGGGTATCTCGGTCGTGGATTTCATGAAGGTTGAGGCTTTCAGCAGCATTACCATCATTGGTCCGGCAACTGCATGGAAATGTGATTCAGGTTTTTAAAATGATGGAGCTAAATAGCAGCGCTGTATTCAGGTTGTGCCTCGCCGGTTTTTTTCTCCTTGCCGGCGGCTTTCGCCTGAATGGCGCCGAGGATCAAAAAGCGCCGCCGAAAGATCTTGTCGAGTACGTTCGCGAAGCCGCCAAACTTGGCTTGCAGGATGCGCAAATCCAACAGAACGCAGTGAATGCGGGCTGGTCCGCCAGCACGGTGGAGGAGGCGATCGCATACGTTCGGTCAGGAAAGCAGCCGGACCAATCAGCCCCATCCACAACTGCCTTGTCCCACCCGCCGGCCCCCAACACCCCCGGCGCCGCCGCAACAAGTGAGCCCGGCGCCTTCGATCCGTCTGCGCGATCGAAGGCGCGCGGCGTGCCGGATGACTATCAGATCGGGGCCGGCGACACGCTGCAGATTTCCGTGTGGAAAGAACCTGAGGCCTCGGTCGCCAATGCTGTCGTTCGCCCCGACGGGAAGATTGGAATGCCGCTGCTCAAGGAGGTCGAAGTCGTCGGACTGACGCCCCGGGAAGCCGAAAAGATCATCACATCGCGGCTTTCAAAGTACATCCCTGCCGCGGACGTGACCGTGGTCGTCTCTGGAATCAACAGCAAAAAAATCTATATTGTCGGCGCGGTGAAAAAAGAGGGCCCTATTCCCTATACCTATCGCATGACCGTATTGCAGGCCTTGAGCGAAGCCGGGGGGCTGAACGACTATGCCAAACGCAAAAAGATCTATGTACTTCGAACCGAGAACGGCAAGGAGTACAAACTCCCGTTCGACTACGACGCGGTCCTTAAGGGTGAGCGCATGGAACTGAATATTCCGCTATTGCCGAACGATACAGTGGTGGTACCGCACTAGTTCAAGCTCCCATTCAGCCAATAAGACCGATTCGAACGCAGATGTCACAATTCTTCAGAACATCCCGGCTTGTTGCGGCCATAGCGCTTAGCTGCGGCTCTTTTGTGTACGCGCAGCTATCGACTTCTGCATACCGCGTGCTCGGCCAGATCGGGTTCCAGCAGAACGGTCTGAATATGGTGCAAGGCATGGAGTTGAACAGCCCGGCCGGCATCGCCATCGATTTCCGCAACGGACAATTGCATGTCTATGTCTCGGATACGGGAAACCACCGCATTCTGGCCTGGCAGGATGCCCGCAGTTATCAGAATGGAGACCCGCCGGCGCTCGTTCTGGCGCAGCCTGGACGACAATTCTCGGCGCCTCTCGGCATCGGCCTGAAAGGGCTGAACTCGCCGCTGGGCATGGCAGTAGATCCGACCACCGGCAACCTGTACGTCGCCGATTCCAACAATAACCGAGTGGTCCGGTTCCCGAATCCATTCGCCAATCCGGCGCGCGTCGAACCGGATGCGGTCTACGGCCAGCCTGGCTTCAACGTGACTTCGGCTGGCGTCTCCAGCAGTACGCTGAACAAGCCTCGCGCCGTGGCGTTCGATTCGAAGGGTAATTTATGGGTGGCCGACACGGGCAACCATCGCATTGTCCGATTCAGCGCCGCGCTCCTCGATAGCGCCTCCCCGCCGGCTGCCGATGCTGTTATCGGTCAACCGGACTTTTTTTCAAATAGACCGAATGCCGGAGGCCCCGTCTCGGCCTCGGGATTCGATACGCCTGCCGGGCTCGCGTTCGATTCGCAAGATAATCTCTATGTCGCGGACCTGAACAATACGCGGGTGCTGAAATTTTCCGCACCGCTCGGACCCTCAAATCAAAATCCTGCAGCCAGCAGCGTTTGGGGCGAACCCAACTTTCAGACCAGAGGCGTTATCGGGCAGCCCTCAGCCTCAACCATCGCCGCGCCGGCTGGACTGGCGGTAGATGCGGCTGGAAACCTGTATGTCGCGTCGCCTGCCGATAATCGCGTTTTGATCTTCCCGGCCACAAACGCCGGGGGCGCTGCCAGGAGCGTGCTGGGGCAGCCCGATTTTTCGTCAACCGCTGCGAACGCGAATGCTTCGCCCAAAGCCTCCCCGAACACGCTCTCAAACCCTCGGGACGTGAAAGTCGATCCGGCCAGCGGCATTGTATTCGTGGCCGATTCGGGAAATAACCGCGTCGTATCGTTTCCTCCGGGCTCCAAGTCGGCCACCCAGGTGTGGGGACAGACCGATTTCATTGCGAACTCTGTCAATCAGCTCAAGCCGGCCAGCATCGGCGCTCCCTACAAGATGGCCATCGATTACTCCAGCGCGCCGTATGCGCTGTATGTTTCTGATTTCATGAACAATCGCGTGCTAGCATGGCGCGACTCCGTCCGTTTCCGGAACGGCGATCCCGCCGATTTCGTGATCGGCCAGCCGGATCTGTTCACCGGCATCCCCAACGTTGATACGCGAGGATCTCAAACGCCGTCGCGGACGTCGCTCTCCGGTCCTGCCGGCATTGCCGTGAATCCAAGCGATGGCTCGCTGTATGTCGCGGATTCCGGCAACAATCGCGTTCTCCACTATCCACGTCCCGTCAGCCAGGTGGGGCGTATTACTCCGGACGCCGTCATCGGACAAACGGATTTCAACAGCAACGCCTCCGCGCTGGTGAATAGTTCCTCCCTGAAGTCCCCCATGGGCGTAGCGCTGGGACCGGACGGAAACATCTTCATCGCGGATACGGGCAATAATCGCGTGCTCGAGTTCGCGGCGGGCGCAGGCACGGGCGCGACAGCGATCCGGGTATACGGCCAGCCAAACAGCACATCGGCAAGCGCGCCCGCCCAGCCCTCGGCTCAGACGCTGGCGGCGCCGCAAGGCCTGTTCGTGGACCAATCGTACAATTTGTACGTCGCCGATACCGCGGCCAATCGAGTCGTCATCTTTCCGAATACCCAGTCTGCGCCGCCCGCAGGCGCCACAGCAGCCTTTGTGATCGGCCAATCCAGTTTCAATACAGCCGCCTCGGGTACCTTGAAAACGCCGACCGATGTCGCCGTTGACAGCGGCGCCAATATCTACGTGGCCGATTACGGCGATAATCGCATACTCATTTTCCCCTCCGTCGTGTTTTTGCCGGTTGCGGGCGCCGAGCCTGCGGCTGTCGTAGGGCAGCAGGACACGAAGGGAACCACTGCGAACTGGAGTTCTACGAATGGCCTCGCAGCCTCCGACGGCCTCTTCGGACCCATTGGAATCTATTTGGATCGCCAGGATACGCTATATGTCGGCGATAGCGGGAACAGCCGCGTCCTGCATTTCCTCAAAGCTGCTTTCCCCGTCAACAGCGCCACGTATCAGGCCGCCGTGCCGGTCAGCCAGGGCGGACTGACAACGCTGTTCGGCAATGGATTCACGACCGAGATCGCGACCGCAGCGGGAGCGTCCTGGCCAACCAGTCTCGCCAACCGCGAGGTCGTCATCAATGATGAAATTAAAGCGCCTATTTACTTCATCAATTCCACTCAGGTCAATTTCCAAATGCCCCAAAGCGCCCCGCTTGGAAGCGACCGCATCGCACTGCGCATTGCCGATACCGGCGAGCTCATCGCGGGCGGAAGCCTGCCGATCGCTGCCGTCTCGCCCGGCCTTTTCACCGCCACCCGGGATGGGAAAGGGCAGGCCGCTGCAACCAACCAGGATGGAAGGATCAACAGCTCGGCGAACCCAGCGGCGCGGGGCTCGATTATTACCCTATATGGAACCGGACAGGGCCGGGTGAGCCCGCCTGTGCCGGACGGCGTCGCAGCGCCTTCCTCTCCGCTGTCGAACACAGTCACGGTTCCCACGTCCGATGCGCGCGCATGCATTGCGTCGCAGCCGTCCATGTGCGTTGCCATCGGTTCGTCCTTTGCGGAGATTCAGTATTCCGGCCTCGCGCCCGGATACATCGGCCTGTGGCAGATCAATGTGAAAATTCCCCAGGAGGTTCCGCCCGGTAACGCCACGCCCGTGAGAATCCTTCTCAACGGCGTACCGAGCAATACGGTGACAGTCGCAATCCGGTAAGCGCACACACGCCCGCCGGCGCTCTGCGCTGTACGCAAGCAGCTGCCGCGGGCGTACTACGACGACGTGAACTCTGCATTTGCATTCAGCCTCACATCCACCTCATCCTCTGGGATCCTTCACGCTATCGATGGTGGTTATGTCGACTTAGCATAACCAATTTCGCGAAGGAAGATACATCTACACGGCTGTAACTGCCTAGTACGCGTGATCTATTCTGGCGGCCCGATGATTAGTGGCAATGTCTTGACTATGAGAACTGTGTTACTCACTGCAATAGTGATGATTTCCGGTTTAGCGGCATCGGCAACCCCCATCCAGATATTTTCTCGTGATGCGCTGAATGCCAATGATTTCGTGGATTGGGGTCAGTTACCGCCGCCGATTACTATCTTGGGCGAGGACGTATGGGTGTCATCCCACAATGCGCTGATGCCGGTGCACGCCAGCAGTTCTCACGAACTCTATTCCGATCAACAAGGCAATCCCTGGGCGGGCAATTTCAGCCCGGGTGATGCTCTGATCGGAACCGGCCAATTCTTTCCAGCCGCGCCGATTGAGATTACGTTCGATAAGCCCGTTCGCGGCCTGGCTACACAAGTCGGGTACAACATCATTTCCGAAGACTCCTTCCCATTCACGGCCTACCTGAAGCTCTTCGATCCTAATGGCGCTCTGTTGGGCTCATTCACAGCAGACGGCAACATGAATAATCATGCGGATAATTCCGCTGTAGTGCTCGGCGCCATCGATACAGAGGCCAGCATCGCCCGGGTCGAATTATTTGCGTCCGCGGAATGTGCCCCCGGGGCGTTTCAAAATTCCTTCACAATCAACCGTCTTGATCTCCTGATCGATGTTCCGGAACCAACGACCCTCATTCCCGTGATGCTCGCCATGACTCTGTTCATTACATATCGCCGCCTGGTCGTGAAAGCACGGCGCGCATAAAGACGTCCGATTCACCGCGGCGCGGGCGCGCGCCGCGTAACTCATCGCTCGCAACTGGTTCGCGCCAGGAGATCGTCTCGACCCGCAAAGCACCCGGCCGATATTGCCGGTGCGATAATTAGCGGCATTTCCAGCCGACACAAGCCAGCCCAGCTACAATCTATTGTGTAATCTATCCTACTGTATTGGGTCGCTATGCTTTAACCAGCATCGGCACGAAGTTTGCACAATAGACCACCCGACCAGTTCGTTTTGCCGTTTGCGTCACCCAACGCCGAACTACCAAGAAATCAGTGGCTTGTAAGGATCCGACGCAGACCTACTCTTCTGGCAGAGAAAATGGGCCCTTGTCTGGTACTATATTGCTAGATCGTTTGGTACTAGAGTACTATATCAATTCTAGCGCTGACGGACGATCTCTGTGGTCGGGTTCCTCAGCGCCAAACGGTCCCGATCCCGGTCAAGACTGGGTATAACTGGTGAGACCGGTGAACAATTTTATCCGAGGTCAGCAGAAGCCTCCTGGAAAGGAATGCAATGCGGGTTTTTCTGTCGCTTTCCGTAGTGCTGTTGTCCGCTGCGGGCTGGTCATCTTTAGCCGTCGCACAAACGCCGCCGCCGGTCATCTTTTTCACCGATCTACAATCCGGTCCGAATAGCGGAGGGGACGCTCAGGGCGGCTATTCCGGCGCTTACGTCACCATCTATGGAAATTTTTTCGGTGCGACGCAGGGGACGTCTACTGTGACGCTGAATGGGTCGTCATGTCTGCGCGTCGTGTCGTGGGGGACATCCTGGCTGTGGTATCAGCGAATAGTTGTGCAACTAGGCTCCTCCTGCTCCAGTGGAAACCTCGTTGTTTCAACTTCCGCAGGGCAAAGCAACGGCGTTCCATTTACGGTTCGGGCCGGCAATATCTACTGTATATCTCCAGCCGGATCGGATAGTAACAGCGGAAAGTTTCCATCCTCGTGCTGGTCGACCCTGGCGCATGCGCTCTCTGTCATGTCGGCCGGAGATACGGTCTATTTGCAGAACGGCGTGGTCAATGCCAATGTGAGCAACTATTCAGCCGTGGCTAATGTACAAGGCAGGCCGGGCGGCACGGCGGCCAGTCCGATCGCTATCGTTGCATACCCCGGAGCGACCGCTACCATTGGCAGCAACAGCGTCACTTATGCGATCCGTGTTCCACAAACCGGGGTGAATCCTGCCTATTACGTCATCGCCGGGCTGACATTGCGCGGTGGAGAGGGCTTGGAGATCTTTGGCGCCGATAACTGGCGACTCGTAGCCAATGATTTAAGCTGTCCGGCGGGAAGCGGCTACGGCTGTACGCATGTGGATCAATCGTCCAACATTTATTACTACGGCAATTACACTCACAATATCACCGGAAAAGTAAAACTCTACCACGGCGTTTATTTCACTACCAATACTAACCATGTCTGGGTGGGATGGAATTTGATCGACAATGACCCCAGTCATACGGGCTCAGCCGGATGCCGTGGTTTACAATTCTATTCCACCGGCGGCAACGACATGTATGATGTTCACGTTCACGACAACATCATCCGAAACACCGACTGTGATGGGATCGCGATGACGACGATGAACCCGGACCAGGGAACCGTCGAGGTCTATAACAATGTTATCTACAATGCTGGCATGGCCGATCCAGGAGATTTCGCCCACTACACCTGTCTGCAGGTCGCAAGTGGCAGTGTTGTCACCATGCCGGCTCAAGTTTACAATAACACTTTGTACAACTGCGGCTCTCGGGGGGGCGGATCGGTCGTTGGGGCTTTTTCTCTGACCATTCCAACCAAGCTAACCAATAATGTCGTATACAGCGCCAGCTCCGCGGAGCCATATCTCGCATCCGATAACGGCCCATGCTCCCTATTGAGCGGCAGCAACAACTTATGGTTTGGGGCCGGCCCGCCGCCGTGCTCTTCCAATCTCAGCAGCAGTCTGAATGTCGATCCCAAATTTGTCGCCATAGGCTCGAATTTTCAACTACAAAGCGGCAGCCCAGCCATCGACGGCGGCGCCAGCGTTTCCGCAGCCTTTTCGATCGATGGGGTACGGAGGCCTCAAGGTTCCAGCGTCGACCGTGGCGCATATGAATTTTTTGTAGCGACGACTACCGCGTCCCCATGCGACCTGAACGGCGACGGTTCGATTGACGCATCCGATGTCTCACTCGCGGTGAACCAGGCATTGGGGAGCACAACCTGCTCGTCTGGCGACTTGGACCGAGACGGCAATTGCACCGTTGTGGACGTTCAGCGAGTCGTCAACAGCACGCTTGGGCAAGGGTGCCGGGTTGGACCGTAGCGTCCCCTGAGGATGCCCTCAGTGCGGGCGCCGCTGCTGGTCCAGGACGCCGAGGACAACAGCTTCAAACCGGCGGACTGCCGGTCCGACGCCAAAATTGCGGCGCACGATTTCAATTCCCGCGACGCCCATATCGCGTCGCAACTGGTCGGAATGAATCAACACATCGATCGCGTGACTGATTGATGAGAGATCTTCGGCATTGACGCGAAAGCCGGTGATCCCTTCGTAGATTGCGTCGGCGGTGCCTCCCGCTACGCCGCCGATTACCGGCGTGCCGCATGCCGACGCTTCTATGAACACAATCCCGAACCCTTCAGTGTTGCCGGCGATGTCCCGATTCGGCTGCAGAAATATGTCCGCCGCTCCCAAATAAGAAGGGACTTTTGCTTCGGGTATAAAGCCTTCAAACCGGGTGTATGCATTCGCGCCGGTCTGCTCCGCCAGGGCGCGCAGCTCGCGCTCCTGTTCGCCGGCGCCGGCGATTATGTGCACCCAATCGGCCGGGAGCCTGCCGGCCCGCTTTAGCTGCGCTATTGCGCGTATGGCTTGGTCGATGCCCTTGCGTGGCGTAAGTCTTGCCAGCGATAAAATGATCCGTTTGCCCTGCCAACCAAGCTCCCGCCGCAACTTTTCTTTGTCGGGCGGCGGTGAAAACCGTTCAGTGTCAACAAAGTTCGGCAGGATGACAATCCGGTCCCGAGCAATGCCAGCGAGCTCCGCCGCCCGGTCGGCGGTATACCTGCTGACGGCGATATTGACCGCCGCCCTCCGCATTGCCCGCATCTGCGCCCGGAACAACAACGGCCGCAAAAACCGCGATGCGGATGCCGCGGCAAGTTCTTCTCCATGCAGGTAGTTGATCAAAGGAATCGCGCCTGGAACTTGCCCCATCAGCCACCCAGCTATATACGTAGCGCCGCAGATGACGACATCGGGACGAACCGCGCAAAGTACGGCTCGCCACTCCCGGCTCGTTCTTACAAAAAATTGTCCCGCTTCGACTAAACGGCTCGCCAGCGTGGCTGATGGAGCAAAGGCGAGCTCAAAACGCTGAATTCGCCGCACTTCGTACCCATTCTGGCGGGGACAGGATCGGTCGAATTGCTCGAGAACGCGCACATCGCCTCGATCCTGCCGCTGCGTAACCACGACAGCCTTGAGCGCTTGCAGTCGGATCAACATCTGGTGGTACAACTGTACAGCGCCGCCGTAACAGGAAGGGGCGTAGTATGGCGCAACCAGCAGAACTTGCGGCTTGATGCTGCGCCCAGGCGAGAGAATATTCGGGGCAGGAACCACGTCGTGTCTAACGGGCAATTGTCGGCCTCACGAGTTCTTTTAGCAGCCTGTTTTGCGTGTTTTAAATGAGGGCGGCTGCTTCAACGTTTTTTGGAGCGATCACCGCGCTCGTATATCCACCAGTTTCAGCGGCCGTAGCCAGAGTGCATCCATCGATGGCCTCCGCGCCGGCGCATTGGCTGTACGTATGAAGGCCCACCAGTCCCTCCCAGGTCGTCGGATCAAGCGTCAACAAAGCCTGCTCGCAATACTCCTCCGGGTTCAAGGTAGTAATTTCCTGAAAATTCAAACGATAGCCGTAACGCACGCTGCCATCCTGGCTCGGCCGCAGCAGCCTGCCGTCCTGTCGAAAAATGGGACCCGCGCCTCGGACGGTCCGGACATCGGCGCATATCGGGTTGGCCGGGTGACTCTTCCATTCGCCGGTCAGTTCACGGGAAAAAAACAAGAACAGCATCGTTCCCTCGGCGCGGCTCTCCTTGAGCGTGGAAAAAAACCACCAGAATTCCCCGTCATGCCAAATCGCCGTGTCCACCGCCCATAGGTTTGAGGCCAAAACCTTCTCGAGCTTCCACTCATGAGGAAAGTGAACAGCCCGATATAGCTCTACCGTCCGGTTGCCACCCGTCTCGGGCACCATGAAGATCTCGCCGCCGTATTCGAATACCTGGGGAAAGGACAAATGATAATTGCGTCGCAAAGCAACGCGGGCCTCCGATAGAGCGCCATCCGGGAGAACTGCCGCGCAATCGATAACAGCCCGCCGCGCGGCGTACTCATAGTGCTCGTAAAACAGCCAGATCTGTCCTTCGCGCCGTATGAGAAATGGATCCGCATAGAGGTGACCCGGGGGCGAAGAAATCCACCGGAAGCCGCTCGTATCAGGAACGCCACTCCTCAGCAATCGCTGCTCTCCAACGCGGATGGCCATACGCCAGTGTTCAGCGCGCGCACCAGTTACAAGCCGGCGGGCGACCTTGCCGGCAATCTTCGGAGCGAGCCAGGCGATCATTTCTGTATTCGACGGATTCCGGCCATGGGCAGCCGGTGCGTTCCGCGATGGCGGCTCGGAGGACCTCACGGCGCCGCACGAATGAAGCTCGAATAGCTTTTGAATTACAAACGATGTGCAGGCCCATCCGGGTCGAGCCCGGCCCGCGCGCCACGAGATATTTCCCGCCGGAGCGCCGCCGAAAACGCCCTCACATAACACACGGTCGTTCTTCCCCGCATCGCCCAGAACACACAGCGCAACCCGGGTGAACGGACGCGCGTACCGGACCTGCCAAAACAACGCAAGAGCGCCATCCCGCTCGGGGCCGTCGGCGAATCGATACGCCCATACCCCGTGACGAGGGATCTGCACAATGCGTCCCCGTATATCGCGGCACGAAACAAGCAATAGGACATCTAGGTCGGCGGCGCGAATCGCCTCGAGCGCGTCTGACCCGATTTCACCGTCTGCTGAAACCTCGGCATCTATGCGCCGTGCGGCGCCAAACGCGTCGGCCGCCTCAGCCGGTGCGAATGGATCCGCGGCGGCGTTCGCACGCATTCGGTCCCACCGGTCATACAGACGAAACAGCACGCCTGCGCGCCGGGACGCCGCCGGCCCCTGCATCCGCACCACGACTTCGAGCCGCGCAAAATTGCACTTCGCAATATCCTCGAAAATCGACAAGAACAGCTGCGGGATAGACCCCGCATCGGCAAGGACGCCAACCCTTAACGCTCGGCTATTGCTCGATGAAATCCGATATAAGGAGGAGAGCACAGTGATCATCTGCCCATGAGCAACTCGCGTGCCAAGCAGGAGAACTTAACTCATGGCGCCCGACGTGCATTCGCGTAGCCCTATAGTGGTGACGATCCTTGTTTCGGACATTCAAAGCTGACCTGTCCCAATATTTTGCATATTCGACCAACGGCCGGGTCGGTATGCGAGAGGCCGTCTACGCCATCCTCGAGCCCTCATTGTGGGCCGTGGCAATCTTCCGCTTCGGCAAACGGGTGCAGCATATTTCCTTTCCGCCTATACGGAAATGCCTCATGGTTCTATATGTGTTCGCATACAAGTTTTGCGAACTGGCGACCGGAATCCGGATCTCCATCGATTCGGAAATCGGTCCCGGCCTGGTGATCCACAATTTTGGCGGCATCATCGTTCATGGAACCATTGGGCGCAATTGCTTTGTGAACCAGGGTTCACAAATGATCTCACGAGGAGATGGCGCCGGCGCCGGATGGCCCACCCTCGGGGATAACGTTTATGTCGGAGCCGGCGCCAAAATCGTCGGCAACATCCGGATCGGCAACAATGTTCGGATTGGGGCCAATGCGGTCGTTCGAAGAGACGTGCCGGACAATTCAATCGTCCTGCCGCCGCAAAGCACTGTAAAACCGCTCAGAACAACACCGCCGCTGTCGCGCTCCGCTCACGCCTCGCGCCAAGCGGCTTGCGATTAATTAACAAGCTCTGGCGCTGCCTGCTCGAGCGCCGGCAACTCGGTTGGCTCTGGATAGGCCTCCGCTTCTTCTTCGACCATGTTCAAGCCGCGGTACACCATGCCGAACATTATGAACGTATAGCCTGATATCTCGATATAACCCCACCGATTCCCAAAGCAGTTGCCAATCGCTATGCAGATCACGCACACAAGGCTTCCCAGGCCGATCGACATCAGCATCGGATCGTTCGCCCGCCGGAAAAGCCGCCATGAGCTCGCCAATGCCGTTCCGAGCAGCCACAGAAAAACGGAAAAACCGGCTACGCCCATCTCGCCGAGCAATTGAATGTAATAGTTATGCGCGTCAGCGAGCCCCTCATAGTGCACCAGAAATTTGACTGTGTCAAAGCCCGCGCCGAACCATGGATGCTGTTTGAACAGACCCATCACGAGGTCCCACATGATCAGCCGTCCCGCCGCCGAAGCTTCCAATTCACCATTGGCCTGCTGCGTCATGGTAATGCGTTCTATGACGGCGCCGGGAATAATGGTCGCGCCGATGGCCAACGATACGATGAGGAAGGCAATGGTCGCGAATACGAGGCCGCGGCGCTTAAAAATGCCGAGCGCGATGAAACCGATTGCAAACGCAAGATACGCGCCTCGGGAAAAAACCATCACCATGCATGCCGTAGTCGCCAGGCCCAGAAAGGTGAACGCCCACCGGCGAACTTTCTGCTGCGACAATGCGAACGCCAGTATAAATAGAGCATTCTGCGCCAGGAATGCCGCGAGGCCATTTTCTCCGGCTGACACCATGGTCGCGGGGTCGCGTTTCGTGTATGAAAATGTGTCGAAAGTCCGTCCCCGATTACTCAGGATGAAGCTTCGTTCAACCCACAGCATACCGATGCACATCAGTACGACCACCAGAAGCATCTGCTTGCGAGTTTGAATCGTCTGTTGCGCCAGGAACAACAGAAAAGCAATCCGGCAGTAATTCTTCCAATCTGAAAATCTGATATCGCTGAATGGGGCCGGCAGCGGCAAATCGTTGAGCAGAGACCCTGTCCACAGCGTGACGAAAGTCAGAATCCACAACGTGAAAACCACTTTTCGAAGCGCGCTCGAGGCGAAAATGCGCTGGCCTCGTAAGAACAGGCCGACCGCAATGCCTAGCATCAGCAAATCAATGAATTGATCGGCAAGCAAAAACCCGTGCAACTTCGCTCGAAGCGTCTCGTTCGGCAATAGTGGTATAAGCACATACAAGCCGATTTCTGGGCGGCGCAAGGCAGAGATCACTACAGCCCCCATTACCGTCAGGTAAAGGGTCCAGAGAACGACGGGACCTAGACCAAAGCCGGACATTCTACCTCATAGCCGCCGTCAGCGCGCCCCGGCGGCCCCAGCCGAGCTGCGGACCCGCCCCATACTCATAGACTCCCACCCTTGGTCTAAGCCCGATGGATTCCACGGAATGCAGCTAGGGGAAGAACGAGGGCGCGAGCAAACGCATAGGCAAGCACCAGCACGACCAGGAGCGGGCCATAGTGCAGTTTCCGGCCCCGTTCGGGCCCGGAGAGCGCCAGCAGTACAGGAGGCAGCAGCAGAGCGCACAGGCAAGCTGAGACTAAAGCGACTCGGCCAAAAATGCCGGAGACAAGCAGCAGCATCGTACACGCCAGCGTGTAGATCGCCAGCGAAATCGCCCGCCGGTTCGCATGCAGCGCGGAGCGATTCATCACGGCAGAACCGTGCCAGAACTGACGTCTTACAAAGTGCGCGAGATTCCGCTCACAGCCATGGTGCACGATTGAAAGCGCCTCATCCGCAAAAACTGTCGCGCCGGCCCGCTTCGCGCGCGCGCAGAATTCGACATCTTCATTGGCGCGCAGCGATTCGTCAAAACCGCCGATCCGCCAGAACAGGTCTCGCGCAAGAAGCATATTCCCGGCCGGTACAAATGGAACTGCTCCCGTTCGCCTCTGGTCAAATCGCCAGTACCACACTCGGCCAGGCCAAGGAGCATTCGGCGGAACAAGGTACGATGCGCCCGTAACCGTCACGTTAGCGGCAAGGATCCGGTCCGCGGCCTCGAGCCACTGCGGACATACATCGCAATCGGCGTCGACAAACGCCAGATAGCGCCCCTGGGCGGCGCGCGCGCCGGAGTTCCTGAGCGCACTGACCGACACGCCGGGAATACTCAGAATTCTGATGTCAAGCCGGTGCGAAAACGTCCCGGCAATCTGAAGCGTGCGATCCGACGAGCCGTTATCGGCCACGAGGACTTCCACGGTGGAAAGGTCGTAGTCGAGCTGACAAATTGCTTCAAGGCACGTCGCAATAAATGCTTCTTCGTTCAGCGTCGGAATGATGATCGACCAGGTCTTTGTTTGTGGCGCTGAAGCTCCAGGCACTGCGGGTCTCACTTGCAACCCTCTGGCCAAAGCGCTGCTCCACCGCCTCTTTTACACCGCCTGGCGACTCAGTGCGCGTTCCGAATTTAGGTATAGCGCCAGAATTCGGGATTCATTGCAACAAAATTGTATGACCGCAGTTCGAACCCTGTCGCATGCTCAAAACCGGCCCTTTGCGCGCCGCCGAGCGAGCCATGACGAACCAGTTCTGGGGATCCATACTCGATTGGCATAGCTCTTGCAACACGCCTTTGTACTCAATATTCGAGGCAGAGTGCCAGCCGAAGCACAGTCCGCTAGATCCGTTGTACCCGTTCATGACGCACCAGACTGGCATGAAGTCGCATGTTGAGTCTCTCGACGATAGTCGGAACCGATGATTAACCTGACCTCCGTGGAAGCGCACAACACGGCGCCATTAGGGCTTGACCATCCGTTGAAAGCGCGGGCGATCAAGTACTACCAGAGACACGCCGCAATCTACAACGAACGGTACTCCGTCCGGGCGGCGGGCGACCTGCTGTGGAGTCGCCACCGGGCTTTGCTCCAACTGGTAGACCGCTGGGCGCTCCCGCCTGGCTCGCGCATTGTGGATCTGGGGTGTGGACCGGGACTCTTAACGCGTGATCTGGCACGATTGGGATACGCCGGAGTTGGCGTAGACACATCGGCTGCAATGATCCGTCACTGCCAAGATCAGGCCAGGGCCGCCAATCTTGGCGCCTCATGGAGCTACCAACTCGGCGACGTTGAATGCGTGGCATTGGCCAGCGGCAGCTTCGATGCGGCGATCTGTTCAGGCGTCATTGACTACCTGCCAACTGACAATAAACTGTTGGCCGAAGCGCGCCGTCTCCTCAAGCCGGGAGGTCGTTTTCTTTTATGCGTAACGAATAAATTCGGCTATACAGTCTCGCTATCGACGCCGCTGTATTGGCTGAAAAGACTCCCGGGCGTTAATGCCTTCGCATCCTGGATGCGCTCTCTGGTCGTAGGCGGGCGCGAAGGCGCGATGCGCTTCGATTTCCGACCCCGAAAGCATCGCCCGGCCCAAATTCGCAACAGCTTGCGCGCGCATGGGTTCCGGCTGAAGCATGACCGCTATACGCATTTTTCCCTTCTGCCTGCGCCGCTGTGCGCCTTGACATCCCGTTTGACCTGCGACATCGACCGGAGACTCGAGGGGTTGGACCGGACGAGATTACGAGTACTTGGCTCCTGCTACATACTCGATTGCGAGGCAGAGTAAAGCCTGAAGTCCAGCCTGAGGTCGCCCGATGGTCCTTGCTTACCACGAAATCGTCCCCTCGTCCGCGCCGTACTTGTACGCGATAACCCGCCAGCAGCTGAAAGAGCATTTGCACGTCCTGGCTACAGCCACGGCTGCCGCTCCACCGCCACAACCTCTGCCTCTGACTTTCGATGACGGCCACCTCTCGCAATATGCTGAAGCGGCGCCTCTTCTCGAACAATTCTCGATGACAGGCGCCTTTTTCATCACGGCGGGATGGGTCGGTAAAAGCCAGCATCATATGACCGTGGCGCACCTCCGGGATTTGTCCTCCCGCGGGCATCAAATTCAAGCGCATGGCTGGTCGCACCGGGTGCTGACGCTTTGTTCGCCGGCAATTCTCTTTGAGGAGCTCGCCCGGTGCAAGTCCGCCCTCGAGGATTGGCTCGGTTTGCCGGTTACCGCAATATCCATGCCGCATGGCAGATGGAACGATCGGGTGCTGAGCGTCTGCGCCGCGGTGGGGTTCAAAACCGTGTTTGTGTCGGACCCGCGTATGGCGGGTTCGATGAGAAACGGCGTGCGCGTAATTGGACGCACAATGGTCACGCGAAACATGTCGGGCCAGGATCTCCGCGCTATGCTCAGCGGCGCGTATCACACTGCGTTTGCCGCCGCTATCAAAGCCAACGCGAAAGCATTGTTAAAGCGGGCTATCGGCGACAGGCGCTATCACGCTTTGTGGAATGCCGTTTTCAATCGGGGCCAAATCGCTACGCTGGACGGGTTTTCTGCGCCGTCCCCAGCCGAATGCGAGGACCAATTGCCTAATCGGCCCGCAGTTCTTCAATTGATCAGCAGCGGAGGCTATTACGGCGCAGAAAACGTCGTGGTCACGCTTGCTAAGGCGCTACACAATGCCAACCTCAAAAGCGTAATCGGCGTTTTCGAAAATTCGCAAAACCCGCATCTCGAAATCGCGGACCACGCCCGCGCGCTGGGACTCACGGTTGAAATCATACCCTGCGACGGACGCGTTCACTGGAACGCGGTTCGGACCGTTCGCGACCTCATCTATAAACACGGCATTAGCGTTGTTCATGCCCATGGATCGAAAGCCAACGTGTACGCAGCGGCGGCAGCGCGAGGGCTGAAGGTCTCGCTTGTTGCGACCTACCATCTGGACTGGCCTGATCGCGGTTTTCTGCTGTTTTGTTACCACGCTCTCGACCGTGTGGTCCTGCGCCGCTACGACAGAGTCGTCGCAGTCTCACAGGCCATCGCGCGCTCGTTGCGCCGATCCGGTTTGACGCCGGTTATCGTTCCCAACGGCATTGATCTGAGCCCGTTCGTTAACGCGTCTGAGCGCGGCGCAGCGCCGCGTCAGTTTCCGGGAGTTCTGAACATCGGCGTGGTCGCGCGACTCACGCCCCAGAAGGGTCACACATTCTTGCTGGACGCTGCGCCGGAGATTCTGGCGGCATACCCCCAGGCGCGGTTCGTCTTTGTTGGCGACGGGCCGACGAAGGACACGCTCCAGAGTAGAGCGGCCGCCCTGGGCTTGAGCGAATCTGTAATCTTTGCCGGAGTCCGGCGCGACATGCCGGCGGTATACGCCGGGTTGGACATTGTGGTCCTGCCGTCCGTCAATGAAGGCATGCCGATGACTCTGATCGAAGCGCTTGCGGCGGGGAAACCCGTCGTAGCGACGAGCGTCGGAGAGGTTCCGGCGCTGATCCGGAGCGGGGAAACCGGCATCCTCGTAAAACCGCGCAGCCCGGAAGCGCTTAGGGACGCGATTATACAGCTCATTAGCGATCCCGATAAACGTCTCGCGCTCGGTATGCAGGGGCGCGCATGGGTGTCGGACAGGTTTACATCCGAGGCGATGGCCGGCGCATACCGGAGTATTTACGAAGAAGCATTGACGACGTCCAGCCGCGCCGCCGGGCTATAGGACTTCGCGTGACAAGGATTTTGTTCGTCGTCGACCAATTGTGCGCTGCGGGCGGCGCTGAGCGAGTTTTGCTGCGCACGATCGACCGCCTTCCGCGCGATCGGTTTTATCCGCAGGTGGTCACCTTCGCCATGGAACCTGCGTTTGCCATAGAGAATTCGATTTCCTGCCCGGTTCATGTGTGGCGGCTGCGCCGGACCTATGATTGGTCGGGGCTTTCGGTTGCGCGGCGCATCCGGAACTTTGTTCGTTTGCACAACATCGATATCACCCACACTTTCCACGAAACCTCTGACACATGGGCCGGCCCCATTGCGAAGTTGAGCGGCTGCCCGATCCTGATTTCCAGCCGCCGCGACATGGGCTTTCAGCGCACGGCCAAGCACCGCATCGCATACCGGTTCTTAAACCGGTATTTCGATCAGGTCCACGCTGTATCGGAGGAGGTCCGTCGCTTCGCCATCGAATACGACCGCCTGGATCCTTCGCGCGTCATTACGTTGTACAACGGCATCGATTTTCCGCCGCCGCCCGCCCCGCCAGACAAGCCGCTGCTGCGGCGTCGCTTCGGCCTGCCCGAATCGGGACCGCTCATTATCTCGGTCGGCCACATCCGAAAAATCAAGGGCTTCGACGTGTTCTTGCGCGCCGCGGCCGTCGTGGCCCGGCACGCGCCCGACGCCATCTTCGCCATTGCCGGCGCCGCGCACGAATCATCATACGCCCGCGAGCTCGAAGCTGCGGCCGCTGACCTCGGACTGAACGGCAGGTTCTTCTTTCTCGGCCCGGTCCAGCAGGTCATCCTGCTTCTCCACTGCTCTGACGTCTTCTGCCTGCTTTCGCGCAGCGAAGGCATGTCCAATGCGCTGCTCGAGGCCATGGGCGCCGGATTACCGTCTGTGGCGACACGCGTCGGCGGCAACCCGGAGGTGATTGCCCACGAACAGACGGGCTACATCGTCGGGAGTGAGGACCACCAGGCCGCCGCCGACGCCATTTTGAACCTCCTCCGCAATCCGCCGCTCGCCCGCACGATGGGCGCCGCCGCGCGCAATCTCATTGCGGAGAAATTTACAACCGAAGTCATGATGCGAAACCTGATCGAGTGCTATGACCGACTTCTTGCCAAACGCCGGAATCTCTAAATTGCTGGGCGTGGCGGGCGTCATCGCCGCTGCGCTCCTCGTGTACGCATACGCCGGCTACCCCCTGCTGCTTTCGATTCTGTCGCTGTTCTCGCGCCGCCGCAGGCCCGAGATCGGATATACGCCATCGATTTCCGTGTTGATCTCCGCATATAACGAGGAGGCCGTCATCGGCCGGAAGATCGAGCAGACGCTCGCCCTCGAATACCCTGCCGACAAGCTCGAAGTGCTGGTCGTTTCCGATGGCTCCACGGACCGTACTGACGAAATTGTCCGAACATTTTCCGATCCCAGGGTCCGACTTCTCCGCGTTGAAGGGCGCGCCGGCAAGACCGTCGCCCAAAACGAAGGCGTGAAGCGCTGCCGCGGAGAAATTATCGTCTTCTCCGACGCCACCGCGATCTACCACCCGAAAGCGCTTCTGTACCTAGCCGCCAATTACGCTGATCCGCGCGTGGGCGCCGTCAGCGGCAGATACAAATATTTCGACCCCGAAGACGAGTCGCCTACCGGCTCGGGGTCGGTTGCGTTCTGGAATTACGAAAACATCATCAAGTTCTTCCAGTCGCGCATCTCCACTCTAACCGGCTGCTCCGGCTGTATCTATTCGGTCCGCCGCAGCGCTTACATCCCGCTGCCGCGCGAGGCCTGCAGCGATCTCGTCGAGCCATTATGGATTGTGCGCGCTGGCCGGCGGGTGGCCTTTGAAGACCGCGCGCTCGCCTACGAGGAAACCACCAAGACCTCGAGCCAGGAGTTCAAAATGCGCGTTCGCGTTGCCACGCGAGGCATGCGGGGTCTGCTCAGCGCCCCCGAATTGCTCGCCCCCTGGCGTCACCCCTGGATTGCCTTTCAGCTGTTCTCGCACAAAATTGTGCGCTGGCTGGTTCCGGTGTTTCTGATCATCATTCTGGCCGCTACGATCGCGAACCTGAACTCCGTGGTTTTTCAGGCCGCCTTCGCGCTGCAGGCCCTTTTCTACTGCGCGGCCGTGACATCGTTGTATGTGCCGTTGCACCGGCGCTGGAAACTGCTCGGAATTCCCTTGTTTTTTTGCACGCTAAACGCTGCGGCGCTGATTGGAATGTTTGCAGTGTTTCGCGGACATAAATTCACGACCTGGGAAACCGTCCGCTGAGGAAATCCATGCGAATCGAATTTTTGACTGTGGCAGATCCCATTTATATCCTGCCGTTGTTTGATGAGTTCTTCAGACATTATGGCGACCAATGGGATGTCGTCCGGATCTCCTGCTGCCGCACAATGGGCAGCCGCCCGAGGCTGAAGCTGGCCCGTGAGTTGATCGAGTTATACGGCCCCGTCGGATTTGCTCGGCTTTCGGCGCGGCTCGCGTCCGCACGCGCCTTGGGATTGATCCCGCTGGGACGAGGCGCGCGCCGGTACCACTCGCTTTCGCAGCTTGCCAAAGCATACGGAATCGAGTGCCAAGCGATCGGCAATCCGAACGCTCCCGAATTCATCGCTGAAGTCGAGGGCCGCCGCTGCGATCTCATCGTGTCAGTCGCATGCCCGTATATCCTGAAGCCGCGGCTGCTAAATTTGCCGCGTCTCGGCTGCATCAACATCCACCATGCGCCGCTGCCGCGATACAAGGGCATGATGCCAACGTTTTGGCAGATGTATCACGGTGAAACCACGGTCGGCCTAACCATCCATACGATGTCGGAAAAGATTGACGAAGGCGCAGCATTGCTTCAGGATGAACTGCCGATTCAGCCCGGCGAGACCCTCGACCATCTGATCCGCCGTTCTAAGCGCCACGCCGCGCACTGCCTGGCCAAGGTTCTGCGAGATATCTCTGGAAATTCCGTCCGTAAGAAGCCGCTCGACCGCGAAGCCGGCAGCTACTTCACCTTCCCGACCTTCGCCCAAATCCGCGAGTTCCAGCGCCGTGGTCTTCGAGCCATCTGACGTCGGAACGCGCCCAAGTCACGCATGGCGACCCATGTGTCGCAGACAAATGACGGATGGAGTGGATGAACAGATGAACATCGGAAGCGGCGACAGGCGCGCTCCGGCCTGTCGCCGCACGGCCGGCATTACTGTCCTGGCGCGAAGACGACATCAACCCAATAGTTGCTGTTGTTCCATGTATTCCTCGGGAACACCGAAGATCCGTAGGCATATACTCCCGGAGAACTTCCGGAGACCGAAAGCGGGCTTGCATTCAAACTGCTCCACGCATAATTCTGGTCGTCCGAATAGTGACCGTTGGGCGCGGTGTACGAGATGACATAGACTGTGTTGGCCGCGATCTTGACCGGTTTTGAGAAGTTCGCCTGCTGCCAGCCCGTGGCGGTTTCATTCTTGAACGTGACGGTGGCCAGAAGCGTGCCGCTGCTCGTCCAGAGATGTCCCACGTGCGTTCCCGTGTTGCTCGATCCTTTATAGAACCGGACGCCCGTAACCGAGCCGGCAACCGTAGACGAGAATTTCAACCCGAGCTCGACGGAACTCGCGTCCGGATCGGTTATTGTTCCCGGCGTGGCCGTCGCCGGCCAGAACGATACCGGAGAAGACGACGATCCGGCTGGATTGAGCGTCACGACAGCGGTCGCGTATTTGGTCGTATCCGCGACACTGGTCGCACGGACCGTGACCGTTTGCTGTTGAGATATAGAAGATGGGGCAGTGTACAGGCCTGTCGACGAGATCTTACCCGTAGAGGAGGATAGCGACCAGGTCACGGCAGTGTTGGAGGTCCCGCTGACGCTGGCCGTGAATTGCTGGGATCCGCCGGGCCCGAGCGTCACGCTCGAAGGCGATACCGAAACAGCAATGGATGCTCCGGGACTCACGTTGATCGTGGCGACCTTTGTTGTCGAATTCAACGACGCCGAAACTTGAACTGATGTCGAGGCCGTAGCGGCGCTGATCTGCACAGTAAATTGAGCCGTAGTCGCCCCGCTCGCAACGGTAACAGATGTCGGCGCCGACACGGTCGCGGCGGATGAGCTCCATCCGACCGACACGGCAACGCCGCCGGACGGCGCAGGTCCGGAAAGCGACACCGTACATTGAGAGGAAGCGGGCGCTGTGACGGAAGCGGGACTGCACGCCAGGCTGTTCAGTGTAACCGTCGGCGCGTTGATCGTCACCGTTGCGGTAGACCCAGCAGCCGCCAGCGGGTCGCCGGCCGCCGAACTCGCGCTCGCGCTGGCCACTTGGACAGCGCTCGAGCTCGCCCCCGTGCTGCTCGACAAGGTCAGATTGGCGGTCGCAATCGTTCCGTCAGCAATCACGTTCGAGTTCATTCCAGTTACAAGGCAAACATATTGCCCTGATGCCGGCGAATTGCAAGAAATTGTTTTCCCCGCATTGGAAGTGGATGGGCCAGGGATCACAGAAACATTACTGAAATCCGCCGGCGAAAACAAAAATGCCCACTGCACCCCAGCGGCCTGCGCCCCGTTGGAAACATACGCAACTGGCAAGCTCACAGTTGTGCCCTTAAGGCCTGAGCCAGACGAGAGCCTGAGAGTGGCCGTCTGCCCAAATGCGACGAACGTCCAAGCGAAAAGAGATATCGCGCATACAGCGCTCCGTAATACACTGATTTCCACTTTTAGTAAGCTTCCTTACTTAATTGGTACTACTATAGGAACTAGTTTATCAGAACTACTAGTACTATAATCGCTGCGGTACTCTCAGCTCCACATGCAGCGAAATGCTGAAATTTTTAAGAAGTTTGCCTGTCCCGTCCAGACTCAATGTCGCCTCAGGCGAGGCGACGCGTGGAAAATCAATGGCTTGGACGCTGGAGTGGCAGTTCGTTTCGCGTGCTCGTCATTCCGCAACTGCAGCGCTGTCCTCGCCCTGCCGCCCGGAGGATCGCCGCATGCCGCGCGGCGGCGCGCTTGCATTCTCAACCACTCTGAACACGCCCGCGAGAATCAAGACCATCAATGTATCCGTGATCTCGCATGACCGGCCAGGCATATAGCGGTGCGCCAGCGAAATGCCGAAAACAACCCCGGCCGCCAGCCCCGCCGCCGCGTGAAATTTTAGTCCCGCGCGAACTATCGCCCAAACCAGTGCGCCGTACAGAAATGTCTTCTGGAAAAACGATGGCGCGCTGAGATCGGGCGCACCATAGATGAAGGCCTGGAACGGAATCCACCCGAAGTCCTGGGGTGGAGCCTGGAACGTGAATGGCGCCAGACCGCGGAGAATCGCCGCGACCGTTATTGCGATGGCTACAATGACGGCGCGATGGCGGACTCGTGAGACCATAATGATCCACGCGGCAACCGCCGCCCCCGCGCCAATCACTTCGTCCGGCGACAGGGCAATGCCGCTGATCAGCATGCGCCCGCCAAGCACGACGCCGCTCATGAGCACAGTCAGCCCGCGGCTCGCCTGCACGCCGGCAATTTCTTCGATCATCGCCGCCACCGCCAGCCAGCATGCGGCCAGGTAGCAGGCGTGAACAGCGGAGACCTGCGGCGAGAAGATCAGCGGCTTTACCGCGCTCCAGTACTTGTGCAGATCGATGACCGGAACATAGGGGAATAGCTCGAACGCCAGCCAGAACGCCATCAACATGAACGCGAACGGATGCCGTTTGACCTTGACGCCGGACGCCGCGCCGCGCCGACGCACGATGAGAGCGGCTGCAAGAACGCCCAGCGCCGTCCCTGCGGTATTCGCGTAGACGTCAGAAATTGCGGGATCGCGTCCGGCGTCATAGACCTGAATGAATTCCATACACAGCGACAGCGCCGCGCCTGCCGCCGTAACCAGTCCTGCGCGGATCGCTGCTGCTCTGCGGGACAACGCCAGGCTGGCGAACAACCCGAACGGCATATAGAACAGGACGTTTGCCGCCAGATCGCCGCGCCCGGGCGGCAAATTCCAGGTGGAGAGCAGCGTCTCTACGGGACTGCGAATTCCGGCAGGACGGTGGAACTGAAACGGAAACAGGGAAGCGTAGATGATGCCCGCAACGATAACCACAGTCGCCCAGGC
>Ga0209581_1000668_pt1 | contig 58323 bp, 57 predicted proteins | sample Coa_R2_FD_187160 | JGI IMG/M metagenome (GOLD analysis project Ga0209581, IMG submission 187160) | Surface soil microbial communities from Centralia Pennsylvania, which are recovering from an underground coalmine fire - Coalmine... | ecosystem: Environmental > Terrestrial > Soil > Unclassified ...
CGGGCGGCGCAAAATGGCCGAAGCCAGAACCGCGAAGCACTTCGGAATAGGGTCGATCTGCCGTAAAATGAATAGAAGGCACGCTGTGGGCGTGTAGCTCAGCTGGGAGAGCACCTGCTTTGCAAGCTGGCACAAATCGATCTAAGTCGTTGCTTTGGTTGCGCTTCCGAATTTCCGAAAACGGCTAAGTATGTTCCTAAGATGTTCCTATTTGCAGCGCGGCAAATGATCGAACAGCGCCGACAGTCACCTCCCTCCGGCACACCGATCTCTATGGAATATGATCGCCGCAGTGGGGTAGGCGGGATCCCAACCGCTAGCTTGACCTTGACCAACAGCGTCTTGGGGATTTCGTCAGCGATACGTGGAGCACAGGAAGAAAAGGAATAGGAGGTGTGCTATAGTTGTATAGCGAGGGAGCTATGCTAGCTATTCGACTTCCACGGTCCATCGAAAAGCGCCTGGAGAAGCTGGCCCGGCGCACCGGGCGCACCAAAACCTACTACGTCCGTGAAGCCATCCTCGAACACCTGGAGGACCTGGAAGACCTGTATCTGGCGGAGCGCACTCTCGAACGCATCCGCAAGGGCGAAGAGCACACCATCCCGCTGAAAGACGTAATGAAGCATCATGGCCCACAGCGTTGAGCTGTCGGAGTCAGCCGACCGGGAACTGAGCAAACTCGACGCGCAACCCCGTAAACGCATACTGAAGTTCCTCCACGAACGAGTCGCCAAGCTGGACGATCCGCGCAGATGGTCCACATGGAACAGTTTCAGGTTCACCAGTTCCATGCGGCGGATTCCCGTCGAGTAAAACGTTTCGAGGATCGCGCGGTCGCGCACTCCCAGCGGATCGCGGACGTCCGGCTGCAACATCACACGCTCTACTTCCTCTTCGTTCAGCACCGCGCGCGGCAACCGCGTCCCGATTTTGGGCATGTCCAGATCGGAAGCCGGGTTGTGCAGGATGTGATTGTTCTTCACCAGCCAGCGGAACCATGTCCGCACCGGCACAAGCCGCGCGTATTGCGTGCGGAAGGTCAGCGGCTTTCCGTTCTTCTGCCGGTGGTAGTACAACGAACGCTGATAGCTCTCCAAGACAGGGCGCGTCACTTCCATGGGGTCTTCGATGCCGCGCTCGCTGGCCCAGCGCACGAACCGCACCAGGTACGAGCGGCGGCAGTTCTGTGTGTAGAACGAGAAGTTTCGCACGCGCATCCAGGCGACGAACTCCTCGATCAGGCTCCCCATGCGATTGCGCGGCACCGGCTGCGGTTTGTTGGTTCGATTGCGCGCCATCAGCGCACCCCTGCAGCTGTGTGTACGACACGATTTTCTCTTGCCGCCCGGGTAGTGATTTTCTCGAGATGCGGGCCGATTTCGCCGTTTCGCCGCGCCAGTACTGGCGATTCTTCACCCGCACCACCCCCGGACACCCCCCGAACTTGGGGCAGACTTGGCCCGGACTTCTCGCCTTCCACCCCAGACTTCTTTGCGTCGTAGCCGTAGCCCGTGAGCTTTTCCACGTCGATGAGGCCGGGCAGCATGGGCTTGCCGCTGTCGTCCTGGCGCTCGAACACCAGCTCATAGGCGAACGTCTGCCCGCGGCCGCCGTGATGCACGAGCAGATATTCGAGCTCTTCCAACCGATGCAGATGCCGCTTGAGTTGTGAGTCGCTCCACTTCGTGAACCGCCGCACATCCTTGCGGCTAAAACGAAAGTCCTCGCGTTCCATCTTCTGCCGCGCGCACTCCGCGCTCACCATTTCGTCGGTCAGCAACAGCAAGCGTTTCGTCTGTGGCGGGAGTTCGTCGAGCGAGCGGCCCAGCACTTCATGCGCGAGGCGATTCGCGATAGCGATATCGTCGAGCGTGACTTCGATGTATTCGAGTGCCTGGCCGCGATGCGTTACCGTCTTCGGTGGCCGCTGGTGCTGGTGCAACAGCGCGATCGAGCGAATGAGCGTCAGGTATTTCATGTGATCGCGCCGCGTGCGCGTCTGGCTGTCGAGGAAGGTCAGTTCCCGCGCGTAAGGATTCGCTACGAACAGCGGTTTCAGAAGCCGTTGCGCGTTGCGGTGCACGCGAAGGGTTTCGTCGCGCTCCCGCCGCGCCAGCAGACCTTCGAGAGTCTGCGCTTCGCGTTGCTTTTTGTGGATCGCCTGCGTCTGTGCGCGGTCCTCGTCCACCGCCAGCACAAGACACCGGTTCAGAAGTTCTTCGTCCAGGTCTATCGCCGTGGTGGTGAGGAAGAGCATCACCGGGCCTTCCACGCGATAGTGTTGCGTAATGAGACGGCCTGTCGTGGCATCCTTGCCGGTCGAAGCGATGCTCAGCACGCCTTCCGACTGCAAGAGCTTCAGCGCGTAGGCCGCGCGTGCCGCTCCCTCTTCTTCCACGATGGCCAGCACTTTGTGTTTCAGATCGGTCTCGCCCATGTAAAACAAGCTCTGCCCGGTCATGGCCGAGTACTGCACCCGCTGCTCTTCGGGCAGCATCGCCAGCACCGCTTCCATGAGCGCCGATTTCCCTGCGGCGGAACTGGATTGCACGAGGATCGCGAGCGGAGCATCCAGCAGGCGCGACACCACGGCCACGTAGCTTGCGAGCTTGTTGGTCTCTTCGCCCACCACGCCGCACCGCTCGAAGTCTTCGAGGATGCGGTCGAGCAGCCGGGGATCGCGCAGCAAGCCGAGCGCCGCCGCGCGTTCCTCCTCGCTCAGCGCTACTTCCTGCTCCTTCGGTTCGAGAGTTTTCTGGATGCGCTGCCGTTGCAGTTCTTCGATCTTCCACAGCATCCGGCCCAGGTCGCGCGACACCACTTCTTCTTTGACGCCCAGCTCCTCGCCCGCCTGCTTGCTGAACATCATGCGATGGCGCGAGGAGTACAGATCGAACGTATCCACGTGCAAGCGTTCGTCCCGCGTCACCAGCACGTTCAGCCGCAAGATTCCTATGACCGTGTTTTTCTCAAGCCCCAGCACCCGATAGCGCCGGTCTCCCTGCGTAATCGTCACTTCGTCGCCGTTCATTTCTATGGGCACTTCGAGCGGCTTCGACAGCACAGGCATTGCGGGGAACGGCGCGGCTTCTTCGATGGGTTCAGAAGATTCGGCGGCTAAAGGAAGTTCGCTCTCTTCTTGAGTGTTGGCCTGGATGGTCTCAGGGATTTTTTCTTTAGCTGCGGGTTCGATGCACTGTGGCTCGATCACTCCCACTGTGGGCTGCTTGCCCTTGCCGAGCCAGACGGCGTTATTCAACAGCACTCCGAGACTCTTCGCTGCCGGCGATGCCATCATGGCTTCCGCTGCGCTGGATCGCCTGCTGCATCGCTCCACGGTGATCAACATCCGCGGCGAAAGCTACCGGCTGCGCGAGAAACGCCAAGCCAAAGTGGCCACGCCGCGCGTCGAGGCCGCCGCCCACGCAAGCTTGTAAGCCTGAGTCGCATGGGCGCCCGACGAGAGTTTCTGCTGAAAGGGGGTCAATTCTAAATGCGCGCTAGGGGGTCAGTTCTAAATGCGCGTTGACACCAACAAGACCGACGCGCTCGATGCCAAAGGCCTGGCCATCCTTCTGCGCAACGGCACGCTGCCGGAATCTTGGATTCCACCAAGCACATTGCGCGATCAGCGCGAGCTTCTCCGCACGCGCATGGCTCTGCGGGATTTGCGCGCCAGCCTCAAACACCGGATTCACGCGGCTGTGGACCGTTATGGTCTGCACACCGATTCGATCAGCGATCTTTTTGGCAGCAAAGGTCGCGAATATCTCGCGTCCCGTTTACCAGAGTTTCCACCAGAAACGGCCCGCATGATCGAAGTGCAGCTCAGCGCACTCGACCAACTGGCAGCGCACATCGATTCCGTCGAAGAACGCATTCGCACGGAAATTGCATTGAGCGTCGAAGTTCAACTCCTGCGCACAATTCCCGGCGTGGGCGAAATTCTGGCTCCGGTGATCGCCCTGGAAATCGGTGACGTCCATCGATTCCCGCGGGCTGCCAACCTCGCCAGTTACGCCGGCCTGGTGCCGCGCGTTTTCTCCAGCGGAGGCCACACGCGCCTCGGCGGCATCTCGCGCTTCGTCAACCAGTATTTGAAATGGGCTTTTGTCGAAGCGGCGAACTGCGCTGTGCGGCTGAAAGCCCATCGTCATTCCCACGTCGGATGCCTTTATCAGAGGCTGCTTGTCAAGCGCGGACAGGGCCGCGCGGTGGTGGCCGTGGCCCGGCATCTGGCGGAGGCCAGCTACTGGATCCTGCGTAAAAAGGAAGCCTACCGTGCACCGCAGCAAAACAGGATTTCGTCCAGGAACGGGTAAGCGCGAGACACGTCTGGCCCTTCTCAGCGAACCACAGGGAGAAGAGGCCTCGGGGTGAATGCGAAACCCTAAACCGATATGCTCATGCCCGCAACCAGGGCGAATACATGGCTTACGACGAAACCGCACGCACGAGCAAAATGGACGATGCAACGGACTCTACCTCGGAGGCACACAGCAGCTAAAGAAAAATCTCTTACAGGGAAAAACTCCCGCTTCCTCGACAGCTGATTTCGCTACTCTGAGTTGGCCCATTTTGCGCTTTTGATTTGGCCCACCCTGAACATCAACGATCGGCCTAACCTGTCGGCGGTAGCGACGGGGGGCGGATGGACAGGAGACGCAAAGTGGAACTGTTCGAGGAGATACGACGGGAGTATCGGTTTGGGGTGGGCACGATCCAAGGAGTGGCGAAGAAGTTGAACACGCATCGCCGGATGGTGCGGCAGGCGCTGGCCAGCGCGATACCACCGGAGCGCAAGATACCGGCGCGGAGCAGTCCGAAGCTGGGACCGGTGCGGGAGTTCATCGACGGGATTTTGCAGAGCGATCGACAGGCGCCGCGCAAGCAGCGGCACACCGCACACCGGATCTGGGTGCGGATTGGCGAGGAGCATCCCGAGGCATGCGTGGCGGAAGCGACGGTGCGGCGGTATGTGCAGCGGCGCAAGCAGGAGATGGGAGTAGCGGCACGCGAGACCTTTGTGCCGCAGAGTTACGACTGGGGCGGTGAGGCCCAGGTGGATTGGTACGAGGCGGCGGTGGATTTCGAGGATGGCCGTCAGACCACGCAGTTTTTCAGCATGCGCAGCATGGCCGGCGGCGGAGCCTTTCACACCGCGTATTTTCACGCCACGCAGCAAGCCTTTCTGGAAGCACACGAGCGGGCTTTTCACTATTTCGGCGGAGTGTTCCGGCTGCTGCGCTACGACAACCTGAAGAGCGCAGTGAAGAAGATTCTGCGCGGACATCAGCGGGAAGAGACCGACCGGCTGATCGCCTTTCGCTCGCACTGGGGATTCCAGGCGGAGTTTTGCAACCCGGCGCGCGGCAACGAGAAGGGCGGGGTGGAAGGAGAGGCCGGCTACTTCCGGCGCAACCACCAGGTGCCAGTGCCGCAAGTGAAAGACCTGGCGGCGTTGAATGAATATTTGCGCGCTTGCTGCCAACAGGATGAGCAACGGCGGATTCACGGCAAGCCGCTCTCGGTGGGCGAAGCGATGCGCATCGAGCGCGAGCATTTGCTGCCGCTGGTAAGGGAAGGCTTCGAGCTGGCAGAGACGAGTTTTCCTGTGGTGGATGGTCAAGGCTGCGTGAAAGTGCGGACCAACCGCTATTCGGTTCCGCTGTCTGCGGGAACCAAGACGCAAGTGCGACTGCTGCCTGCCTACGTGGAAGTGTGGCACGAGCGGCGCTGCGTGGCGCGACATGAGCGCAGCTTCGGGCGCTATCAGGCAGTGCTGGATCTGGAGCATTACTTGGAGGTGCTCGAGAAAAAGCCTGGAGCCCTGGCTGGCTCGACGCCGCTGAAACAGTGGCGAGAACGCGGACGCTGGCCGGAGAGTTTCGACCGGTTGTGGCAGAGCTTGCGCGAGCGGCACGGAAAGCAGGAGGGCACGCGGGAGATGATCGAGCTGTTGCGCCTGGGACGGCAACACGGGTGGGACGCGTTACAGAAAGGGATCGAGCAAGCGTTGGCGCTGGGCTGCACGGACGCGGCGGCAGTGCGCCATCTGCTGACAGCAGAAGGGCTAACACGCGCCGAGCGACCGCTGCAGGAGATCGGTTCGCTCGAACGCTACGAGCGGCCGCTGCCGGTGCTGAACGATTACGACCAGTTGCTTGGGGCGGTGCAGCCATGAGTCAGCAAGCGCAGACTCTGGAGCACGCTTCGGTGCGGCAGTATTGCAAGGCGGTGAAGGTGCCGGTGGTGGGAGCGAACTTTGTGCGGCTGGCGGAACAAGCGGTGAAAGAAAATCGCGGTCACATCGGTTATCTGGAAGCGCTACTGGCGATGGAGAGCGAAGAGCGCGACCGGCATGCCATCGCGCACCGGCTGCACGATGCCAAGCTGCCGCGGATGAAGACGCTGGAGGAGTTCGAGTTCGCGCGAGCACCGCAGATACCGGCGGCGAAGGTTCGCGAACTGGCCGAAGGCGGCTACATCGCGCGGGCCGAGCCGGTGGTGCTGATCGGGGAATGTGGTACGGGCAAGACCCATCTGGCGACGGGCCTGTGCGTGGCCGCGTGCCGGCAGAAGCGCCGCGTGCGCTTTACGACGGCGGCGAACCTGGTGAACGAACCGGTGGAAGCGAGCCAACACCACGGAGTGCGACGGGTACTGGCGCGGTGGATGCGCTATGACGTGATTGCGCTGGACGAAGTGGGTTATGTGCCGCTGGCAGAGATCGGCGCGGAGTTTCTGTTCCAGGTGATCGCGGAACGCGCCGAACGGGCCACGCTGATCGTAACCACCAACCTGCCGTTCTCGGAGTGGACGCAAGTGTTTCCGAATCCGCGATTGTGCAAAGCGCTGCTGGACCGTATCACCGACCGCGCACACATTATTGAAACCGGCACGGAGTCGTATCGTTTCCGGCGCACGGTGGAAGGACGGCAAAAGAAAAAAGCTTCGTGAGCGGACCGGACAGGCGCCGCGCCACGCGTTTCCGTGGCCCCGGCGTCCGCTCCGTCCTAAACGCCCCGACTCCGTCGGGGCAGGACTCCGCTCCCTCCGGGGCCACGGAAACAACAACCCCTGGAAGGAAGGTGAGCGGTGCGTGAAGCGCATCTTGTGGGAGCGCGGGTGAGTGTAGCAGCGTTGCGGTATGACGCAACGAGAACGAAGTGAGCAGGCGTGGGCGAAGTGGCGGAAGGTGATTTCCGAGCAGGGGCGGAGCGGACAGAGTGTGGCGGCGTTCTGCCGGGAGCGCGGGTTGAGCGCGCCGCATTTTTACTGGTGGAAGAAGCGGCTGCGCGAGGGCACTGCGGCGAGGCTGGTCAAGGTGGGGCGGCCGGCGGTGGCAAGCGGGTTCGTGGAAGTGAAGGTGGCGGCAGCGGCGCCGGAGCCCAGCGCGCCGAGTGATGCGCGGGTGGAGATACGGCTGCGCAATGGACGCAGCCTGGTGGTGGGACAGGGATTTGACCTCGAGCAAGTGCGAGTACTGGTGGGCGTAGTGGAGGCGGCGTGATCGGGCTTCCGAGTTTGCGGGCGCTGGATGGCGCACAAGGCACGCGCATTTGGCTGGCGGTGGAAGCGACGGACATGCGCTGCGGGTTTGACCGCTTGGCGGAACGGGTGAAGACGGTGATTGGCGGAGATGCGTTGAGCGGGCATCTTTTTGTATTTCGCTCGCGGCGCAGCGACCGATTGAAAATTCTGCACTGGGATCGGGATGGTTTTGTGCTGTGGTACAAGCGGCTGGAGCAGGGGGTTTTTAAGTTGCCGCGCCCGCAAGAAGGAGCGCGTTCTCTGGAGCTGCGGGCCAGCGAGTTGGCCATGGTGTTGGATGGGATCGATGTATCGAAGCTGAAGCGCACGCCACGCTATCAGCGCGGCGCGGAAAAAGTCGCGGTGTGAGAAAGCTTCGGCGCGAAAAACAAATCAGCGTCGAAACAAAATCACAAAATGGAAAAAAGATGGCAGCGCGATGCAACCCAGTGTGTGCGCGTGCGTCTAAGCGGATGTGCCGGCCTCGGAGATTTCCTCTCACAACTTGCCCGAAGATAGTGCGTCACTGAAAGCGCTGCTGTGCGCGGTGCTGGCCGAGCGCGACCGCGAGAAGCAGCGTGCAGAACAGCAGGCCAAGCGCGCCGACGAACTGTATTTGGAAAAACTGCGTTTGCAGATGGAGCTGGCGCGCTACCGCAAGTGGACCTACGGGCCGCGCGCGGACCGGCTGAGCGAGAGCGAGTTGCTGCAAGCGCTGCTTGATTTCGGCGAGCAGTTGGCGCAGCAACCACTGCGCCCGAAGGATGCGCCGAGAGCGGAGAGCCAACCCGCGGCAACGGGTGAATCGGAATACGAACTGCGTGTGGTGAAGCGGCGTCCGGGCCGGAGGAACCTGGCGAAGTTCGAACATCTGCCGGCCATCACCCAGGTTTACGAACTCAGCCCCGAACAGCGCGCTTGTCCCTGCTGCGGGGAAGAGCGGAAAGAAATCGGCGCGGAGCAGAGTTGGCAGATCGACTACATTCCGGGACACTTCGAGCGCATCGAGCATGTGCGGAAGAAGTATGCCTGCGCGAAGTGCGAAGCCGCCGCTACGAATCCACAGATGGAAGTGGCGGCCAAGCCGGAAACGGCCATCGAGAAAGGGCTGGCGGGACCGGGGCTGCTGGCGTTCATCGTGAGCAGCAAGTTTTCCGATTACTTGCCGCTGTATCGGCTGGAAGCGCTGTTTGCGCGGCAGGGCTTTGAAATTTCGCGGGCCACGCAGGCGATCTGGTGCGGCGATGTGGCCGATGTGGTCGAGCCGCTCTACGAGCGCATGGCCGAACGAGTGCGGCAGTCGCACGTGGTGGCCACCGATGACACTAGCTTCCCGATGCAAAGCGCGGGGAGGACGCAGCCGGCGCGCATGTGGGTGTACGTGGGCGACGAAACGAATCCCTACAACGTGTTCGACTTCACGTTGAGTCGCGGGCGCGAGGGACCAAAACAGTTTTTGCAAGATTACACCGAGGTGCTGCTGGCCGATGCCTACGGCGGCTACAACGGGGTGGTGGCCGGCAACGCCATCACTCGCGCGGGGTGTTGGGCGCATGCGCGACGGAAGTTTGTGGAGGCGGAGAACACCGCGCCGGAGATGGCGCGCGAAGCGGTGACGTTGATCGGCGGGCTGTTCGCCATTGAACCACGGGCCAAGGAACTTTCCGCCGGGCAGCGCTTGTCGCTGCGCCAGGCCGAGTCAGCTCCCGCGCTGGTCGCCTTGCGCGAAAAGTTGCTCAGGTGGAAAGAGCAACTGCTGCCCAAGCATCCCATGGCCGAAGCGGTGAACTACGTTTTGGGTCAGTGGAGCGAACTAACTGTTTTTTGCTCGGATGGCGCCGTGCCCCTCGACAACAACGTTTCGGAACGCGAGATGAAGCGCGTGGTGCTTAATCGCAAGAATTCCTTGTTTGTAGGCAACCCGCGCGGCGGCCGCACCGCGGCCATTCTGGCCAGCCTCACTTCTACCTGCCGCCGGCACGATGTCGATCCGCAGCTTTACTTCACGCAACTGCTGATGAATCTTCCGCCGCTGCTGCGCGAACTGCCCCACACCCGCCGCCAGGAACTCGATGCCTGGCTCCCCGACAAATGGAAGCTCTTCCATGCCGCACGCACCGCCGCCCTGCTGAGCCACTCTGCTCAGCCACCACAATCTGCCTCGTTAACGTAATCCGCCGTCCTCACTCCCCTGTGCTCCACGTATCGCTCACGAAGGAAGAGGAAAACAACGGCCTTAGGGTGGGCCAAATGAAAGTATCAAAGCTGGGCCAAATCAGGTTGTCAAACGCAGTGGTGTCTCGAAGCGCACGGTCAGCTTGCGCAGACGCTCTTGCTCGGGCTTGAGCGCATGCAGAAAGCGGCGCAGCGTGGCGATCGAGCCGCTATAACCCATGGCCCGAATTTCCGGCAGCAAGCGCACCGCAGAAAGGCCGCATTCTTCATAGCGGTTGCGCAGGTACTCCTTGTGAGCGTCCAGGCACGAAGCGCGCTGCGGTTTCTGGAAGCCCGGGAAGCCCGCTTCGCGCAACACACGCCGGATGGTGTTGCGACTGCGCCCCGTCATGCGCGCGATAGCTTTAATCGAGTGCCCCTCTTTGTGCAGCGATCGGATGTCCATCCATTCCTCCAGTTTGAGCACCCCGCCCTCCCGTGACCCCTGTGCGTGGCTGGCACGAGGGGTCAAGGTACAGCGGCGGTGCGGTTCGGTGAGGAGGAAACTCCGGCCTGCGCTGCGCCTGCAAAACCGGCAGGCTGCGCTTCGGCCTCCGTTTCCTCCTCACCCCTTGTCTTGGAGGGGTCAATTCTCCATGATCGCTAAGGGGTCAGTTTTTCATGATTGCTGGCAGGGAAAAACTCCCGCTTCCTCGACAGCGCTGCTGTTCAGTCACCTCGCTATCTGGCACACGCGTCTGGGTGCCTCCCTCCGCTCGTCCCCCTACCGGAACAACAAAGAAAAACAACCAAAAGCCCCTTGACACACCGCAGCGCTTTCATACATGACGTGTCATACCCACTCCCCATGCCGCAGGCATGGCTCTTCCCGCGCTCGGCGGCGCTGCACCGTAACCGACCGCCGCAAGCCCCCCGGGACGCCCTATTGCGATAAACCTGGCGGCAGCCTAGCCCCGCCCCTTACCGGGCCTTCGCACCCGCCGCCTCGCCCCTTACGAGCTTAGGGGCCGCCGGGACTTCGACAAGGAACGGTTCCGTCGTTATGCTCCTTATAGTGTCAGGGCCTGCCATTTGAGCTGGTGGCTCGTCTTCTGGGCTGAAAACGAGAACCACGGCGTATGTCCCAGCGGACACCGATTTGGGTAACGAAAACGCGGCATCGCGTCTTGCAATCAAGTAGTATTCGCTCCGCTTCGACACCTTACTGCCAGGTTCAAGCTTCAGCCGCTCGAAGTGTGTTGGACTCTGCGGATAATGGCTTGCCGTCTGCTCGTATAAGAACCGTCCGGCTTCGGCATCCCCGATGCTAGAAGCGACCTTGCCAACCCAGGGAACCATGGGCCACAGCACATGCACAGCCGTCTTCGACGGATTCTCGATCTCTATCTCAAGCCCAAACGAGACAGTAAAGGTGTCAGCGTCACCGCGACAGTATTTTTGTTCAACTACACGTGCCTTCGCACGGACCATGTTGCTCTCGGGTTGCTGGGCCTGTTGGCCTGACAGGCTGAACATCAGGCGCGACAATAGAAGCACAACCATCACTGGCATTGGAAGCATGCTTTGATGATCCTCATCGAATGCGCTGAGTTCGTTGCTGCATCGTCCACATCGGTGGTAAAGCCGGTGTTGCCCTTTAGCTGGTGACCCAGTTCATGCAACAAGATGAAGGCTCTGACGTTGGTTACGTTCCCGAGATTGCACCTAAATCCATTCGGGAGCCTGATGCCGCCACCCTTGGCAGTCATGTAGAGGCCAGTGGTGTTGATAAAAACATTCGTAGCGTCGGCAGTCGATGCACCTGTGCTGGGACTGCCCAGGTTCAAGAACCTATACGTCGTGTTTCGCATCTGGTTGGGACCGGTGTTGTATGGTCCTTCATGGCATGACGGCTCGAACTGCTCGGCACATCTCGCGTTGTTCAGCCGATTGAGAGCTTCATTAAATCCGTCGGAGAAAGGTCCCCAGTACTGTTGCGGCGTGCCCAGCGGCAAATTGCCGGGCCGCTCAGCCTGTAGTCCCGTCGTGTCGATCAAGTTGAGCGGGTTATTTTCCACATAGGGATAAAAGTTCGGGCTCTCGAAGAAGCGCATCGGATCTTCGCTGAGGAATCTTCCGATTGCGGGATCGAAATGCCGAGCCCGGTAAAAGTAGAGGCTGGTCTCGCTGTCGAATTCTCGGCCAGTGAACCGGAAGGGGTTCGAAAGCGAGCCGGAGGATGCTGTCAGATTTCCGAACGAATCGAAGGTATAGGTTTGTGCTAGCGCTCCTGCAGTATTGCTCAACGAGGTTACGGAACCGAGCCCATCCGCTTGGTAGAAGCTCGTCGTTCCGGCTCGCAGAATGGCCACGGGTTCATCGATGCTATCCGTCTGCGTATAGCGGGCGACGACCGCGCCTGATCCGTTGGTTTCCTCGATCAGATTGTCCTGGTCGTAGGCGTAGATCGAAGTACCAGAGGTCGAAGACTTATAGACTCTCCTTCCGAAGGGATCGTATTTGAAGCTGACCGTCCCACCGCTTCCGGGCAGCGTCACCGAAGTCAGCCGGTTTTCGAAGTCCCATGTGTAGTTTGTGGTGCCCGTGCTGTCGGTTTTGGTCGTGGTGTTTCCGTTGTAGTCGTAGCCATAGCTGGCGTTTGAATTGGCCGTCATTTCGTTCGAGGAGTTTGTCGTGTAGGAGGCAACGCCGAGGGAACTTGTTCTGTTGCCGACTGCATCGTAGGCATAGCTTTCCGTCGTCGTCGCGCCCTGTGTGGCGGAGAGAAGCTGGTAGATGTTGTCGTACCCGTAGCTGGTGGCCACTGCGGTCCTTTGGTCCGTCTTGGCAGTTCTGTTGCCAGCATTATCCAGTATATACGTCGCTCCGTCGATGGTACTCCCGGCCAGTTGGTGCAGGACGCTGGTCAAACGGGAAAGATTGTCGTAGGCGTAGTTGGTGGTGACGTTGTTGGGCCGGGTCATCTGCGTGCGGCGGCTGAGGGCGTCGTAGCTGAAGCCGAAATTGCCGGTGGTGAACGCGGCGGGCGGCGTGAGCGTTTGCAAGCGATTCAGCGAATCGTAAGCATAGGTGGTCGAGCCGTTTTCGGGATCGGTGAAGCCGGTGCGGTTCGAGGCTTTGTCGTACGTGTAGCTTGTGGTGAAGGTGCGTCCCGGCAGGAAGCTGTAGCTGGTCGTCGTCCCGATCAATCTCCCCATGTTGTCGTAGGCAAACGAGTAAGCACCGGTCGGATCGTTCACGCTCTGGATTTTGCCCACCAGGTCGTACACGTAATCCACTTCCGTGGAATCCGGGTAGAGCTTACGCGAAAGCCGGTTCAGTGCGTCATACACGTACTGGATGGTTTGCCCTTTGCGGTCGGTCTTGCTGGTCAGGTTGTTGTTAGCGTCATACGAGTACGTCTCCACCAGGCCCGACGGAAACGTCGTCTTCGTCACCCGCCCAAACGCGTCATACGTAAACGACGTTGTGTTGTGATTCGCGTCTTGTATGCTCGTCAGATTGCTTTCCGTGTCGTACCCGTAGGTCGTCACATTGTTCGCCGCATCGGTGACGGAAGTCAGTCGGTCCGCGTCGTCATACGCGTACGTCGTCGTCTTCCCGTTCTGATCTGTGACGGAAGTGCGCCGCCCGCGATAGTCGTAGCCAAAGGTGGTCGTGGTGCTGTCCGGGTACGTGATTGTGGTCAGCCGGTCGCCGGCATCATAGGCGAACGTGGTGGTATGGCCGAGCGCATCCGTCACGGACGTGCGGTTGCCGTGCGCATCGTAACCGTAGCTGGTCACGTTGTTCTGCGCGTCCTTAATCGACGCGATCAATCCTACCGGTGTATACGTCAGCGTTGTGATGTTGCCCAACGGATCGGTGATCTGCGTCAACTCGCCTTTCGAGTCGTAGGCGAACTGCGTCGCACTTGCGGAAGTGCCATTGCCGGGAGCAGGCGTAGTGACGCTCAGCAAATTGCCATTCGAGTCGTAAGTGTTCGTGATGACATTCCCAAGCGGGTCGGTGGCGGTCAAGACTTCGCCAAAACTGTTATACGTGTAGGTCGTCGTGGCCCTGGTGGTCGAGTTGATCGGCACCGTGACGGTCAGAACGTTTCCGTTCGAATCGTAGGTGTAGGTTGTAGCGTTCCCGTTTTCATCGGTGCGCGAAAGAGGGTGACCGGCAGAGTCGTAGGTGTAGCTGATGTTTCCGCGCTGCGTGCACGTTGAGCATCCAGAACCCTGCCCAAACGTAGGCACCCACATACCGCCGATCATCGCTGATGTGTAAGTCGATTGGTTCCCTTTCGAATCCATCAACTGGGTGGTCTGGGTTATGGTGAACGCGGGTCCGGTCGACAGAAAGCCACCAACACTCACGTCGACAGGTCCCGAAATCGCGCCGAGGGGTACCGTAGCAACGATTTGCGTATCATTCCAGCTTTGAACAGCGGCCGGAGTTCCGTAGAAGTCTATGGTGCTGCTCGTCTGTGAAGTCCCAAAACCCGTGCCGGTGATCGTAACTGTGGAACCGGCGGGACCTATATTGGGAGAGATGCTCGTGATCGCCAATGGCTCGACATTGAACGGCACGGCATTGCTCGAAATTCCCTGGAGGGAGACGGTTACCGGACCGCTCGAGCCCTGGGGCACATAAACGGCGATGCTGCTGTCACTCCACACAGGAATTGGCGCATAGCCGAAATTCACTTTGACTTGCGCCGGCACTCCGTTGAACAGCACGTTAAAACCAGAAAGCATGGTTGCACCGAACCCTGAGCCGCTTACGACGACAGTTGCCCCGACCTCCCCGCTCGAGGGGCTGATGCTGGTAATCACCGGATGGTAGAACGTGAACGTGGAGTCGGTATTGCTCTCTATCGAATCGACAACTACGCTCACCGGCCCTGAACTCGCATTCGCCGGGACAACAGCGACTATTTCGCTGTTGCTCCAACTCGTGATCGAGCTTGCCACTGCCCCGTTAAAGCGGACTGAACTCGTGCCTTGAGAACTTCCGAATCCACTGCCGGTGATCGTCACCGATGTTCCGATGGTCCCGATGGTCGGCGAAATGCCCGAAACTAGCGGCATGGTCCCGCTCGTCACGGAGACATTGTCAAATGTCGCTGGATTCAGAGCGGCGCAATTGCACACCGCGAGGCCGAGATACACAGTCTGCGGCCAGCTAGTGCTTTGGGTTGTTCCTACCTGAGTCCAATTCTGGCTATCCTGTGATGTATAGGCGCTAACGTTCGCGCCGCTTCGCGCCAGCTTTACCCAGTATGGAAACGAGTCGGCAGAGAACGGCGTCGACGTATTTTGGATGGCGGCATTTGCGCCGCCGCTGGCTCTATATCCGAAATTAGACCAGCCAGCGTTGTACCACACAAAAGCATTCGCTGAACCCGCGTCCAGCGTCTGCCGCATCATTACACCCGCCTCGGTCCCGAAGGTCATCCCTTGCATATTACTGACGCGCGCCACGATTACGCCGTCGCCGGCGAGAGGTTGATAAACGAAATGGAACCCATCGACGTTCAGTGATCCAGAATTACTTCCGCCGTCGATGTTGGAACCCTGGGCATTGATTGTGAAGCTTCCGTTAGAGTAGGTGGCGCTTCCGGCAGTTCCAACGCTTCCGATGTCAGCGTCTAGCCATCCCGTGGGGAGCGGTTGCGAGGTAATAGTAAACACTACTGGATTGCTAGAATTCATGCTGGGCCCGACAGAGACAACCATATAGCCAGAAACCGCACCGGTGGCGATGGTAGCTGTGATGGAACTGTCGCTCCAGGAATTTACGGTCATTGCAGCGTTGCTCAACCACACCATGCTGCTCCCTTGGGAGCTGCCGAAATGAGAGCCACTGATGATTACCTGAGTTCCGACGGGGCCGGTTGTTGCCGAGAGCCCGCTGATAACCGGTGCAGGAGCCGCCGGAGTGCTGAGGGAAACGTTGTCGAATATCGCCGTCGTGCTTGGCAACGTCACAGCCAGTCCGACATAAACATTCTGCGCCATGGCAATGGTCTGCGATCTACCCACCTGAGTCCAGGTAACCCCGTCCAGCGAAACAAAGCCAGTGAACGTGTTTCCGCTTCGTGCCAGCTTCAGCCAATAAGGATAGGCCGCTGCGACGAATGTCGTCGCTTGATATGTCGTGCTCGCACCAGTGCTGGGCCGAGAATAGAGATACGCTTGGTTCGGCTGAAAGTAGGCAAACACGCTTGCAGAAGCCGGATCGAGCGTCTCGCGAATCATGATGCCGACCTGCGGCTGGCTCGACGGTTGAAACCTGATTACTCTAGCGATGAAGGTTCCATCGCCGGACAGCGGCTGGTAGGAAAAATGGAAGCTATCAGCATTTCCCTGAATTACCGTGCCAGCGCCTTTGATGGTGAACGTTCCATTCGAATTTGCATATGTTGCACTGCCTACACCCACCGAGCTCACATCTTGATCTTCCCACGAGGCTGGCAGTGGTTGCGATGTGACCTCGAGATAGACGACGTTGCTGCAATTCATGCTTGGGGCAACTACGATAGACAATAGACCCGATACCGCCCCAGCAGGAATCGTGATGGTGATTGAGGTCGCAGCCCAGGAAACAATCGGGACGGGCACGTCGTTAAGCGTAACCACGCTGCCGTTTTGCGTTGCCCCGAACCCCGAGCCTGAGATGACGAGTTGACCGCCCACTGGCACAGTTGAAGACGACAACCCGGTAATCACAGGCGCTGAGATCGAGCCAGTTGTTAATGAAACGTTGTCGAAACTGGCGCTCGCTCCCAAACTGCTCAGCGCCATCCCGATGTACACATTTTGTGCCATCGTAATCGTCTGGCTTGGACCGACTTGTGTCCAATAAACTCCATCCAGAGACGCCCAGGCCGTGAAAGTGTTCCCGCTCCGGCTAAGCTTGACCCAATACGGTGTCGCCGAGCTGACCAACGTTGATGCTTGATAGGATGTGCTGCCGCCAGTACTCGAACGGTAATAAAGCTGAGCTTGGTTGGGTTGGTAAAACACAAATGCGTGCGTCGATGATGGCGTAAGCGTCTCTCGAATCATGACCCCAGCTTGCGGCGAATTACCACCTTGCAGCCGCGAGACTCTGGCTACGATAGTCCCGTCACCGGAAAGTGACTGGTATACAAATTGGAACGCATCCGAGCTGTTGTAGATTGTTCCGGAACCACCCGAACCGGCGCTCAGGCTGAAATTGCTTGCAGAGTAGGTGGCGATTCCGCCGTTCTCGCCGATATCTTGATTCAACCAACTCCCCGGCAATGGCTGTCCGGTCACCTCAAACGCCACAGGATTACTGCTGTTCATGCTAGGTGCGACCGTAACTACAATCGGACCTGATGTCGCCCCGGAGGGGACTACAACCACGATCTCTGAATTGCTCCAGGTCTGAACCGGTGCCCCAATACCGTTCAATGTCACGAAACCACAGTTTTGACTGCCACCAAAGCCTGTACCCTCGATGGCAACCAAATTGCCGACTGTCCCCGTGGTAGCCGAAAGTCTTGTAATGAATGGCGCGGGCGAACCTGCAGTGCTTACCGAAACGCTATCAAACACTGCCGTCGTAAAGCTCGTGCTATTCTGGCTTCCAGCGACCAGCCCGATATAGGCATTTTGGGCCATCGTGATCGTTTCGCTCGGTTCGAATTGCGTCCAATTCACTCCATCTGGCGAGATGTAGTCACTGAACGTGTTTCCCGCGCGTACCAGCTTGATCCAATACGGAAGTCCAGGAATACCCGAATTGCCTTGCGAGTTCTCTGAACCTCCTGTCGCCGCCCGATAGTGGAATTCCATATAGCTGTCGTAGTAAGCGTAAGCATCGGCCGCATTCGCGGCCGCGCTTTCACGAATCATCACGCCTGCTACTGGCGACGCACCTTGGACACTCACTAAGCGAGCTACAATGGTGCCGTCCCCGGAAAGTGGTTGAGAAAGGAAGTTCAGCGCGTCCGCACTTCCGCTCGGTGGCAACCCGGACCCTAGGACCGTGAAAGCGCCGTTTGCAAAGCTTGCGCTTCCTGCAGCCCCGACTTGTCCAATGTCTGCATCCGTCCAGATCGAAGGAAGTGCGGCGAAACTTATCCCGTTGCTCTCTAGGCCTGCTACCGCCACTACGACACTGCCAGAGTTGGCTCCTGACGGCACCGTCACGGCAATGGTGGTATCGCTCCAACTTGTCACGGACGCGGAAACGCCACCGAACGTTACCAGGCCTGTTCCTTGTGTCGCACCAAAATGCCTTCCGGTGATTGTGACCGAATCGCCATAGTGGCCTGTAGTTTCTGAGAGGCCATAAATCGCCGGACCACCTTCGTCGTAAAAAGCCCAGGGTGCGCTTTGATTGCGGTACTCCGCAGTGATCCAGTCTGCAGTTCGCGCTGCCGAGGACACGCGGACCTCGCTTAGCAGCCCCCCGCCGCCCCGACCGCCAAATCCGCCCACTGACAAAGGGTCGGTGGTATCCGCTGCAACGGAGCCCGGTGAAGCACTTCCAACCAGCGAGCCATCCAAATAGAAGCTCAACGCGCTGTTCGAGTCGATCGTGCCCACGAGGTAGTGCCACTTGCCATCATTAATGGATGCCCGGCTCGCATTGATGCCGGAGCCGTAGTTCGGCAGTGAACGGAAGAAAACGGTCGCACCATACTGGCCGTTGTCATCCAGCTCCCAACCATTTGAAGACCAGAGGCTCTTGTCTAGAATCAGGCTCTGAGCACTCGAGTTCAGGCCCGTGGTCTTAATCCACACGGAAGAAGTCAGCGGTAAACCGCCGGGCAAGCCAGAACTCATGGTCACGCTGTTGGTGTTGGATACGCCATCAAAGCGCAAGGAACTGCCGGCGATCCCGTCAGAAGCCAGCGTGATCCCTGAAGCAGCCGGAGTTCCGTGGTTCGCATTTGCTGTTGAATCTTTCTCCGATCCCGATCCGTTCGGCGTTTGGTTAAAATGCCATACGCCTTTGTAATTGCCGTCCCATACGGCGGTCTTGTTGGACTGATCGCTCGTAACGGCGGAATTTCCATAAAAAAGGTAAAAGACCGTGTCCAACGTGTGGGATACGAGAGGAATTTGCACCCAGTAGTTCACGGCTCCGGTCGCGCCGTTATAGCTCTGTTGCTCGAAGGGAAGGATCTGCGTCCCAGCAGCATCATTCGTGAAAATGATGTCGTAGCCGTTCGCATTGGTTACGCCACCGCCATGCCCCGTCGTCGCCAGGTAGGTGTAGATACCGGAGAATAACAACGGGAAATTGCTCTGGTCCGTGTTTGGCACTTTGGTGTGATCAATGGTTATCGTGCGCCGATGCGCATACCCATTCGACCAGCTTTGCGCTGAGGAAGGGGCGGGGCAGAACAACAAAATCGGAAGGGTAAAGCTGAGAACCCAAACTCCACGAAGCGCTTTCGACATTAGTCATCCTCTGAGAAGGCGGCTGGCGGACTCCAGCGCTTGTCTGGGGAAAATCGCGCTCTGGGGATTGACGCCCGTCTCATTGCGGGTAAGTGAGAGTTAATGCCTCAACTCCATTCGCACGCGATGATGTCAAGCCTCGGCCTTTGGAGTCGTAGGTATGCGATTCCAGTATTTTTCCGTTTGAATCGGTAACTTGAGTGATCTGCGATGCAGAGTTATACGTGTAGGTAATGGTTGTCAAATCCGGTTTCGTCACTTGTGCCAAGCGACCGTTTGCGTCATATGAATACGAAAGCGACACTCCAAAATCGGATGTTACGCCAGTGACTAGGTTTGCGGAGGCTCCGGTTCCATATTGAAAGTAGAGATGCCGACCAGCTGGATCTGTAACTGTCGTCAAACGGCCCGTGCCATCGTAGGTCAGCTGCGTTGTATTTCCATTGCGGTCTACAATCGACGTCAGTAGTCCAGTGGCAGGATTGAAATGGCGTTTTTCGCCATCCTGAAACGTCACAACCCAATCGGAGGCGCCAATATTGGCGACTAAAGTCGCTGAGACATTTGCGGGAGCTGCGAGACTGAAGGTGCCCATGCCTCCGGTCGCTGCCAACCCGAAGGCCCAATAACCCCCGTTTCCACGGGCATACGTCAGCCAATTGTCGCCGCCCATAAAAATTCGCTCTTCGTAGGTTGAGCGCCAATTAGGTCCGAACATGCCGATTGACGAGGAGATTTGGGCGCTTGGCCACATGCTGTCCCATCGGCGGATCAAACTAAGCCCCCGTCCCAAACCGGGCAGGGAAACGTCTTGGTCTTCGACGTATGTATCGCCAGAGGTCAAATAGATAGGCCTTCCGCCGCTGACTGATGGTGCCCCTTTGCTACATTGAACGCAGGGTACGTGCGGGCAACTGGCTTTGTATGACGCAATCGTGACGACGTAAGTTCCCGGGTAAGGCGCATAGTAGAACCAACCCGGAGGATACCCGTCGGGAAACGGCCACCAATCGGTGAGTGCGAGGCAGGAGGCATTCGGCGGTACGGATTGCGCCGTAGCGCTAGAACCCCAACAGACTGTGAGGCCCAAGAAAAGGCCAATGCAGGTAGTCCTCTTAAACACAAAGCCCCCAATCCCCATTCCGCGTGGCCCTACATCAGCACACCGTAGCTAATGTCCGCACACCGAACTTGAGCTTCGGGAAAGGTGCGCAGTGGTGCAGTACGTCAGTTGGCTATCCCTTGCCCGCGAAACCGGTACATCTCCAGGCTATGCGCGGTTTACTTAACACGTTAGATGGATGGTGTCAACGGAAATTGTCCCCGGGGTGACGTCAAGCTGCTTGTGTAAATAGTTCGAGGGTATGGTTTTTTCCAGTCCTCGTTGAAACGACTGAAAATCGCATAGATAATCCGGTCCAGCTTTCCACGTTAGTGAACACGACCATGGGTCGCGTTCGTCGGCGCACTTCCACGAAGCAGCGCTCGATTATGTTGGTGGTGCGCAGTTTTCGCCACAGGTGGCGGGGGAAAGCGCAAAAGTGCAGCAACTCGGGCAGGTCCCGCTCTAGTTGACGCACCATCGTCGGGTACTGCCTCTGCCAGTGAAAACGAAAGTGCGCAAAGGCCCGTTGCGCGGCAGCGGCGCTGTCCGCAAAATACATCTTCTGCGCTTGCCTCTTGACCTGCTTTTCGTCTCTCCGTCGTACTTTCTCCAAGATATTGCGCATCTTGTGCACCCAGCAGCGCTGGTGTCGCGCTCGCGGATACACCGTTTCCAGCGCTCGCGCTAGCCCCGGACAGCCGTCGGTGATCACTAACTGCAAGTGGTAAACCGGAACCGATTCCGCACGGAGGAGGTTCCGAAACTTGCCAAGGGGGCGAAACGTGCAAGAACTAAGCGAACTGCAACGACAAGGCATGAGCATTCAAGGGATCAGTAAACTGACTGGCTGGGGTCGCAAGACGGTTCGAAAATACCTGCTGGACCCGCACGCTTTGCCGGAATACGGGCCACGGCCAAAGCGTGCCAGCAAGCTGGATCCGTTCAAGCCCTATTTGGAAGAACGTATGCGCGCGGGAGTGTGGAATGCGCAGGTGCTTTTGCGAGAGCTGCGGGAGCCCAACTACACCGGCGGATACACCATTCTCAAGGACTGGCTGCACCCGCAGCGGAGTTCGGCACGAGCCGTGGCGGTGCGACGTTTCGAAACACCGCCGGGCAAGCAGGCACAAGTGGATTGGGGACATCTGGGAACTTTGCAGTGCGAAGGCCAGGAGTGCAAGCTTTGGGCGTTTACCTTCACGATGGGCTACAGCCGACGCCTGGTAGCGGAAGTAGCAGTGGACCAGAAGATCGGCACGCTGCTGCGGCTGCACGAAGAAGCGTTTCAGCAGATGGGCGGTGTTCCCGAAGAGATTCTCTACGACCGCATGAGGATGGTGTGGCTGTGGACAGACGAGCGCGGCGAGATCGTCTGGCATCCGGTGTTTCTAGATTTTGCGCGCTACTGAGGATTCACGCCACGGCTGTGCCGGCCGTATCGCGCGCAGACCAAAGGCAAGGTAGAATCCGGGGTGAAGTATCTGCGCCGGAATTTTCTTTGCGGATTGCAGGGACGCGAGCCGCACAGTCTGTCGGAGATGAACGCGCAACTGCGGGAGTGGATCGCCGCCGTAGCCCACCAGCGCGTGCATGGAACCACGCGAGAGCAAGTCGCGGTGCGCTGGGACGTGGAACAGTTCAGTTTGCAGCCCATGGCCGACCGTCAGGCTATCCCTACGTGGATGGCGAACTGCGGAAAGTGGCCCGCGATGCCTACATCGATTGGCAAGGCAGCCGCTACTCGGTGCCTTGGCAGTACGTCGGAAAGGACGTTTGGGTGCGCGAACTAGCTGGCGAAGTGGATGTTTTGGATGGCCGCTGCCGCATTGCCATGCACCCCCCCGAGCACGACGCAAGCATGAAGTGGTGACGTTTCCCCCGCATCACCAAGGAATCCCGCTGGGAACGCGCAGAGCGGACAGCAAGCTCCTAATTCATGTACGGCAGAGCGCGCCGGTGGTAGAGAGACGGTCGCTACTAGCGTATGAGAGCGCGGTGAACGGAGGTGCGCGATGAACACTCTGATCGAGCGATTGCACACCGCGTTGGAGAGCTTGGGGCTGAAAGCTTTATCAGCAAGATTGGAGAACCTGTTGGAGCAGGCTTCGAAAAAAGAGCCGAGCTACGCCGATTTTCTAGACGAACTGCTGAGTTGCGAAGTGGAAGCACGACGCGCTCGCTACCTGCGCGCCAGACTGCAGTTGGCGCATCTGCCTTTCGTGAAAAACTTCGAGCAGTTCGATTTCCGCTTCCAACCTTCCATCGACGAGCGTCAGATTCGGGAGCTGCGTTCGCTGCGATTCATCCACGAACTCAGCAATGTGATTTTCGATCGGCGAACTGGGAAATTTTCATTCGGCGTTGACAGGTTCCCCCCTTCTCGCCCAAAGCCATAGTGAGCAGCGATAGCTTCTAGGAGTGTGGACTTCCCAGTTCCATTTTCGCCCACGAAGAAACAAACCGGGCTCCTAAGCTCAAGGGCCTCAAGGGAGGCGATAGGCGGGATGCTGAAGGGATACTCGTCCCAGCGAGCTACACGCTCACGTAGCAACTTGACACTCTTGAGTCGCGCCATCTGGAAGGCTCCGATATCGCTTCCCACTATCGCATCGCAGGAGTCAGTGACGGACTCCCTGGTGCGGTCAGAGGGCCTGCCGGGGAGCGCTTGGAGAGCCAGCCTCCGTCGGCAGCCTTTCGTTAGCCGCCCCGAAACCCTACTTGCGGTTGCGAATCGCGATGCCGAGGGCGATGATGCCGACGATGAGTTGAGCGATGCCGAGAAGCAATGTTGCTAGTGTCATGAGCGACGGTTCCTTGGGCCGTTGCCTATGAGTTCGATAGGCGCCTGGTCCTTCTCAAAACGGACGCATTTTCCGCGCCGCAGTCCCGTTTCAGAACGGACGCATCTCCTCGCACGACTAAGTTCCTTAAATCTCTCCAACGAAAACGCCGTGTTCCTGGCAGTTCATCTGCAAGGAACGGCACAGAGGTTGGAGAGAACGGATGAGACTCAGCGTCTTGGCCGCAGCGATCTTTCTTCTTTCGGGGCCTCTTGCCGCGCAGACGCCGCCCGAAACCGAAAGCCGCGCCGACGCATTCATACAACCTGGACGGAGCGCTCCTCTCCCCGAAAACCCAAGACCCAAGCCGGGCATGAAGGTCCTTCGACCTTGTCCGCTTTCTATCCTGCGGTGCGCATCTGCGGTGCCGCACCCTCACTCGACCTTTTTTACGGACACGGACCGTTCCTGGTGGGCCGCATTCAAGCGTCCGCCGATGTTGGTCGCCACTGGCATCATCATCGGCTCGATTATCGTCGACGTTGAGGGGACGCATGCCTGCCTGCGTGCGGGAACCTGCACGGAGGGAGATCCCCTCTTTGGCACTCATCCAAGCAGGCTGCGGCTGTACGGGACAACGGCCCCTTTAACGGCTGCGGCCGTCTGGATGCTGGTGAAGGGCAAGCAATACGGCTACGGAAGGTGGGTACTGCTCGCGGCTGCTCCATGCACGATCATGCACATTCGCCTCGGCATCAGCGGATTTCAACACGCGTCGAAATAAAGATCGCGATTTTTTAATCCGATAGAACGTCTGCGACCCTCGTTTGCGTGCGGTCGCAGGGCTCTTCGCAATCGATGATTACAGTGATCCCCAAGAGTTGAGGTTCAGGTCTGACTCAGGAACTCGGAAGGAAAGCTGGCACGTTGCCAGGATGGCCGCGCACGGATTGTGGTCGGCGGGCATCCGCCCGCGCGCCACTCAAAGGTCAGGTGTGTCGGCCTGCGCTCGAATGAGCCGATGGTCCGTCGAGAACATCTGGTAGTTGGTGAACTGGCCTTTGCTCCAGTACTTCTTGTTGCCAAGCCAAATTTCATTGTAGTAAGTGAGTGGGACGGTCTGCTGAACTGGTCCCGCTTGCCGGAGGGGACCGTATGTGGTGACCCCGAAGAAGTCCCTCCAGTTGCGCTTTAGATCGTAGTGCTCGGAGAGGCGAAGCAGCTTCCCTTCCTGGTCAGTCCAGACCTCCCCGTAACACGAGGCCGTTTCCAAATAGCTGGAGTGGAAGAACCCCCAGTTGGTGGTTGCCTCCAGTGAGCACACATTGTCCTCGGTGCTTCCCACGTACTGAAAAACCTGGATTTTCTGGCCGTCCACACTGCGGCCCGGCATCTGGCGGATTTTGAGCGAGTACCGCCGCGCAACCATGAGGACATTCGTGGACCAATCGGTTGACGGGTTCAGGTATTTGTTCAATGGAGGGCTCGGAATATCCCCCAACTCCTTCCTGCCATCCGGTAGTTCCCGGAAGGTTTGCCGACCGTCCACGATTCGGACCTCATAGTCTTCGCGGTACGCAGGCTCCTTGTTTCCCGATCCCCACTCGACGGTTTGGGTTGCAATAAGGTTTTTCATCATCTCTGCTTGCTCGTCGGCACGAGACCTCAATCGGACGACCTCGGGTGGCTCCGCGTCTCGGTGCTGCAGAGCGTCGACACGACCGGGCTCCCAGCGCGGATAGAAGTCCGGCGCAACGGGAGGGACGCCCTCCGCAATCGCAGGAAACAGCTTTTGAGCCAGGAATGGTTGTACGCGGCTTACGAATTCCGCCAATGTCTTCGTCGGGATGGCCAGCGCAACATTTCCCTCGCGGCCTAGCGAGCTGAGAACTCCGACAATCTTCCCGGAGCTGTCATCCACAACGATGCCGCCGCTCGCGCCACCGTGAATCCGTTTGCCTTCGGCAGGGTCATAGTCGAAGGCGAGCAGCCCAGTCGTTGTCCTGCCTTTGTAGGTGGCCTCGAATCGGACCAATCCTCGAACCGGACTCCCCTCGAACGGATACCCATAGATGCTTACTCTTTGGCGCAGCTCTGGTTCGTCCGAATCATATGCGAGCCCGTGATGATGCGCCAGCGGATGGCGCAGTTCGAGAATCGCCAGGTCGCGGCCCGGCACATACACTTGCGACTCCCAGGGAGCCATTTCCGAAACGTTGGCGGTCGCGCCAGCGTCATGCGAGCTCGTGTCGTAGTAGCGATGGACAATCCAATGCCGTTTGATCCACGGGAGGCGCGATTTTGCTGCGACATGGTAGTTCGTGCAAATGAAGCGGCACTCGGGGTCCAGACAGAAACCCGTCCCGCCCGTTAGCGCAAAACCTCCTCCAAGAGGAATCGCGGCGAGACTGGTGATGGTCGGAGCATCAATTCGCAGGACAGTCTTCTCGATCTCGGTGTGCTTCTCTTTCGCGACCGCTGCCGTGGGAACACAGCATACGACAGCCACCACCAACAATCCGCGCAACCGCATGGGCACCTCCGGCCCACGCCCGTTGCAGGTATCGAACCAAGGAAAACCTCCTCTTGTTTGCTATGGCTTGCGACTACCTCGAACGACAGGGCGAAACCAAATGGGAACACGCCGCGGATTCTCGTTTCATTTTGGCGCCGCAAACGCGGCACCGCTGTGAGTACAACCCATATTCGGGCGGATTACTCTGGACTGTCCCTGGGACTAGGCTCTCGCAGAACTTCGATCATGGGTTCTCCTTTCGGGAAATGCTCTTTCCGCGAAGAACAAGACGGAACGAGGATCGCGGCCTCCAATCCCATGCTTGACAATGTTATTACCTCTTGGTAATCTCCAAACTGTAATTACTGAACGCATAATATATCGGCTGGAGGCCACGGCGGTGTCCGAACCCACCCGGGCGTTGTCGCAAGGGAAGGCACTAGCATCACGCATCTCGCGTCGCCACCTGCCGGGCCATACCCGTCTCGGCACCCCCTCGTCATTCTCTGCAGCAGGATTCGCAAAGAGCCAGGTTGGCCAATTCATCTGCGAGCTATTGGCCGCTTCCCGCCTGGGCATCGCGGTCTTCGACCACACCCTTCATTGTGTTGCCCTGAACTCCGAGTTGGCATCGCTCCTGGCCGGTAACGAAACGACCCTGTCCGAAACCGTCACCTTGCACGGGCCAGAACTGCGCGCCTGCATTCGCGAAGTGCTCATGACCAGCGCCCCCGTCGTGGGAGTCGAAGTGAGCCTCCCAGTCTGGGCCGAGCGCCGGGTCTTCCATTCCATCGCAAATTTCTTACCCATCCGAAACGCCGGTACCGTCCGTCACGTGGTCGCGATTTTCATCGATGCGAGCAGCAACTACCGTGCTCAAACCCAGATCCCCTCGTTTGTGAACCATGAGACGGCTTCCGTCACGCAGTGCGAAAAACATAGCCAACCCGGAATGATCGAGACCAATGCCGATTTCATATCCTCAAACCCGGCCCGCACCGCTCCCTCCCGTTCTCGTCCTCGGAAGCAAGAGCGTGCCAGACCCGAGCCAGCGCAGAGACCGCTTTCTGTACGCGAGGAGGAGGTTCTGCGCCTGATTCTCGAAGAAAAGGGCAACAAGGAGATTGCTTACCAGCTCGGTCTGGCCTTGAGCACCGTGGAGACCCATCGAAAGCACCTAATGCTCAAATTGGGAGTCCATTCCACGGTCGAACTCGTGCTGCTCGCCGCGCGAACGGGGCGGGTGAGGATCCCGAGCCTACCTGAAAATCACTACTCCGGATCCGCTACTCTAAAGTAAGCAATAAATATAGTGAGGTACATAAACAGGTAGCATAGGGCAGAAAGAGGGCGTCCATGCTCCGCCCTCTGCCCGTAATCCCGTCTCTCCGAGCGGTCGAGCCAATTCGCCGACTCCGCGGCGGTTCGCAGTCGCACCTCATGCGTGCCTCGGACGGGCGCCTCTACGTCGTGAAATTCAGGAACAATCCGCAGCATCCCCGCATCCTGGTCAACGAACTTCTCGCAACCCTGCTGGCCGCGCGCATCGGCCTGCCCACGGCGCCTGTTGCCCTCATGGAGATTTCTGGTGAATTCATTGAACGTAACCCCTCACTCTACATCGAACTGACGCGCGGCCGCACTCTCTGCCTGGGGGGATGCCAGTTCGCATCGCGCTATCTGGGCAGCCCCATCGGAACGGCGGCAGACTTGCTCAACTGGCCGGAGGGGGCGGTGGAGAACGCCAAGGATTTCATCGGCATGCTTCTGTTTGACAAATGGACCTGCAACACCGACGGAAGGCAAGTCGTGTTTGTTCGACAACGGAATTCGTCGACTTATCGCATCCATATGATCGACCAAGGGTTCTGTTTCGACGGCGGCAGGTGGTGCTTCCCGGACGGCCCGATTCGCAGCCTGTACTGCAATCGGCGGGTCTATGCCGGAATTACGGGACTCGAATCGTTCGAGCCTTGGCTCAGCCGGCTACAAGCAGATCTTACTCTTGATGCCATCCTCGAAACCGCGTCGCAAATCCCCAGCGAGTGGCTTGAACCGGGCGACGCCCTCCTGAAATTGGTCCAGCGGCTGGACCGCCGCCGGAAACTCCTCTCGCAGCTCCTGTTCTCCATGCGCGACGCCTCTCCGCTGGTCTTCAATGCCTGGAAAACACCCTCAGCAAGAGTCAGTGGAGCGCATGCTCCGCTGGCATGACAGCACCTCAATAACCAAGCTGCTCCTCCGCCTGACAGGTACGCGACGGGGGAGCGTACCGAAAATGCCATGGACACTGCCTTCTTGATTGATTCCTCGAACCCACGCAACACGGGAAATCCGCAAGTCGGCCCAATCGCAATGCACAGCTGGTACCCGATCTCCATCGCGACCTTCGCGACCTGCCAGCCTGTGTACAACATTCGGTAGCTGGGACTTCTGCTTTCTAACTCATCGTACTTCCAGAACCGCCCTCGAAGGTCCTTTCGAGAGGACTCCCGAGAACTCCTGATTTGTCGAGTTCTGGTCATTGCCCTTCCTGCCCAAAGCTGCGCTTCGCCGCCCGCCTTTGCTGTCAAGGCCGTCCGCTTCGCTTCCGTGAACGCCAACAACGCGGCCTTGACAGCGCGGTCGGCGAAGCGCGTGGGCTGGCCAGGAAGGGCATTTTGCTTCTCTTTTTCAGGCGGAAACCACGCCTGAAAACGGGAAGAAAGACGAGGAAATCTCGAAATGACAGAACGACAGCAGTTGACGTGGCGAGAACTCTTGCGGGATGCCGTCGAAACGCCCGGGCGCTTGCTCGAAGCCTACACGGCGTTCCACGACTACAGCTTCGGCAATGCCTTGCTCGCGCTCGAACAGTGCGCCCGGCGAGGCCTGCAACCGGGACCGCTCAACACCTACAAAGGATGGCTGGAACGGAAACGGCGAGTCCGCAAAGGCGAACGCGGCATCACCCTTTGCATGCCGATGCCGTACAAGCGAACCGCCGAGGAACGCGGAAACGTGGATGAGGAAGACGGCGAGGAAGTCCGCCGTGTGTTTCGCTTCCGGGCGTTTTGGTTTGTGCTGGCGCAAACCGAGGGCGAGGAAATCTGTATCCCGCCGATTCCCGGCTTCGCCATCGACACTGCGCTCGGTGCGCTCGCTATCAAGAGAATTCCCTTCGATGAGATCAACGGCAATATCCAAGGATTCGCGCATGGACGGGAACTCGCCATCAACCCGCTCGCCGCGCTCCCGCACAAGACGACCTTCCATGAAATCGCTCATATCGTTCTCGGACATACTGGCGGCGAACGGCTCGTGGACGGCGAGCAAACCGCGAAACACATCCGCGAAGTCGAAGCGGAATCCGTGGCATTGATTTGCTGCGAGACGCTCGGCCTTCCCGGCGCGGAGTTCTGCCGCGGCTACATTCAGCACTGGCTCAAGTCAGAAAAAGAGATTCCCAACCGAAGCGCCGCGCGGATATTTGCCGCCGCGACCTCCATTCTGAAAGCCGGAAGCACGGGAGCGGTCGGCCAATAGCCCGACCGCCTTCTCTTTTGCCGTTGGGCCCCCTTTCGGAAAAAGCAAAGGAGAAAGAAACGAGTACAGCAGCAAGCAGTGCAGTTCAACCGGACGGAGGATCGTTGCCATTCCCCTCCAGGCCGTCCGCGAATCGGAGAGCAATCCGTGCAGTAGCTACAGCGCGGAGGCGCTCGCCGAACTCGCAGCCAGCATCAAGAAAGACGGCGTCCTGCAACCGGTCAACGCCGCCTCTGCCGGGTGCTGGCTTGGGAGCCGAAGAAACGCAAGCCAGCAGCCAGCGCGGAGCTCGTTAGCTATGCCAGCATTGGCGCAAGCCAAATTCGGCGGATGACCACGGCGGACTAGCACCGTTTCGTGTTCGTTTGTGCGCTCGCGGACGACTTGTACCCTCCGAGCTATGCCGGCGCACAGCCACTCCGCAAGGAATCACAGTTGGCCCGAATCGCAACGCGCTACAAAATCGATATCAGCCGCGTCATCGCCGCCGTTCGCGCGGAGTTGACAAAGCCCGCGAATGCGGCAAAACGAGCCAATGGCGCATTGCAGCAGCAGCGGAAGCAAGCCTAAATTCGATCGGCCCCGAAAGCAGCCCAGCACCCAGTCGCTTCCTGCTCTCCCGACAGCTTCCCGTTCTCCAGCGAGAGGCAGCAACAAGTTGATTCTCCCCGCCTCCTTACCTTCCTGGCCTCGACGGATGCCGGCTGCTGACACACCGCCAGCGGCCCGCGCTATCGCCCTTCCGGAACGCACGAGCGTTCGTCGAGATGCGCCACTGCCAGCACAGGACCAAGCGTCCGAAGCGGAGCGCTCCCCCGCACGACCACGTTCAACGCGAATAGCACCCGTCTCGTGCTGCCGTGCCTTTGGCATCGCGCGATCCAACCAGGTCCCTGAGTTCAGGCACGCTCCTTCTTTCTGCCCCATTTTCCTGGGCACGGCTTCAGGCTACTTCCTGCGTCCGGCAGTCCCGTAGCCGGGATGCAAGAATCGCACTTCACGGCTTCTGCTTTCCCGGTTCTTCCCGAAGCCCATCGGGTCCCTCCCATAAAGCAGCCGCTTGCTTTGGAAGCAGAAGCCCTCGCTCTTGGTGCCCCAGGAAAATGGGGCAGAAAAAAGGAGATTCAAACATGTCTTACCTGAACGCAGTCACCCTCGTCGGATTCGTGGGAGCCGATGCCGAGCAGCGGCAAGCCCGCAAGAACGGCGCAAAATTCACCGTCTTGTCCGTGGCCACGCAGCGCTCCTGGAAGAATGCGGACGACGAATGGTCCTCAAAAACCGAGTGGCACCGCGTGTGCATCTTCCGGCCGCGCCTTGCCGAATACGCTTTGTCTGCGATCAAGAAGGGCGCTCACGTCCTTGTGGAAGGCAGTCTGATTAGTTCGACCTACGAAGCGCCAAACGGCAAGAGCAAGAAAGCGAAAACCACGAAAGTGACCTCGTGGTCGATTCGCGCCGACGTCGTCAGGAAGCTCGACCGCGGCGAACCCGAGCCGCAGACGCTGGCAGCCGTCTCCGAGCCTTCGGCCGAGAGCGCCGAGAGGTCGGAGGAACTGCACTACTGAGCGCCCGCTCAAAAAGGCCCTCCGGCGATCCAGCCGGAGGGCCTTCCTGTTTGGACTCATTGCGCAGCGCTGTCAAAGGTATGCGGTGCGCGCGAGGTCCCCTAGCCGGGATCACGCGAACGCGCGCTCTATTCCGGCGCCCGCTTCAGTGTGGCCGCGGCGGCGGGTAGCGGCGATCGATGGCTTCGAGAATGCGTTCGGCTTTGCGGACGGCCTCCTCGATGGCGGCCATACTCCTGGGTGTAGGCTTGTCGTCGCAGTCAGCGAGCTTGCGGGCGGCAAGAATCGTCGCGGCAAGAAGAAGCGCGTGCTTGCGCTGTTCGTTCATGGGTTCTCCGGCAGAGACAGGAACGCGGGAAGCGGGAGGACAGGTTGCCCGAGTGCGGGAGGCGTGTCCAGCGGAACATCCCATTGCGGGATTCCTATAAGAGGCGCGGTTCATGCCAGAACTTCATCGAGCATCCGCTGAACGGAATTCGGATATTTCGACCGGTACCGGCGCAATTTCTGAGATTATATTTGGTGCGGCACGGCAGAATCAAACGGCTCCGGCGTTTCCGGGTCGCTCCTCAGCGCGGGCTCGCCTCTTGCTGCGCGCGGCCACTCTCCCCGTGAACGCCAGCAGCAATCTGCGGTCGGCCTCATCGGTCCTGCGCAAAACCTTAATCAGCTTTCGGAGATACGCCGCCTGTTTGCCGGAACTGGCAAAGAGATCCTGGTCCGCCGGTTTTCCGCGGAAGACGTTCGGAACCGCGGGCGGATGCTCCCCATGGTAAAAGAGCTGGTACAAGGGAATTTCGAGAGCTCTTGCCAGCTTCTCGAGGGTCTCGACCGCCGGTACCGTGTGCCCGTTCTCCACGCGCGAGATGTAACAGCGCAAGAGTCCCGTCCTTTTCTCGATATCTCCTTGCGAAAGTTTCTTGCTCTTCCGCAGCTCCCGTAGACGATCCCCGATCAGCATGCGCCCTCCTTCTTAGTCTCCTGCTGTTCCTTCGGCTTCGACCAGCCGATGAGTGACCCCAATGACCCGCCCGATAATGTCCGCCTCACGCGAATACGCGAAACGGCGCACCGGGCATTTGGATTTCGGATGCGGTACCGCCAGCAAGTGCCCGTCGCGCATCTCGCACCAGCTGCAAATGAACTCGCCGCGCAGTTCCACGAAATAGATCGGACGGTCGTCCTCGTCCTCCCACTGGGATGGCGCGATTTTTCTCTGGTTCTGGTCAATCTGCACGATGGAACCGGGCCGAATGATCGGGAACATGGTACGGTCCGTAAGACCCACAAATCCATACACGCCGTTGCGCAGGTCCATGTGTTGCAGCAGGCGAATCGGGACTTCGCCCCAGATCTTTCCGAGCTTCACGAGCAGATTGGTGCGGTCGAGCTTGAACTGCCTTTGCGACTTCATGGGTACCGCGATGGTGTCGTCCTCGCCCGGCAAGCGGATGTCCAATTGCGTTTTGGCCGGCCCGAACATCGCCTGGTCGCGGCTGAAATCGCCGAAATCGCACCCGAAGGCCGAAAAGATGCTGGACCAGTGAATGTTGTAGATGGCCCCAAGCGAGTACTGCTTGCAGGCACTCGGCGTATAGGTTCCGTTTTCGATGTTGTTCAGCCAGCCGCGCGAGATCAGGTAGTCCGGGTTTTGCTTTTTCTCCGCAAGTTGCCGGCTGCGCTCCTCGACCTGCCGCAAGCTCAACCCGAGGCGTTCTCGTATTCTCTTCAGGCGAAGACCTACCCGCTCGGACTGGGTACTTGCTTCCATGGAAACCACGTGTTTTTCTTAGTTGGTTACTACACGCCGCTTGACGTGCCTATACCTTAGCACAGCGGGTCGCCAGCTCCCGCTGCCGGGCGTTTCGTCTGGTATTCCGGACACGCGCTGCGTCCCGAAAAACAGCCAAGCCAAAAGTTTGTCGCCCATGGCCTCACCATGGCCTTGCACTGTCGGAATCATGAGGTCTTCCCGTTCTTCCGAGGACAGTCGAACCGCAAGAATACAGAAGATTCTGGCGTCCCGCGGCCTCACCTTCGCGGATGCCTATCATGCGTCCCGAACTCCCGGTTCGACACCTTCACTCTATCCGCTTCCCCGCCACTTTCGCCGCGCGCTCGACGATCCGCGGTTCGTTCCCACCTTGTATCACCTCTTGACCCTCAGCCGGCTGACCCGCTACCCGCTTGCCGATTGGCTCGCGGTCGTAGGATTGTCGTTCGCGGAAGTCGCGCGCCTTCAGACGTTGCTCCCGACCGACCGCACTGTCGAACTCGACGCGCAAACCTGCGGCAGCAGACACGCCGTAGGGTGGCTTGAGGAATCGCGCGCGCCAGACTTTGCCGCGCCACTCACACCCCTGACCAGCTGGCTCGGACTCACTCCGGCGCGCATCTCCCATCCCGTTCGAATGAGTCCGCGTTCCTCCTATCGCTTCGTGAAGATCGGGACAGAGGATGCGTTCGCGTTCCCAGACCTGCTGCCTGGAAGCATTGTCCGTATTCGTCTGCGTCCCGCGAACAAGAACTTCACGACGCCCGCCGCACCCCCATCGGGAGTCTTTCTCGTCGAGCACAGCGAGGGCCTCGTCTGCACGCGCCTCGGTCAAGCCTCCAACGGAAAACTTGTCTTGTGTTCAAGACGATTGCCCTACGCGCCCGTGGAACTCCAGCCGCGCACGGAAGCGATCCTTCACGGCAGAGCCGACCTGGAACTCCGCATGCTCGGCAACACGGAAAACCCTGTCGTTCCGCCGCGTCTCGGGCGGTTCTGGACCCCGGCGAAGCTGTGCGACGCGCCTCCTCGCGATACCGGAGAATTCATTCGGCGAGCGCGACGGCGTTCCGGCTTGACCTTTCGCGAAGCCGCGAAGCGCACCAGGCAGATCGCCAAGCGGCTAGAAGACGCGCGATACTATTGCGCTCCCGCCACCCTCTCCGACCTGGAGGCCGCAAACCGCCTCCCCCGGAACATTCACAAGATCATCTCCGTTTGCGCGGTCTATTTTCTGAGCCCCGCTCTATTGTTGAATTTCGCGGGCGTGCCCCTCGAAGCACCAGGATATCGCCGCCTTCCCGAAAAGTTCCTGCCCGCCATGCCGGCCGCAACCACGCGTTTGAAGCCCTCGGCGTTCTTCAAAGCCATCGAGAAACGTTTTGGGCGAATTCCCTACTTCCTGGGCCCATCGCTGGCGCACCTCTTTCCTGTTCCCGGCTTTTCGCCCCGGGATGCTTTTTGGGCGGGAACCCTTCGCGCACCGAAACGGTCCGCCCTTGCCGGAGCGCTGTTTCTCGGTTTGGACCGCCGGCAAAAATTCCCGCGGCCGTCATTGTCCTCACCCGCGTCACAACAGCCTTTGTACGTGCTGCTGCGGCGCGACGGGACCTACCTGTGCGGCTCTTGCACGTTAGAGAACAGCGTGCTGATTCTGCGGCCCTGCCAGGCAGACCAGCCGAAAGTCTTGCGCCTGCGGAATCATGTCGAGGCTGAGGTCGTCGGCAGAGTCACCGCTGTGCTGCGCCAATTGCGGCGTTCTTCCGACTAGCGGCACAAACCCGAACACGCCTGGAGCCGCGACGACGACGCCCACAGGCGCAAAAGCCGCGCCTTGTGCGGTGATTGGCCATCGCTAGTCACCATCGCGAACACTTCTTCGAGGAAATGGCTTTTGCACAACACGCGTGGCAATTTGCACGCATCGCAAGGCACCGAGCGCAGGAGCTCTGCCCGATGCTGTACCTCTCGCAACACCTTCGAACCGTGACCGACGCCGACGGCGGAGTCATTCTCGACCTGTCCCGTGGTCAGATCTTCCGGTGCAATGCGACCGGCGCCATCCTCCTCGAACTTCTGGCGCGCGACCTCGACGAGGCCGCCGTCGTCTCAGAATTCAGCCGACTCTGCCAGGTTCCGCCACCTTGTGCCTCGCGCGATGTGCGGGATTTCCTCTCGGCCCTTTCCCGTTTGGGCTTGCTGCAACGCCCTCGGTCTTCCGCCAATCCGCGGTGAAACCTATGCAGCGATCGAACGCCCTTCCTCCCAAACGAGCCGCAACTGCCAGGCCATTCTCGTTCTCGCTGCTCCTGCGCGCTTACATCGCCCTCCTGCGGATGGACCTCCAGCTCGCCTTCCGCGGATTTCCGTCGCTGCACCGCACGGTAAGAGAACTGCCCGTCAAAGCGGGCAACGGAACCGTTGACGAGATCTGCCGCGCGGCGGACCTCGCTTGCGTGTTCTATTTCAAGCAGGTCCTCTGCTTGCAGCGGAGCGCAGCCACCACGGCGCTACTGCGTCGCTGCGGAATCCCGGCGCAGATGGTGATCGGCGTCCAAGTGTGTCCATTCCGCGCACATGCTTGGGTCGAAGTCGCGGGGCAGGTCGTCAACGACAAGCCGTATGTCTCCGAACGCTACCTGGTCATGGACCGATGCTAGCGGCGAATGCCGGGAGGATAACGTGAGCATCCAATTTGGCAGATGGAATCTCGATGGACAGCCCGTGGAACCCGAGTACATCCGGGGGGTCCAGAAGCTCCTGCTCCCCTACGCCCCAGACTCGCTCACCATCTGCACGAACGGCTCGTTCTGCGTCTTGCATGGTGCATTTCATACGACCTCCGAATCCCTCGAGGATCGCCCGCCCCTCCTCGCCCCTTCCGAGACGTTTCTCACCTGGACGGGCCGCCTCGACAATCGCTCTGAACTCCTTCGGGAGCTGCGCGAGCATGCGGGAGGCGCGTCGGGCGACGCCCACATTGTTTCTTCCCTTTACGGATGCAATGGCCCCCGTTGCCTTGAGCAGCTTGTCGGCGATTGGTCCTTAAGCGTGATGCGCCACCGCGAGCGCAAACTACTCCTGGCCGTCGATTTCCTTGGAGCCACACCGCTCTACTTCCTTCGGAGCGGCAACCACATCGAATGGTCGAGCGTTCTCGAAGCCCTGGTCCTGCTCACCAACCGGACGTTCACCCTGTGCAAGGCGTACGCGGCCGGCTGGCTTTTCGGGTTTCCTGCGGCGGACCTTACTCCCTATGAGGAAATCCGATCCGTCCCGCCCGGCTGCGCTGTGGAATTCTCAACCAGCGGAATGCAAGTGCGGCAGCATTGGGAATTCCGCCGGCGAGGTTTCCCCCGACTCTACACAAACGGAGACTACGAAGAAGAGTTCCGCCTTCATTTCACGGAGGCCGTGCGCCGCAGGTTGCGCTCGAACGGAACGGTTCTCTCTGAACTGAGCGGAGGTCTCGATTCCTCGTCCATCGTCTGTGTGGCGGACAGGATTCTCGCCCGGGAGCCCGGCCTCGCCCAAGGACTCGAAACCTTGTCCTATCTGGACGACTCTGAACCCAATTGGCAGGAGCGCCCATTCGTTGAAGCGGTCGAGTCGCTCCGCGGCCGCAAAGGATTTCACGTCGACGTCAACCACCTGTTGTCCTTCCTGCCGGAAAGAGACTCCGAAACGTTTCCCTGCACACCTGCAACCGGACTTGTTCCGTCCTTGCCGCAACAGCAAGTCTCCCGATTCCTCGAGCAACAGGGGATTCGCGTCGTCCTTTCCGGAATGGGAGGCGACGAAGTGACCGGAGGCGTACCCGATGGAAGCCCCGAACTTGCGGACCTGCTGTGTGCAGGACACTTTGGCACTTTCTTTCGCCGGGCGCTGGCGTGGTCCCTCGAGACAAGGCGTCCGCTCCTCCACATAGCTGCGGACTCCGTACGCGCATTTTTCCCCCAGCCCTTCCCGTCGCGTTACCTCCTTCGCCAAAAAGTGCCATGGATCCATGCCTGCTTCGCGGCCAAGCACGGCTCCGATCCGGCCTGCCGTCCTCTGCGGCTGGCCATCGGTCGAGAACAGCCGAGCGTCCAGGAGAATCTCTACACTCTCGAAAGCCTTCGTCGCCAAGTCGCTCATGCGCCGCTGCCCGTCCATCCGCTTCGAGAACGCCGTTATCCTTTTCTCGACCGCGACCTGATCGAATTCCTGTACTCCGTGCCGCGAGCGCAACTCGTTCAACCGGGACGCCGCCGGTCTCTGATGCGGCGGGCGTTGCGGGCGCTTGTGCCCGAAGCCGTGCTCGAACGAAAGCGAAAAGCCTATGTCGCGCGCGCTCCCCTCGTCTCCATTCGCGCTCAAGAAGCCGAACTGACGCTCTGGACGGCGGAGATGATCGCCGGTGAAATGGGCCTCGTTGATCGTGGCCTTTTCCATCAGGCGGTCGCCCGCGCTTGCAGCGGCGAGGATACTCACCTCTGGCGTATCAGCCGAACCCTCGACCTGGAATTCTGGCTCCGCGACCCTCGCCTTCAGGCCCGCGTGTCTTTCGGAACGCGCAAGCACGATCCGGCACGGCACGCTGGACCGCGGAACTCCGACGGAGAGGTCCGTCGAATCTGCCCAGCTGGGAAAACTCAACCGGAAAGGAGGTGGAGAACGTGAAATACGAGAAGCCCGAAATCGTCTGCGTGAATGACGCGGCCCGGAGCATTCAGCAAATGCAGAAGGACGTCATCGCAGCCGACCACTCGAACGGCACGAACCTTCCGCCAGCGTTTCCCGCGGAAGAGTAAGTGAACGCCGGGGTGGTTCCTGGCCAAAGCCGCCCCGGCATCTAGTTTGCGGATTTCTGACGAAGCTGGTCGAGTTGCATCCGCATACCCCGCCATCGTTCGTACTGCTCGCGCTTCGCTGGATCGCTGTCCTCTTCGCCTTTCAACCAGAAACAAAACCAATCCACATTCCCTTGCTGCGAAGTCATCCGCTCCCAGGGTTTCACGAGCAGGTGGGTTCCGTCAGGAATGTAAATCAGATCCACCGGACGGTCCAACATCACGAGCTTCGCGTACCATTCCCAGTTGCCAATGACAGAGGAAATGTCGCCATAGCCCTCCAAACGCACGGGGGTCTTTACACGCTCAATAGCAAACGACGGCGACCTCTCAAGCCACAACCCCAGCGTCGCCCCGAAGGGCTCTCCGCCATTCACCGTCATCCAATCGCGTTTCGCGTAGGGATTAACCAGATATTGCAGGTACCCGCCATCAAACCCATCCGCAGCCGTTGCCGCGGCAAAGCGATAGGAGGAATGCGTCAGCGTGTATTCAACGCTGTACACGGTGCGACTGAATCCGATGATCCCCACCCGGTTAGGGTCAATCAAGTTGCGTGCGTCCAGGTAGTCGATCGCGCCCTCGTACACCGCCATCTGCCGCGGCGCCTCGGCCGGCGTGCGCCACGCCCGCGCGTCGCTCCCCGGCTCAGTACCCGACCCTATCTGCAAAACGAGAATATCGCGCGCCGCCAAAGGCTGCGCCGCGAACGCGCTGTTCCAGGGTCCGTTAATCCAAAACTCGTCTTTCGAAAATCCATGCGTCTGCAGCACGACCGGATAACGCCGTCCCGGTTTGAAATGCGGTGGATAGTACAGGCCGCCTTCTACCGTGTGACCGTCCTTCGCGAGCCAACTTACGTGCTCCACCTTCCCGAACTCGAGCTCTCGGAACTGCGGATTCAAGTCCCACAGCAGCTGCTTCGGATGCTCGGGATCGCCGACAAAGATGCGCGGCGGAGCATTCAAGCCCTGTTCGAGCGTGACTTCAAGAGACCTTTTGGCCGCTGGCGCTTTTCTCGCTCCCTCTTCCATCCAGACGGTTCCCTCCTTGCGATACACCACCTCGCCTCCTTCCCCATTCTGTTCCCGGTGGCGCAGCAACAGCTCGTTTGACTCCGGGTTCCAGCTTGTGGCGATGAGTTCTTGGCTCGATATCTTCGTGAAGACACCGCCAGCAGGATTGACCTCGATCACGAAGGAGTGTGCCCGGCGCGCTTGTCGTTCCTCGGGATTGCTGACGTCGAGCGGGAGAAAAACTCCCGAGACCACCACGGAATTTCCGTCCGGCGCCCACACCGCCCCCCCGGCCGTCAAATCCATGGTCCCGTTCACGAGCGGACGCGAGCGCCCTGTGGCGGTGTCCGCAACCAGAAACTGGCTCAGCCAGGAAAAGGGTCCCCGGTTTCGGTAGGCCACAGCCTCCGCGCGGATCAGCGGATTTTCGCACTCCCGCCACTCTCGAGGAACCTTGCGCACCAGGACGTCGAAAACAACATACTTCCCGCCTGGGCTCAAGGAGATCCGCTTGAGCGGTTCGAAGTAATCGGAAAAAACAATACGGGAGGCTTCCTGGCCGGGCCTCTGTACGTAGACCTCCGGCCCCAGTAGCAAGCTGGGTTGCTTGCAGTCCTGCAAGCTTCTCGGGATATCATCGAGTGCTTCATTCCAAATCGCGTAGCCTCGCCCGCAACGCTGGTACGCCTCGTCCCTCGTCAAAGGCGCGCGCTCCGCAGCATAGGCGATGGTTCCGGACTTCGCGTCATAGTCAAAATCCACCAGCGAGCTGGGGTGGTGGGTGAGCTGCTGTGCCGCTCCATTCGGCAACTCCAACCGGAACACCTGAGAAGCGCCATTCACTTCTCCGAGAAACACCAAGCGCTCGTTGTCCACCCAGCGCAGGGCGCGGATCGCGTCGCGGTTCGACCGCGACCGGAGCGTTACCAGCGGCTTCAACGGTGGCCAGTCGAAAGCTTCAGCCGTGGCAAACACAAAGAGCGAGAACTCCCGTTCATTGGTCTCGACGATCCCGTGTTCCGCGACCATCGCGAAATGCTTCTGGTCCGGGGAGAACAATGCGACGCGATGCTTGGACCGGTCTTCTACGGCATACTGCGGCTCAGGAATCGTTGTCATCCGAATGGTGTCGGCGACCGTTACTCCCCTCGGTTTCGTGGCCTTCGCGGCCTCGCCCTGACCAGAACGAACGAAAGAACTCACGAGCGACATCGATACCAGGAGTTGCCCCGCCAGCTTTTGCACAGACCTATCCTTTCTGCCCGCTCCGCGGGCCAATTCAGCCGCCGATTCCGTGATCTAAAATGTGAACTTCAGCGAAAGTTGAAGCGAACGAGGTCCGCCCTCCTGAAAGAGCGGGTTCAGACCGCCCAGGCCCTGATTCAACATGGATTGCGCTTCGAGGAATCGCGGGTCGGAACCTATCAGCGCCTGCGGATTGGCGAAATTGGGGTGATTGAAAACGTTGAACGCGTCCGTGCGAAACAGCAGTCGCCAACGGTCCCTAACGAGAAATAACCTCGCGAGTGACACGTCGACTTGGGTAAGGCCAAAACCGGAAATGTCGTTGCGCGCTTCCGTTCCTTGCCTGCCAGAGGAAGGAACCGCGAAGGCATTCGGATTGAGCGACCTGCCGCCCGGCACGAGCGGACTGAAAACCCAAACCGGTTGCCCGGCGATACGGTCCGCCCTTGGAGCCGACCCCTCCACCGGCGTCGCGATCGACCCGTTGAACGGGAATCCGCTTCTCGCAACCACCACGATATGCGTCGACCAGTTGCGCAGCAGCGTTGCAAGGGGCCTCGCTTGCGCGAGAGCCGGAATAGCGGCGGATACCGCACCTGAAAAGCTGTGCCTTACATCGAAGTCGGATGATGCGCGGTCATTCGCCGCGGATATCACCGCGCTCGAAACATACTGCACCGTATCGCTGGACGCATTGTCGATGGAATGCGAGTAGGTGTAGTTCAGCAGCGCTTGGACCCCGCGGACCATCGGCTGCCGGAATTGCACCTGCAGCGCGTGGTAGTTGGAACTGGCGCTGTTGTTGGTGAGAAAGAAAGTTCCGCTGAAATCGGGATTCGGCGCGCCGAGACCCTCCGTGCGCAGAAGCTGTCGCCCGATCTGACCAACGTAGGTGAGCGTCAGGGCGCGATTGCCGTTAAACGATTTCTCCACGGCGGTATTCCATTGATAAGACCGCGGCAGAGCCAGCCTCGGCGAGAACGCATTCACGATTCCAGGGTATGGCGGCTGCTCCGAGATGACTGGAAGAAACGGCGTCAGATCCCCAATCGGAATAGGCGCGCCGAAAAAGATGTTCTGCACGTTATTGGGGAATCCAGACGCCAGATTCGCCGCCGCCCCGACTCCGAGATCGTAAAAGACGCCGGCGCCGGCACGTACCACGAGATCACGTTTGTCGGTCGGAGCCCAGGCAACGCCAAACCGAGGCGCGAAATTCCGGTAGGTCGTGCTCCACACCGGAGACCCGGGCGGCGCCAAGGCAATCGCCGCGGGGTCGCTGACGTTCTTCCATGCCGCAACCATGGTCTCGTTTCGCGGTGACGGCGCCGGATTCAGTTCCCAACGAAGGCCATAGGTAATCGTCAGTTTCGCACCGACCTTCCAGGTATCCTGCGCATAGACCGAAACGGCGCGAGACAGGAGACCCGTGGGCCTCGTCGTGATCGGTATGAACAAGTCCGCGGCGGAGGAAGTCACGAGGGAGGAAACGCTAAAGGCCAGGTAGTCCAGAAGATGATCGTAAGGCACGGCGTGGAGATCGTTCGCCCGATAGTCGAGACCGAATTTCAGCAGATGCGATCCCTCGGACAGTCCAACGTCGTCCAGAAGCTCCCACTGTCGGTTCCGGTTTCGCGCCAGCGGCCCTTCAATCAAGAATCCACTATCGAAGGTTCCAAAGATCACGTGGTTTACCGAAGGCAACAAACCGCCGAGCAAAATCGAAGGGTCATACGGGACGCTGCCTCCGCCCGAAGTGAGGCTGTACCGGCTTCCGGCGCTCTGCGCCGAATAGTTGAATCGCAGCATGTTCGAGAGCCGAGAGCCAAAAGCGATATTGAGACCGGCCGTTGCCGTTCGAGTGTTCACCTCGGTTGCTTGCGGGTCGTTGATGCCCTGTCCCAGCGTTACAAAATCAGACGGCGCTTCGTTGTAACGACCGAAAATCGATATGCGGTCGTTGAAATGATGGTCAATGCGCACGCTTCCGGCATTCAGCGTCGCGCTGTTCGATGCCGTTCCCGTGAACACTGCCGTATTGCCATCGGCGGAAACCGCGCCATTCGGGACCGGGAACGCCTGGAGCAACGCCGCCACGCTTTGCGAACCCGCGATTCTCGCAGATGCGGAAGGAACGGTTTGAATCAAGGTCTGCGGAAGCCGCAGCCGGGCTCCTTCGTACGAAAGGAAGAAAAACGTTTTGTTCTTGCGAATGGGTCCGCCCAAAGCGCCCCCGAAGTCGTTGTGCCGCTCGGGAGCTCTCGTGTTTCCGGCGGCGTTCGCAAACCAGTCATTTGCATCCAGCACGTCATTTCGAAAGTATTCAAACAAAGCGCCATGCCAGTCATTGGTCCCTGACCGCGTGGTGAGCAGAACATGGCCGCCCGGGGTATGCCCGAACTCCGGCGCAAAGGAAGAGGTTTCCACGCGGAACTCCTGCAACGCCTCGACAGAAACGAGACTGCTCGTCCCGCCAATAGCGCTGAATGCCTGCGCATTGCCCGTTCCCGATGCTCCCACAACCGTAGCCGAGGAGACGCCAAAGTTGGCCGAAACACCATCCACCGTGAAGTCGTTCGAACTCGTGCGTTGCCCGCTTATGCTGAACTGCCCCGGCGACTGCGGCGCCGAAGGAGCAACCACAACGCCTGGAGTCAGTTGCAACAATGTGTTGAAACTCTGCCCGTTCAAGGGGAGGTTCTCGACAAACTGCCGGTCGATGATCGTGCTGACCGATGCGTTCTCCGTATTGACCAGCGGCGCTCCTCCCTGAATCGTGACAACCTCCGCAACGGCTCCGAGCGGCAAGGCGAAGTTGATGGCCAGCGCATCTTGCACGTTCAGCGTGATTTCGGGCTGAATGACGGTCTTGAACCCCGTTCTCGATACCTGAATGCGGTACGGCCCGGGCGGAAGGTTTGGGATCACGTAGATTCCTTCGGCGTTTGTTTTCGTAACAAACTGCACGCGCGTAGCGTCGTTGACGACGATCACCTCCGCGCCCGCAATCGTGGCCCCTGTCGGGTCCGTGACGATCCCGCTGATCGTTCCGGTAGGCGACTGCCCCACAGACGAATGGGCAACCAGAGAGAATAGAAGCAATGAGAAACACATCCGGCGCATTCGCAAAGGAACCTCTCAAAAGTGAGGGATTGCTCCTCACTACAAGGTCTATGCGAACGGAGGGCATTTTTGTCTCAGGGATTCTTTGTCAGGGAAAAAGGACAGTTTGCGAAGACCATGGGCGATTTCAGGGATGGTTCGGGCTGATACGAAGGGAAGCGAACAACAGTTGCTTTCCGCTCGGGTGCTGGCTGCCCCCGTGCGGCTCCAGGGTGACGAACACCGCGTCAATATCTTCCAGCGTCTTCGGGTCGTCCGCTTTCAGCACCCACCGTTTCTTGCTCGCATTGTCTTCATAGAAGATGCCCAGGCTGCGCGCCTCCGCCTTGTCGGGTCCCCGCCTTCCCCAAGCTTGGAACGATTTGGCATTCTGAAAACCCGGTTGCGCATCCAGATCGAACGCGTAGAAAATCAGCGACTTTCCTTTCGTATAGAAAACACGCCCGTAAGTCTTCTCGGTTCCCCGGCCGGATACGTCGTGAACGTCGGCCATGTACAGCTCGCGGGCGCCCATCAGTTCCCGAATGTCCCGATCGTGTTCCAGCAGTTCCTCTCCCCTCGCTACTTCAGCGTCCTTCTGAGTGATCGCTTCCTCCCGAGTACGCACGAGCTGCGTTAACTCGCTGACTTTCGCTTCTAGAAGTGCAGCTTGCCGCGCGTTCGCGTCTCTTTGCGCGGTTGCCGCTTCCACAGCCTCTTGCAATTCGGCGACCTTGGCTTGCGCCGCGGATAGCGCCGCGTCCTGCTTCGCGCTGGAATTGCTTGCGCTCTGCGCCTCGGCTCGGTGGCTCTCTTCGGAGGCGGTCTGCGCTGCTGCGGCCTTCAAGGAACTGAGCATCTTGATCTGCTCTGCGAGTTGGCGCTTCAGACCCTCAATCGTCTTGGAACTCTCCGCCAGCATCGCCCGCAGTCGCTCGCGTTCGTGTCCCGCGTCGCTGACTTGCGCTTCTAACGAAGTCTCAGCGTTTCGGAGAGGCTGCGTAGTCGTCAGAGCGCTATCGGTACCACGTCTTACGCCCGACCGGTAAGCCGCAATACCCAGAGCAATGGCAAGCAGAATGGCTGCCGCAAACGGCATCCACAATTCGCGCCAGCAGATCTGAGAAGGACGATAAGAACAACGCCCTCCGCTTGCGAATTTGTGCTCGATCTTCGATCGCGCTGTATGGTATTGCTCCTCCTCAGCCAACTTCTTGAAGAACCTCTCTTCAGCTTGTTCGACAGACCATGCCGTCTCAAAAACGATTTCCCCTGGGTTGGCCAGAGCGGATTCAGCAAACCCCACTCCAGCGGCGGCCGCCGTTGACTCATATTCGCTTTTCAAGCGACGGCAATCGGCACAAACCGCCAAATGCGCGCTTAGCCTCGTCTGCTCAGCATCAGTAAGCTCTCCGGCCGTAGCGGCAGCGCAAAGCTCCCTAAACTCCTCATGCGGACCCATGATCCAACGCCTCGACTTCTCCGGGATTCTCACTCATACGTACCAATTAGGGCCATCTCAATTTCCTCTTGACCAGATACTTCCGCATCTTCTCAAGGCCTCGATAGTGGTGATTCCTGATGTTCCGGTAGGACTGGTCCAGTTTTTGCGCTATTTCTGCGAACGTCAGCCCTTCAAAAAAGTGCAGGCGCAGTGTTTCGCGCTGATCCTCGGTCAACTCCTCGACGATTTCTCTCCACCCGTTCCTGCCGAACAGGCCTTCCACCGTTCGGTCGTAGTCTGCTCCTTCGTGATTGCCGCCTTGGTGACGGTCGCCCGGTTTGTCCGGGATTCCGGACGAGTAAAACCCCCGCGCTTTCAACTCGCGTCGCCGCAGCAATGCCTGAGTATAGGCGACTTGCACAATCCACGAACGTGCCGATCCCTTTGTGCAGTCGAACAGCTCGCTCTTCCTGTGCAAGTATAGAAAGACCTCTTGGACCAAGTCGTCTGCCTCAAACTTGTCTCCAAGGATGCGCACGCCGATATTTCGGATCCGGCCAGCATAGCGTCGGAACAGGAGACCCAGGGCTTCCTTGTCACCTATATGAGCGCGACCAATGAGGTATTCGTCAGTTTCAGCCGCACGATCCGACTCGTGCCCTTGATGCTCGTCCGGGCTATCCGTCGCTGCTCCTACAATGGTCCGGTGGAGTCTAATTGAAATCGAAGAATGCATGCGTATGCCACGTACTTCTTTGCGTCCCGACCTACTGATTTGGCCGAAGCGTAGCATCCACCGTCTCTCATGTCCAGCTATTCTGCTTGTGGTGTTTTTGCTCGTGTGACACTACATGGATTGGAGTGATTGATGCTACTAAGTTCTTCTGTTAATTAGGCAAGCGAATACGCCGCCTGCGCAAAGCGAGGAGGTACGCCCTCGAAGACATGAGTTCCTTTGGCCTTTCAGCGTGCCACTGGCAACAGATAGAAGGGGGTCGTCCAACGACCTGCACTACACTCCTGCGCATTTCCGCGATGGTCGACATTTCAATTTCTCAGCTGGTCCGACGCTTACCTCCCCCCGCGGTCCTTAGCTCAAGCCCGAGCCACAGGCCACCATAGAGCCACGCCGTTTCGATCGGTGCTCCAGCTAATCTGCTCGTGGTCATCTCGGCCAACGTTCTCTAAATAAGTCGGGTGACTGATGAGCGTCAATTCTTTCGGGCACTGGGCAGCCGCATCAAGAAACTCCGTAAGGCCCGCGGCTTCACTCAAGAGGATATGATCGGATTTGGCTTTTCCGCTCGACATTGGCAACAAATTGAGGCGGGCAGGCCGATTACCATCAGGACATTGCTGCGAATTTCCAGGATTTTTGGCGTCAGCGCCTCCCGACTCATCGACGGCCTTGACCGAGGCATGTACAAGAAATAGTCGTACTTCGTACCTGTCTTGAATTCCTGACAGCCAACGCTTAAAAACCAACCTGACTTGGAAGGTGGTAGTGTCCTCAGGCACAGCTGCCAGAAAGGAGGTGCCATGATTTCGTCAAGCTTTGGATTTTCGATGATGTCTTGCCGCCTGTACCCACCTTGGCTCCGCTGGTTTTCAGTTACTACCTTTCTGTCTTCCGTCGTACTTCTTTGCGCTTCTCTCTTTGCTCATGGTTACCCTCCCACGGTTGCAGCGGTCCTCATTCCCGCGATCGTAGTTGCGTGGAGTTTTGCGATTGTGCTGAATGTCCATTCTTTCTGGTCCTTGCAACACGAGCGCCGCAAGGCTGATCAAGCGTTCCGCGATACCAATTGTGAATTCTCTTGCATCTTCCAAAATGTCCTCGACGGGATTCTGGTCGTAGACAACAGCGGAAACTGCCTCGATGCGAATCCAGCTACCGCAGCGATCTTGCGATCACGGCGCGACGACCTTATTGGTACAAACATTGGACGATTCTTTCCTGACCTTTCCGCATTTGCGCAGGGCTGGACCGCGTTCCTCCGGGCAGAGAAGCAACGTGGACGCATACGGCTAATAGCAGGTGATGCGACGGAACTGGTCGTTGATTTTAGCGGAGCTGCCAACTACCTTCCCGGACGGCATGTTGTCATCATCTGTGACGTTACTCAACGTATTATAGCAGAGACGCTTCTTAAGAGGAGTGAAGAACGGTTTCAGCATATGGCAAACAACATTCAAGAGATTTTCTGGATCATGGATGCTGTCACGCACGAAGTGCTGTACGTGAATCGGGCATACGCAACGATCACAGGGCATACGGTCGAGAGCCTCCGGGCAAATCCCGCTTCATACCGCGAACTGATTCATCCCGAAGATCGGGTCCGGGTGATCTCACGACTGAGTGAAATGTTGACGTCGGGGACTTTTGACGAAGAATTCCGCTTCACCAGAGCAGATGGTGCGGTCCGCTGGATGTGGGCCAAAGGGTGTGTCGTTCCGTCCGAGGGCGATACGCAGTGGGTGGTCGGGACTGCTCAGGACATCACGTCTCGCAAACAAACTGAAATGAAGATCGCCGAACAGTTGGACGCTGTTGAAGCAGCCCGAGCCGAAGCTGAAGCCCTACGCAAAGCAACCTTGGCCTTAAGCCAGAATCTCGCCATGGACGCTGTGTTGGACACGCTCCTGCAATGTATTGGGGAACTTGTTCCTTTCGACACGGCCAGTGTACTATTTGTCGAGGATCCTGCTCACATCATGGTTGCCCGTGAATCAACGAACCAAGGAACTAGCAGAGCTGGATTCGTGCTGAGTGGCTTGGAGTTCCCTTTTCTGCACAAAATTCTGTTTGAACACAGAGCAGTGGCACTCTCGGATGTTTCGAGAGAACCTGATTGGAGAAATGTTCCGCCCTTCGACCAAGCACGCAATTGGATGGGCATACCGCTGATTGTTACAGGGAGCGTTATCGGTATTCTTTCGCTTGGTGCCCGCGGACCCAGTAGCTTCACAACCGAACACCTTCGAGTGGCCAAGAATCTTGCCGTTTCCGCAGCAGTTGCGATTCAGAACGCCCGAATTCACGAACGCGCCGAAATCTATGCGGCTGAACTACAATCGCGCGTTCCCAAAACTGTCGGGAGACCGATCGCCGCCGAGGACTTGGGGTTGATGGCCCCGTAGTGGGACGTTCAGACCCCGCAATACACGCCTCAAACACGTCGGCATACAGCGCAGTGCTCGCACGGCTCTGGATACTTAGCGGCACCTCCCCCGTCATCGCATGCTTGCGAGAGGATGAAAAATTTGATACATGTAAGCCTTCCAAGCAACTCCCGATGTCAGATTACGCATTGCTGAGGCGAGCATGGGCAGGTACTGCGACCGCCGCCGAGGCCACAGCTCCTGAATGGCCACATAGGGGCTTCGCAATTGAAGGTGACTTTTCTGGAATTCAAAGGTTTGTTTTAAGACCTGTACCTGGAGCCGCTGGAGCGGCCCGGCGGCTGCGCGCCCGCTCGTTCAGGGTGCTTGCGTTCACCAGGTTGGTGGCTCACTACGTCGAGCAAGTATTCTCTGATGCTGACGCACACCTTTTCTACGCCGCCGGGGGCCGATTTCTGGTCGTGTCGCGAACCTGTTCCGACGGCCAGTCGCGGCTTGCCGCCTTACAGGGCGCACTCGATGATAACCTTCTGCGCGAACACAGGGCTGAGCTCGCGTTCCATTTGGCTGGCGCCGAGTTCAAGGACGGGCACGTGCCTCGGGCTGCGCTGAGCGAGTCCCTGGCCCGACGTAAGCTCACGCCTTTGGCGCGAGCCCTGCGGAATGAGGCAGGATGGTCGACTGACCGATTCATTTTCAAGTCGTCAGGTGGAGGACGGTGCGATGGCTGCGCCGCAACGGAAACGGTACGATTGGTCGACGAAGAGCAACTCTGTCATTCTTGCATTGCCGACCGCGATCTCGGCGGATGTCTGCTTGGAAGTGGCCCTCACTGCTTGGTCGAGGCTGATAACGGTCCGCTGTGTCTGCTTGGCAAGCGCTGGGTGCTCTCCGGCAGGGGACCTCTAAATATCTCCTCAGTAACCCACGCGCCGATGCAAGATGGACAGCTCGCGACGTTCGAGCAACTTGCGTCCAGGGCCGTTGGACGCCCCTACCTTGGATATCTCAGAATTGATGCCGATCGAATCGGCGCCGCTTTCGGACAGCTTGAGAACGACCCGCTGCGGATTTGGGGGCTGAGTCGCTTGCTGGACGCCAGTTTCTCTGCGACCGTCGACGAATTGCTTTCGATCCGGTTTCCGAACGTGTACCCGGTCTATGGCGGCGGCGACGATTTGTTCGTGATCGGCCCGTGGCAGGACGTCCTGGCGTTCGCTTCGGCACTCCGCCGGGAGTTTCGGACCATAACCGGTGACCAACTGACGTTCTCCGCAGGCGTGGCTTTGGCGAAGAAGAAACAGCACATCCTGACCAAGTCGGATGAGGCTGAGGACGCCCTTATCGCATACGCTAAAGGAGAACGGGACAGCATTCACGCGCTCGGGACCACGATGCATTGGCCAGACTTTGACCAAGCGCTAAGGGCCGGCCAGAAGCTGGCTGAACTCCGAGCGCACGGCAAGATCCGCAGCGCAATCCTGCAGAACATCCTGGAACTCCACACACGATGGAAAACAGGTGATGCGCGGTGGCATTCGTTGCTGTACTACCAAGCTGAACGCAACCTCAGGGAAGCGGCCGAAGTAAGTCGTATCGTGCAACAGATGTTTTTGCAGCCCGGTGACGTGTGGCCCCATGCGGACTTCGCAGTCCGGTACGCGATGCTTGCCTCGGGCGCGGCGCAGAAAGGAGATTGAGCGATGCGGGATATGAAAGACGCGATGCGGGAGGCTGGCCTTCGGCGCAGCTGCGCGCCGAGCCATCGGTCTCCCGGGAAACCGTCAGGTGGGTCCGGTGGCACGCCGGGAGGAGGTGGCAATCCATTCCCTCAAGGCTATCCGAAGTACTTCGGACCGGACGGACACACGCGCGTGGAACTGCTTCTCAAAGAGGCGGAGGACCTGGCCGCTTGTTTCAAACGCGAGCGCTTGAAACGGCATCAATTGCGGGCGTTCTACGACCACGCCAAGCGCCAGTTGCAGCGTCTGCAATGCGGGGCGTCTTTCGGTGCTGTGCACCCCGAAATCGCCAAGTTGAAAGCCTTCGCGGCAGACCGAGCGCGAAGGGCAGAGAACGCACTCCCTTCGCCATTCAAGAGGTTTATCGATCTCAATGTGGATGCGGTGAAGGATCGGATCAGTTTCGAGAAGGGTTTCATGCCGCACTTCGAAGCGGTAGTGGCGTATTGTGCTTACATAACGGAATGAGTCGCTTATGGCCAAATGGACGCATGTAGTGGAGATGAAGTTCGAGATTGAGCTCCGGGATGGAATGCGCATCGGTGGTGCCGGCGGTGGCCTCGAGATCGGTGGAGTCGATCCCAACTTGATGGCACTGAAAGACCCCGTCAGCGGGCACCCGTACATTCCAGGCTCCAGCCTAAAGGGCAAGCTGCGCAGCACGTTGGAGAAACAGTACGGCCTTGGCCTCGACGGAAAGCCCTGCGGCTGTGGTAAGGTCGACTGCCCAGTCTGCCCTGTTTTCGGCGCGCACATGAACACCAATGCAGCAACCTCACGCTTAACGGTTCGCGACGCGCGATTCACACCTGACTACCTTAGCCGATGGCAGCAACGCCTCGCGGAAGGGTTGCCAGTCTTGGAGACCAAAACTGAGAACATCATTCATCGAAACCGTGGCGTGGCCCAGAACCCGCGGACACAGGAACGCGTGCCCGCCGGCGCGGTCTTCGGAGCCGAAATGGTTTTGAGAGTGTTCGAGGGCGACGATGATAACCGGATGCTGGGGAATATTAAGAACGCCCTCGCCATTGTCGAGCGGTTCGATTCGCTCGGCGCCGGAGGCAGCCGTGGTTCCGGACGCATCAATATTCGCAGTTTCCGTTGGGAGAAGATTGCACTTGCCGGTCTGACTCTATGAACAGCTGGCGAATTCGGATTCGCCCTTTGTCCCCCTGGGCATCGCCCTGGCGATCCGACACGATATTTGGCTCCATCTGCTGGCGATGGCTGGAGCTGTACCCGCGCGACTTCGAAACGATGATCGAGAAGTTCCAGGCTGGGGGCGAGCCTCCATTCCTCTTGTCCGACGGGTGGCCAGGCAACCTGTTACCCGTACCCGCTCATGTCCGTGTCGAATCTGAGCCGGGTGCTGATCGCAAGAAATGGAAGCCACCACTTTACGTGCCCGAATCGTCGTTCCAGCGCATCGCCGCTGGCCAGGATCGATCTGCGAAGGAGGTCTTTTCAGCCGTCGTTCAATCTCTAACACGAGTTCAGACAGCGATCGACCGTCACTCCGGGACAGCCGCCAAGGGCCAGTTGTTCGAAATTGATTGCCAATATGTCGATTCGCCGCAAGACACGCTGGCCGTATATGTCCGGACCGACAAACATCTCGACAGGCTTGCCGCGTGCTTCCGTGCGCTGGCATTAACCGGGTACGGCAAGAAGTCCTGTAGCGGTTTGGGCGAGTTCGAACTGCTTGGGGAGCCTGAACAGTGCGCATGGCTGGACGTGGTCCCAAACGCGAATGCCTTTGTGGCATTGAATCACTTCGTACCCGCGCGCACGGACCCTGTAGAAGGTCTTTGGCGAACCCATGTCACCTTCCCCAAATTCCATTCCAACTCTGTGAGGAATGTCTTTAAGGGCGCGATTGTAATGCTGACCCCCGGTTCCGTGTTCCGGATGGGCGGGGCGCGGCCACGCCCTTGGTATGGGTCTGTTGTCCCGGTACCGCGGCCTGAGATGCCGAAGGCCGTCCACTACGCGTTGTGCTTCCCGGCTCCAGTAGTGTGGTCTGAGGCTACTCCATGAAGGTCGCCGCGCTCTTCCCAGTAGGCCAGGCGCAGGGCGGCTGCATAGCCGCGACCCGGGAGATTCTTGCGCGCGAGGAGTCACTCGACATTTATCTGTTGCACGGTGTCCTAGCGCCGGGCCAGAGCCCTCCAGACCCTTCAGACATCGCCAAACAGATCGCAGCCACCGACTTCGGTTGCCGTGTTTCTTACCGGCTGCTCGCTCCGATTAACACCTTTGACCTCTCCTCGGCGTACCAGACGGCACGTGCCACTGTGCGTGGCGTGGCTGCTGAGCATTACGATCGCGTTTATGTGGGAATCACCGGCGGCGCCAATCCGCTTGTCGCTTCTGTCTTCCACACTGCAATGACATACCTCGGCACGGAGGTTGTGCCGATCTATGCGCAGGGGAAGGGACTCACGACGGAGCGGACTTTTGTCGCGCCGGACATACGCTTGGCTGTGCTCGCCGAGGAAGCGATCAGGATGGCTCGTTCCGGACAAATGCGCCTTGCCGCGCAACTGGCAGCCCGGCTTCCGGAGACCGGTGAGTGGTTGTTTGAGCGGGCCTGTCTCGCCGCCCTCGCAGCATGGGATGACTTCGACTACGCGAAGGCCCGCGACGATCTGAGACGGCAGTTGCGGCATTGTGCCGCCTATAAGGCCCACCCGCTTCTATCGGGACTGGCGGAAACAGTTGCGAGGCTGGCTGAGGTGGCAGACCGAATGGTAAACATGACGGCCGAGTTTCGCAACGTCCAAGGCTTCGAGAAACTGGCGTCTGCCCCCGATTGGCCGTCCAGGGTCCGCGAATGCGGTGGCTGGCTGGTGGCAGATGCGCTGGCCAATGCCAAACGGCGGCTTGAGGAAGGCCGCTATACCGACTCGGTACTTCGCTCGTACCGAGCGGCAGAGTGCGCCACGCAGGTGCGCTTGTACGAAATCGGGATACATCCCGCCAAGCCAGGGGCTTTCGGGGCAGCGTTTACGCGGACCGGTGGTATCGTCGATGGCGACAGAGCCCTGGCCTTTCGAAGCGGGCTGGACTTGCTCAAGAACATCAGAGCCATCGATTGCGAAACCATTGCGAATAGTGTCCGAGATTTGGGCCAGGTGCGGAACAGCACATACCTTGAACACGGGTACGTCCGGATCGAACAAAGTCAGGCGGAGCGATGCCTGCACCACGCGATGAATATCTGTTCGCATCTGCTACGCGAAGACACGGTCGCCACTTGGCCAGATCTCGACATGCGGCTATAGTCGTCCAAATTTGCTTCAATGGGGCCGCGCTCAGATGAGCGCGGAAATTTCCCAGTGAAAAGTGGCGAACGTCCGTGGCAAGCGGCTTCAATGGGGCCGCGCTCAGATGAGCGCGGAAATGAAGCCGTGCACGTTGCTGGTTCCCGCAAAACGTTTGCTTCAATGGGGCCGCGCTCAGATGAGCGCGGAAATGAAGCCCGCTTGCCTGCCGCGCCTCCAGTCCGCTGGCTTCAATGGGGCCGCGCTCAGATGAGCGCGGAAATAACTGCTTGAAGCTCAGAAAGCGCAGCAGGCCGCCGAGCTTCAATGGGGCCGCGCTCAGATGAGCGCGGAAATGGCGCAGTATCCGATTACACAACCCGTTTTTCTGGATTTCCTTCAATGGGGCCGCGCTCAGATGAGCGCGGAAATTATGGTGATTTTGAGGACAAAGATACCGGGGAAATTCCCTTCAATGGGGCCGCGCTCAGATGAGCGCGGAAATGAAACCACGGCGCAAAATGGCTGCGCGATTAGCATTGGCCTTCAATGGGGCCGCGCTCAGATGAGCGCGGAAATGCGAAATCGCGCTGTTGCAGGAGACGCTGCGCGTTGGCCCTTCAATGGGGCCGCGCTCAGATGAGCGCGGAAATTTGAGGACGCGGTAAAGAAATGCTGGAGACTTTACCCCTTCAATGGGGCCGCGCTCAGATGAGCGCGGAAATGAAGAGAAGCTCGGAAAACAATATGCCCTGCGACTGCCTTCAATGGGGCCGCGCTCAGATGAGCGCGGAAATGACGCTCGATGATGGCGTTGCGACGCAGATCGGAACGCCTTCAATGGGGCCGCGCTCAGATGAGCGCGGAAATGTTGTCGCCAAGGCTGAGCTGACCCAGCGACCGCGGCCTTCAATGGGGCCGCGCTCAGATGAGCGCGGAAATCATACCAGGTTCGCGCAAAATTGATGAACGCCTGCAGCCTTCAATGGGGCCGCGCTCAGATGAGCGCGGAAATGGCGAAGCCGAAAGGAACCCTCCGCGAAAGGCGAAGCCTTCAATGGGGCCGCGCTCAGATGAGCGCGGAAATGCGGGAGGTAGCGGAGGATCATGTCTCTTGTAGTCCCCTTCAATGGGGCCGCGCTCAGATGAGCGCGGAAATCGGCGAATATCGGCGAAGTGCCGTTGAAGGTGGTGACCTTCAATGGGGCCGCGCTCAGATGAGCGCGGAAATGCGGGAGGTAGCGGAGGATCATGTCTCTTGTAGTCCCCTTCAATGGGGCCGCGCTCAGATGAGCGCGGAAATAGGCCATCCCCCGATAGCTAGATTGCACGCTTCCTCCCTTCAATGGGGCCGCGCTCAGATGAGCGCGGAAATCCGGACTCATCAACGCTGTTGTGGCTATCCTGAATCCTTCAATGGGGCCGCGCTCAGATGAGCGCGGAAATCGAAGGCCGGCGTCGAACAGGAGAACCAGCGCCTCCCTTCAATGGGGCCGCGCTCAGATGAGCGCGGAAATCGAAGAGGAGACGCAGTCATGAAAATTGTGAAAGACCTTCAATGGGGCCGCGCTCAGATGAGCGCGGAAATAACTCCCCGCCATTCCACACCGGATACATGCCGTGAGCCCTTCAATGGGGCCGCGCTCAGATGAGCGCGGAAATAAGCAGGCCGAAAACCACGCCAAGGCCATCGAGAAGCCTTCAATGGGGCCGCGCTCAGATGAGCGCGGAAATAAGCCACACTCAACGTGCCCGTGTTTGCGGCAATACCTTCAATGGGGCCGCGCTCAGATGAGCGCGGAAATGAATTTAAGAGGAGCGGATTTAACTGCTGCGATTTTACCTTCAATGGGGCCGCGCTCAGATGAGCGCGGAAATGGCGAAGCCGAAAGGAACCCTCCGCGAAAGGCGAAGCCTTCAATGGGGCCGCGCTCAGATGAGCGCGGAAATGCGGGAGGTAGCGGAGGATCATGTCTCTTGTAGTCCCCTTCAATGGGGCCGCGCTCAGATGAGCGCGGAAATCGGCGAATATCGGCGAAGTGCCGTTGAAGGTGGTGACCTTCAATGGGGCCGCGCTCAGATGAGCGCGGAAATGCGGGAGGTAGCGGAGGATCATGTCTCTTGTAGTCCCCTTCAATGGGGCCGCGCTCAGATGAGCGCGGAAATAGGCCATCCCCCGATAGCTAGATTGCACGCTTCCTCCCTTCAATGGGGCCGCGCTCAGATGAGCGCGGAAATCCGGACTCATCAACGCTGTTGTGGCTATCCTGAATCCTTCAATGGGGCCGCGCTCAGATGAGCGCGGAAATCGAAGGCCGGCGTCGAACAGGAGAACCAGCGCCTCCCTTCAATGGGGCCGCGCTCAGATGAGCGCGGAAATCGAAGAGGAGACGCAGTCATGAAAATTGTGAAAGACCTTCAATGGGGCCGCGCTCAGATGAGCGCGGAAATAACTCCCCGCCATTCCACACCGGATACATGCCGTGAGCCCTTCAATGGGGCCGCGCTCAGATGAGCGCGGAAATAAGCAGGCCGAAAACCACGCCAAGGCCATCGAGAAGCCTTCAATGGGGCCGCGCTCAGATGAGCGCGGAAATAAGCCACACTCAACGTGCCCGTGTTTGCGGCAATACCTTCAATGGGGCCGCGCTCAGATGAGCGCGGAAATGAATTTAAGAGGAGCGGATTTAACTGCTGCGATTTTACCTTCAATGGGGCCGCGCTCAGATGAGCGCGGAAATGCTGGAATTCGCCGGCAGTTGCCTCCGAACAATTCAGCCTTCAATGGGGCCGCGCTCAGATGAGCGCGGAAATAAAGCAGGCGCTATCTGACTGGGTTCGAGAACGGCGCCTTCAATGGGGCCGCGCTCAGATGAGCGCGGAAATTCCAGAATCGTCATAAATGTCTCGCGATTCCGGTGCACCTTCAATGGGGCCGCGCTCAGATGAGCGCGGAAATGAGTTTCGCGGGATTATCCTGCGAGAAAGGAAGGGAAGCCTTCAATGGGGCCGCGCTCAGATGAGCGCGGAAATACAACCAAGGATACGACAGTTAATATCGGCGGCCAGCCTTCAATGGGGCCGCGCTCAGATGAGCGCGGAAATGTTCGTACTTCTCGTACCAGTAAAGCGGGCAGGTCTGCCTTCAATGGGGCCGCGCTCAGATGAGCGCGGAAATTTCCATTCTGGGTGTGTGGGCAGTTGGGGCAGCGGCTTCCTTCAATGGGGCCGCGCTCAGATGAGCGCGGAAATAGTTTTCCGAACTGGCGCAAAGTGATTCCTCGCACACCTTCAATGGGGCCGCGCTCAGATGAGCGCGGAAATAAACTGCAATCGTCCGCCGCGCAAGTAGGGTTCAAACCTTCAATGGGGCCGCGCTCAGATGAGCGCGGAAATCGGAAGGTTGGAGATAAAGGCTACCCTGATAGAAAGCCTTCAATGGGGCCGCGCTCAGATGAGCGCGGAAATTTACCAGGCTGGACGAAACCGAGAACGCAAAATCCTCCTTCAATGGGGCCGCGCTCAGATGAGCGCGGAAATGCTTCGGGCATACCAGCGCTCACCGCGGGACAAATTCCTTCAATGGGGCCGCGCTCAGATGAGCGCGGAAATCCGGGAGACGCGGCAGACGAAGCCTGCCTCATCATACCTTCAATGGGGCCGCGCTCAGATGAGCGCGGAAATGTGCAATGGACGGACGACATTCGCTCGAGAGTCGGGCCTTCAATGGGGCCGCGCTCAGATGAGCGCGGAAATGGTCCCGCAAACATGCTCCTAGCGCAGGAAGGTAGTCCTTCAATGGGGCCGCGCTCAGATGAGCGCGGAAATTTATCTCGGGCCGCGCATGAAATGGAGGGAGCATTGCCTTCAATGGGGCCGCGCTCAGATGAGCGCGGAAATGTATGTTGAGTTGCAGTGTGTTTTGCTCGAATGAATCCTTCAATGGGGCCGCGCTCAGATGAGCGCGGAAATGAGGAGCTGGAAGACAGCAGCGACAGGCGTGCCCGCCCTTCAATGGGGCCGCGCTCAGATGAGCGCGGAAATGTGGACGGCAGGAACGCCTTGAGTGCCGAAGATGCCCTTCAATGGGGCCGCGCTCAGATGAGCGCGGAAATGAGATCCTCGCTGTTTCTTCGCTCACTTGAGCCGCTTCCTTCAATGGGGCCGCGCTCAGATGAGCGCGGAAATCACCCAATGCGATGGACGCGGTAACATTGTCAGGCGATCCTTCAATGGGGCCGCGCTCAGATGAGCGCGGAAATGCGCTTCGCGGCGATGATGGCGAAAACTTTAGCGGACCTTCAATGGGGCCGCGCTCAGATGAGCGCGGAAATGGTGCCGTCGTTCCCACGTTTCCTCTCTACCGAAACCTTCAATGGGGCCGCGCTCAGATGAGCGCGGAAATGAGTTCCATGGCTCCGGTGACGGGATTGCGGCCGCTCCTTCAATGGGGCCGCGCTCAGATGAGCGCGGAAATGTGGCTTGCGGCAACGGATAGTTTGCCGGCAAGTAACCTTCAATGGGGCCGCGCTCAGATGAGCGCGGAAATTAGGCGACGCGACACACCAGGTACGCGACATGTATTCCTTCAATGGGGCCGCGCTCAGATGAGCGCGGAAATGCAAGCCTCCCGGTCGCCCGCGCAAGAAAATTTAATTTCCTTCAATGGGGCCGCGCTCAGATGAGCGCGGAAATTTGGGCACGGCGCTGGCCATCGTCGGACTCGGCCACCCTTCAATGGGGCCGCGCTCAGATGAGCGCGGAAATAAACCCTGCAAGCGCCGCCGCAACAAGCACGATGCCCCTTCAATGGGGCCGCGCTCAGATGAGCGCGGAAATGGCAGCAGAGCTTTTGAGGGGTGTAGCCGACGGGACCTTCAATGGGGCCGCGCTCAGATGAGCGCGGAAATGGCCATACGGTGATTCTGCAAGCGGCGACGGAATGCGCCCTTCAATGGGGCCGCGCTCAGATGAGCGCGGAAATGAATCGCTGCGTTGATGGTCGCTACCGAACACATGCCTTCAATGGGGCCGCGCTCAGATGAGCGCGGAAATGCTCACGAATCCGTGAAATTCCCACGGGGCCGCATCCCTTCAATGGGGCCGCGCTCAGATGAGCGCGGAAATTAAATCGAGCAATCTTCCGCTATCGCCGATAGGCTACCTTCAATGGGGCCGCGCTCAGATGAGCGCGGAAATCGATAGCGCGGGATCCTTGAGCCAGTCGCCGGGGTACCTTCAATGGGGCCGCGCTCAGATGAGCGCGGAAATCAGTCTTCTGCAGGAACGTGCGCTGTGCTGTGTCGCTCCTTCAATGGGGCCGCGCTCAGATGAGCGCGGAAATCAGTACACCGTAGCGGCAGACGCCGCGGAAGGGATGTCCCTTCAATGGGGCCGCGCTCAGATGAGCGCGGAAATCCCGTTCTGCTCCTCGAAATCGGCTACGGCAATGGCCCTTCAATGGGGCCGCGCTCAGATGAGCGCGGAAATCAACCTGCGGCTGCCAGTGGAGACGGTAGCGTGGCTGCCCTTCAATGGGGCCGCGCTCAGATGAGCGCGGAAATAGCAACACCCTGCTGGCCTCGAATGGTCCGGTAGCCATCTTCAATGGGGCCGCGCTCAGATGAGCGCGGAAATACTGTTCTGTCTGCCCGCATGAGCGGGAAGCGCATGATCTTCAATGGGGCCGCGCTCAGATGAGCGCGGAAATCTCGACCAGCAGAAGCAGCAGCAAATCGACTTCGAATCTTCAATGGGGCCGCGCTCAGATGAGCGCGGAAATCGAAGATACGGTCTGCCTCGGCTGCCGAAGAAAGCTCTTCAATGGGGCCGCGCTCAGATGAGCGCGGAAATGCACCACTGCTTTACTGAGGATCGGATCGTTGGCCATCTTCAATGGGGCCGCGCTCAGATGAGCGCGGAAATGAGGAGCTAGTAAATCTCTATAAAAGGAGCATCAAATATCTTCAATGGGGCCGCGCTCAGATGAGCGCGGAAATCCGGCGAATTGGGTATGTTGTGCGCGGTCGTCGTTGTTCTTCAATGGGGCCGCGCTCAGATGAGCGCGGAAATGCATTATTACAGATTTGTCTCGAAGCTCCTCTTCAATCTTCAATGGGGCCGCGCTCAGATGAGCGCGGAAAT
>Ga0209581_1000669_pt1 | contig 58127 bp, 68 predicted proteins | sample Coa_R2_FD_187160 | JGI IMG/M metagenome (GOLD analysis project Ga0209581, IMG submission 187160) | Surface soil microbial communities from Centralia Pennsylvania, which are recovering from an underground coalmine fire - Coalmine... | ecosystem: Environmental > Terrestrial > Soil > Unclassified ...
ATTCGGCGAACAGGTCCGGCTGGTGGCGCAGGGCGGCCAGCGCGGCATAGGTCATGGTCATGGGGCAGCAGACACCCGGCTCGGCCTGTGACATCAGGAATTCGATGGCCGTGTGCAGCACATGGCCGTTTGGCGTACCGTTCCAGCCAACCGCGGCGATTCCGCTTTCGAGCCCCAGTTTCATGAGTTCGTGATAGGCGGGATGGAAGTCCACCTCGTCGATCCGCTCGCCATAGCGGTCAAAGGTCTTCAGCTGCGGCACATTGCGGTTGGCGGCGAAGGCCCATTCGATCACCTCGGCCGAACCGCAGCGCGCGCCAAAGGCGGTCAGCCTGTCGCGATGGGCAACTCCGCCATGCCGCGCCACCGCATCGGCGAGCGCGCGGTCGGACGTGAACAGATTGATGTTCTCGAACGGCGGCGGCTGATTGGTGACGTCATGGGTTTCCAGATGTGTCTCGGGGCGAAGCGGGCTCATGCGGACACTCCATCCTCATGCCAGGGCAGGCTCAGCGTGAGGACTCTCGGCTGACCATCTTCATCCTGAGCCTGCCGAAGGATGAGGGCAACACGCGCCAATCCGCTTTGCGCCTGCTCAACTTCTGTTAGGGTCGGGCCGGAAGAACCGCCCGAAGAGGCCCCGATGAGCGTTGAGCAGGCGGCGGCAGACGCACCGGATGCGGCGGGCATCGCCGCCTGGCGCGGTTACAGGCACTACGTCCTTGTCGTCCTGACGCTCGTCTATGTCGTCAATTACCTCGACCGGCAGATCCTGGGCATCCTGCTGCCGCTGATCAAAGCCGAATTCATGCTGCCCGACTGGGCCCTGGGCGCGCTCTCGGGAACGGTGTTCGCGGTCGTCTATGCAACCCTTGGCGTGCCGCTGGCGATATTCGCCGACCGCATGAACCGCCGGAACATCATCGCGGCCTCGCTTGCGGTCTTCAGCCTCATGACCGTGTTCAGCGGGTTGGCTGCGCGTTTCTGGCACCTCGTCGTGGCGCGTTTCGGCACCGGCATCGGCGAAGCCGGCACTGCGCCATCCATCAACTCCATCCTCACCGACTATTACGAGCCGAGACATCGGGCCACCGCGCTGTCGTTCTACTCCGCGGGCCTCAACATCGGGCTTCTGCTCGGCTTCTTCGGGGGCGGCTGGATCGCGCAGCATTACGGATGGCGGCCCGCCTTTCTTGCTGCGGGCATTCCGGGGCTTGCGCTGGCCGTTCTCGTGATTGCCACGGTGCGCGAACCTGTGCGGGGCAGCGCCGAAAACATTGCGGATGAAGGAAAGGCGCCGCCCTTCTGGTCCGTTGTGAGCCTTCTTTTGTCGCGGCCGTCGTTTCTGTGGCTGGCAGTGGCAACCGGCTTGAGCGCATTCGGCGGATATTCGCTTGTCGCCTTTTTTCCGCTTTTCCTTTCGGTTTCGCATCATCTTCAGCCGGTGCAGATCGGGCTGGCGTTGGCGCTGCTTGCGGGCGTGCCCGGCGCGATCGGAACGTTTTCGGCGGGCTGGCTGGCGGACCGCTATGGCAGGCGCGACATACGCGCGCTCATCCTCGTGCCCATGGTCGGACAGATGATCGCCGTGCCCTTTGCGCCCCTCGTGTATCTCTCGCCAGATACGGCGGTTACGTTAATGGGTGCGGTCATTCCCGCGCTGATGGGGGCGGTTTATGTGGGGCCCGGCCTGGCGGTGACCCAGAGCCTTGTGCCGGTGCGCATGCGGGCCACGTCTGTTGCCCTTTTTCTCTTCATTCTCAACATGATCGGCCTTGGCCTCGGCCCGCTGACCGTAGGCACGATCAGCTCGCTTTTGCATCCCGCGCTGGGCGATGATTCGCTGCGGTGGGCATTGATGACGACCATGGTTTCGGGTTCGATGGCGGCGTTCTGTTACTGGCGCGCGTCGCGCAGCCTCAAGGCCGATCTGGAACGGCTGGCGTCCGCGCCACGTTGAATGTTCGGGAGTTGCGGGGGTTCGTTCTTGCTGCGTATCCGGGAGCTTGCGGGCGTCGCTTCGGTGGCTTTCGTGGCGATGGCCGTCGCGATGGCAATCCAGTCGGCCCATATCAGTTTCGCAATGCTTGGCCGTCCGACGCCCGAACCTGTCCGCCTTGCATCGAACGATCCGGCCGCCTTGCCGGTCAAGGACGTACAGTCCGAACGGCCCGCCGCGACCAAAGTGCAGCCGCCGCCAAGGCCCGAGGCATCGCCGCCGTTTCAGGCTTCGCCGGATGAAGTGGCACTGCGCGTGCGCGAGAGCGTGCCTGCACAACTTTATCCCTATTTCGATGTGTTTCTGTACGTGAGCAAGGCCGTGGCCGGTCCATGGGCGCAACACATGTTCATCTTCCACAAGGGCAATGACGGCGGATTGGTGTTCGAGAAAGCCATTCCGGTCTCCACGGGCCGCGAGAGGCGCGAAAAATATTTCACCGACACGCCCGAAGGCCTGTTCGAGCTTGATCCAAACCGATTCGACCGGGTGCACTTCAGCCATGTCTGGGATGGCGCAGCCATGCCCTGGGCGATGTTCCTGAACTACACCGTTCATGGACATGCCGCCGGAATTGCCTTGCATGCCTGGGCCGGACATGAAGTCCCCCTTGGCCAGCGCGCGTCGGGCGGCTGTGTGCGGCTGCCCCCCGATCAGGCCGAATACCTGTTCAAGCGCTTCCAGGCCGAAGAGGGCGGGATGGTCCCGGTTTTTGCCGTAGACCCGGCCGGTCCGACCACGCGGAAGGATGGGGCCATCCTGACGGATGGCACCGGCCAACCGGAGCTTTACTGGGGTTATCGGGTGCTCGTGATCATCCAGGATTACCCCGGCGCGCCGGCGCTGGTGGCGGAATTGGACCCCGCTGCGGCGGGCTCTGTCGCAAAGTCTTAACCGTCAAGGCCTTGCCGCGGAACCAATTTCCGGCGATTCTGTTAACCGCAAGCTGCGCCGAAATGGGACGGCCCGCCGGCTGGGCGGCTAGGTTGTAAACCGGATTGGGGATGGCCGGACGATGAGTTCACTGCGGAAACTGAGCGCGATCTATATCGCCGCCGCATCGGCTTATGCTGTCGCCATCGCCTGTTCGCATGATCCGGCGCTTGCCGTGAAAGCAAAATATACCGGCGCCCAGGCCTTGCGCATTGGCGGCGATGTGGCCATCGCGCTTGACGAACATGTCATCCGGCCAGGCTGGGCGATTGCACGGGTGGAAGGGGCCGACCTCTATCGCCGCATTGCGCAGGCGATGAAGCCTCAGCCGGCGCAGATGGCGCAATCGCAGGCGGCGCCGCAAGCAAAGACGCCGCCAGAGACAAATCCGGTTGTCGCTCAGCGGCCGGCGAAACGGCCGGTGCCGCATGTCATTGCCACGCAACAGCCACCCGCGCTTCGGCCGGCCATCACCGAGCCGCGCGTGACAGCCGGTGCAACGCCCCCGCGGCCGCGCGTGGATCTGGAACTTGCGCCGCAAACCACCGCGCCGCCGCAGACGACCAGTTCGATTCCCAATCCGCCGGCGGCCGACAATCACCAGCCGAGTCCGGCGGAGCTTGCGCGCGTTTCCGACCGCCTTCGCGACAGCCTGACGGCCGAGATGCTCGCGAATTTCGATCTGTTTCTTTACGTCAGCAAGGCCGAGAGCGGCCCCTGGGCGCAGCGCATGTATGTGTTCGACAAGAAGGCCGACGGCAATCTTGTGATGCTCTACAACTGGCCGGTCTCAACGGGCCGCGAAAAGGTCGAGTACAACGCCGCCGGCCTGCGCCTGCCCAGCTACACGCCCACCGGTTATTACGAGCTCGATCCCAGGCGGTTCTACACGCATTACAATTCGATTCAGTGGAACCAGCCCATGCCCTACGCCATGTTCTTCAACTGGGTGCATGACGGCGCCAAGACCGGTCTTGCGATTCACGGGGCAACCGGCAGCGACATCGCTCTGCTCGGAACGCGGGCCAGCGCGGGCTGCGTCAGGCTGGCGCCGCAGAACGCGCAGCTGCTCTTCAATCTGATCCGCAATCACTACAAGGGCGATGTGCCGCTCTTCGATTTCGACCGGCGCACGGCGACCATGGCGAACAACGGCCTTTTGCTGCACGACGCCAGCGGGCATCTCGAATATGCGCACGGCTACAGGGTTCTCGTTTTCATCGAGAACTTCGGCGGCGAGAACGTGGTGGCGGCGCTGTTCTGAACGGTTATCCCCGGCGCAGCTCATAAAGCGCCACGGCCGCGGCATTTGAAACGTTCAGGCTTTCCATCTGCGGATCGATCGGGATGAAGGCCGAGCTGTCGCAGCGTTCGCGTACCAGCCTGCGGACGCCCGAACCCTCCGACCCCAGCACGAGCGCGATGTCGCCTTTCACCGCCGCGTCGGTGAGCGGCGCATCGCCGTCGCCCAGAAGCGCAACGCGCCAGAAGCCGAGCGTGCCCAGCTTCTCGAGTGCGCGGGCGATATTCACAACCGTGATATAGGGCACGATGTCGAGCGCGCCCGACGCCGCCTTTGCCAGCACGCCCGATTCCGGCGGCGCGTTACGATCCTGCACCACGACGGCGCTGACGCCGAACGCAGCGGCCGACCGCAGAATGGCGCCCACATTGTGCGGATCGGAAATCTGGTCCAGCACGAGCACAATTCGCCGGCGGTCCGGCTTTTCGGCAAGCACATCGGCCAGTTCCAGCGCCGGCAAGGGCTGGCAGAGCAGGGCGGCACCCTGATGCACCGCGCCCTGCGGCAGCAATCGCGCCACCGCATCGGCGTCCGCAATTTCGTGGCGCACGCGCCCAAGCAGCGCCTTTCCGATGTCCTCGGCCGCGCGTGCGGTCACCACGGCACGCATGATTTTGCGCGACGGATTGGCCAGCGCCGCGCGCACGGCATGCAGCCCGTAAAGCCAAAGGCCGGATTCCTTCCGGTGCGCGTGATCGGGCTTGCGGGTCAGATTTTGAACTCCAGCGCAGCATAATAGGTGTGAATGCTCGTCGAATCGATGTTCTGCAAGGGCGGCGCATATGAGGCGATCAGATGATAGTGGTCGGTGATGGCGTAGTCGGCGCCGAAACCCACGCCCGTCGCGGCCTTGCCGCCCTCGGTGTCCGCCGTGGCATGGAAAACTTCGATTCCCAGCTGCAGCTGCGGCGTGATCTGCCGCGTCAGCGCTGCACCGAAGAACCAGTAGTTGCGGTTGCTGCCGCCGGGATTGATGTCGTAACCGCCGCCGCCGAACAGGCTCCAGGCGCCGAAATCCTTTTCCGCCCAGACGGGCAGAAATTCGCTGACATGGCTTGGCGTGAACTGGCTGGATGAACCGACCGGAATCTGTAGCGACGGAAAGACGCTGATGTCGGGCAGTGTGTCGGTCTGGCGGACGAAGCGATATTTGGCGCCCAGTTCAATATCGCCAAAGCCCGAGCGGAAGCCTTCGTCGTCCGGCCGGCTGTAGCCGAACGGGATGACCATCGAAAGTTGAAGGTCTTCGGCGCCGCCATAGTTGAAGTCGAGTCCCGCTTCGCCGGCGAGCGTGCCTCTGGAGCTGGCGCCGTCGCCGAAAGCGTAGATCTCCCAATGTCCGGTTTCGGTGGGTTCGGCGTCGTCGGTCTGATAGGGCGGGCCGGCCAGCACCGGAGCGGCGGACACAAGGGCGATCATGCCCAGAACAAGCGGCCAGCAACGTTGCACCCGGGACCTCCAAAACGCCGGAGAACCGGCCTTTTCCGCCTTTGATTCAGATTGTTCCTTTACATGACGCGCGCGCCAGTGGGAACGGCATGTGCCGCCTTAGAGTTTGTTTAGGCGAGCGGAGGTTTCCATGACAGCCCCAGTCCGTACGCTAGAATTCCAGGCAGATGATCGGGTCTGCGCCCAGATTGTTGTGCCGTTGCCGCAATCGGCCGTCTTCGAAAAATTCCGGCACGATTTTCATGTCTGGTGGCCATGCGAGTTCACCTGGTCAGGCGAGGTTCTGGAGGACATCTTTTTCGAAGGCCGCAAGGGCGGAATGATCTGGGAGCGCGGCCCGGAAGGTATCCGATTCGACATGGCCAGAGTGCTTCGCTGGGTTCCTCCGGAGAAGGTTGTGCTTCGCTGGCATGTCGGCCCCGACCATATGCCGGAGCCGAACCCCAATCGGGCCAGCGAGGTTGAAGTCCGGTTTGTGGCCATGGACGGCGCCACCCGCATTGAGCTGGAGCACCGATTTTTCCTGCGCCATGGCAAGGCCGGGCTTGAATACCGCAACCTGATGGCCATCCAGTGGCCCTATATCCTCAAGCGGCTTGCCGATTGCTGCGGAGGGCAGGAGGCCCAGGCCCCCGTGGCCAAGGGGCCGCAGCCCGTCTTGCGTTCGCTCCCGGCCCTGGTCTAGCGTCTGCTAAGTCCTGACGCGCGCGGGGGATTTTTCCTGTTCCCCGGCGTGGGGTTAGTATTGACACTTGCCCGCGATTGACCAATAAACCCCGCTTCCGAAAACGCGACTTGCGGAGGCCTTTTCACGTTCTGACCCGAATGGGCGGGCGAAGCTCTTGCGCCAGCCGGTGATCGGTAACCGATTGATACAGCTTCTTTTTCGATCATCGGGGGAGTGTCCCGAGCGGCAAAGGGGGCGGACTGTAAATCCGCTGGCTTCGCCTTCGTTGGTTCGAGTCCAACCTCCCCCACCACTCCGGAAGTCAGAGGACAGTAGTCAGGAAGAAGGGACCTGAAGCAGGAATGGCAGAACCCGCGAGGAATTTCGTTTCCGGCTTTCCGATTTCCGGTTTCCGATGCGGGTGTAGCTCAATGGTAGAGCAACAGCCTTCCAAGCTGATGACGAGGGTTCGATTCCCTTCACCCGCTCCAGCCTTCGCCCGTTAAGAGGGAAGGCCCGGCAGGGCGGCCAGGGCAAGGGCAGTCCCCGCGGGCTGCATGAACGAGAGAATAAGGACGAAGGATTGCGACAATGGCCAAGGCGAAGTTTGAGCGGACGAAGCCGCACTGCAACATTGGGACGATCGGTCATGTGGACCATGGCAAGACGTCGTTGACGGCTGCGATCACGAAGGTTCTTGCGGAGTCTGGCAAGGCGCAGTTCACGGCGTATGACCAGATTGACAAGGCGCCGGAAGAGAAGGCGCGCGGGATCACGATTTCGACGGCGCATGTGGAGTATGAGACGGACAAGCGGCACTACGCGCATGTGGACTGCCCGGGGCATGCGGACTATGTGAAGAACATGATCACGGGAGCGGCGCAGATGGACGGCGCCATTCTTGTGGTCTCGGCGGCGGACGGGCCGATGCCGCAGACGCGCGAGCACATTCTTCTGGCCCGCCAGGTGGGCGTTCCGGCGCTGGTTGTGTTCATGAACAAGGTGGACATGGTGGACGATCCGGAGCTTCTGGATCTGGTTGAGCTTGAGGTGCGCGAGCTTCTGACGAGCTATCAGTTCCCGGGGGACAAGATCCCGGTGGTTCGCGGCTCGGCGCTGATGGCGCTGGAAGGCAAGGAGCCGAAGATCGGCCATGACGCGATCCTTGAGCTGATGAAGCAGGTGGATGCCTATATTCCCCAGCCGGACCGTCCGAAGGACCAGCCGTTCCTGATGCCGATCGAGGATGTGTTCTCGATCAGCGGCCGCGGCACGGTTGTGACGGGCCGCATCGAGCGGGGCATCATCAAGGTGGGGGAGGAAGTGGAGATCGTGGGGATCAAGCCCACCTCCAAGACCACGGTGACCGGCGTCGAGATGTTCCGCAAGCTTCTGGATCAGGGCGAGGCGGGGGACAACGTGGGCTGCCTGCTCCGGGGCATTGAGCGCGAAGGGGTGGAGCGCGGGCAGGTTCTGGCCAAGCCGGGCTCTGTGACCCCGCACACGCAGTTTGTGGCGGAAGCCTACATCCTGACGAAGGAAGAGGGCGGGCGGCATACGCCGTTCTTCGCCAACTACCGGCCGCAGTTCTATTTCCGCACGACGGATGTGACGGGGATCGTGAAGCTTCCGGCGGGCACGGAAATGGTGATGCCGGGCGACAACATCTCCATGGAAGTGGAGCTGATCGTGCCCATCGCCATGGAAGAAAAACTTCGCTTCGCCATCCGCGAAGGCGGCAGAACCGTCGGCGCCGGCGTCGTCGCGAAGATCATCAAATAGGCATCGAAGAAGCGGTTCGAAGGAAGACGCAAATGCAAGGTCAGAACATCCGGATCAGGCTGAAGGCCTTCGATCACCGCATCCTCGACAATTCGACGCGGGAAATCGTGAACACGGCCAAACGCACGGGCGCGCAGGTGCGCGGCCCCATTCCGCTGCCAACCGGCATCGAGCGCTTCACCGTGAACCGCTCCCCGCACGTGGACAAGAAGAGCCGTGAACAGTTCGAAATCCGGACTCACAAACGGCTTCTCGACATCATCGATCCCACCCCGCAAACCGTCGATGCTTTGATGAAGCTCGACCTTGCGGCGGGCGTTGACGTCGAGATCAAGCTTTAAGGAGACGACGGTTGCGCACTGGCGTCATCACGCAGAAGGTCGGCATGACTCGCCTCTTTTTGGAGGACGGCCGGCATGTGCCCGTTACGGTCCTGAAGCTGGATGGCTGTCAGGTAGTCGCAACGCGCACGAAGGAAAAGGACGGCTACACCGCCGTTCAGCTGGGCATCGGCGAAGCCAAGGCCAAGCGCCTCACGCAGGCCGACCGCGGCCGCTTTGCCAAGGCCGAAGTCGAGCCGCGGAAAAAGCTCGTCGAATTCCGCGTGGACGAGAAGAACACGCTGGATGTCGGCGATCAGCTCAAGGCCGATCATTTCGTGCCCGGCCAGAAGGTGGACGTGACGGGCATCACCATCGGCCGCGGTTTTACCGGCGCCATGAAGCGCTGGAACTTCCGCGGGCTCGAGGCCAGTCACGGCGTCTCCATTTCGCACCGTTCGCTCGGCGGCACGGGCGGCCGTCAGGATCCGGGCAAGACCTTCAAGAACAAGAAGATGCACGGCCACTATGGCACCGATCGCGTGACCACGCAGAACCTCGAAGTGGCGAAGGTGGACGTGGAGCGCGGCCTCATCATGGTGCGCGGCGCGGTACCCGGCGCAAAAGGCGGCTGGGTGATGGTGCGCGATGCCGTGAAGCGCGCCCGCCCGAAGGAAGCGCCGATGCCTGCCTCCGTCATCAAGCGCGAGAAGGCGGTGGCGCCCGCGGCCGCGCCCGAACCGAAGAGCGAGGGCTGATCCGATGAAAGCGAAGGTCCTCAATCTCGACAACAAGTCCGCGGGCGATATCGAACTCGATGACAAGATCTTCGGGCTTGAGCCCCGCGCCGATCTGATCCAGCGCGTGGTCGTGTGGCAGCTCGCCAGGCGGCGCGCCGGCACGCACAAGGTCCTCACCCGCGGCGAGGTCGATCGCACGAAAAAGAAGGTCTACAAGCAGAAGGGCACCGGCCAGGCCCGCCATGGCGCGCGTTCCGCGCCGCTTTATGTCGGCGGCGCCAAGGCGATGGGCCCGGTCAACCACAGCCACGAATTCGACCTGCCGAAGAAGGTGCGCGCGCTCGGCCTCCGGCATGCGCTGTCGGCCAAGGCCAAAGACGGCGCCATTGTGGTGATCGAAGAAGCGGCGACAAAGGAAGTAAAGACCGCCGATCTCGCGAAGCGGTTCGGCAAGATGGGCGTCGAGAATGCGCTGGTCGTAGATGGCGAATTCGAGAAGAACTTTCATCTTTCGGCGCGCAATCTCAGCCACGTTGATTGCGTTCCGGCCAAGGGCCTGAATGTTTACGACATCATGCGCCGCGAAAAGCTCGTGCTCACCAGGAACGCGGTGAAGGCGATCGAGGAGCGTCTGAAATGACCACCCATTACGACGTCATCCTCTCGCCGGTGATCACCGAAAAGGCGACCAAGCTTTCCGAAGCCAACCAGGTCGTCTTCCGCGTGGCGCTGAACGCGACCAAGCCGCAGATCGCCAAAGCCGTGTCCGATCTCTTCAAGGTCAAGGTGGTGGGCGTCAACACCGTGCGCGTGAAGGGCAAGCCGAAGCAGTTCCGGCAGCGCCCGTTCGAGCGCAGCGACTACAAGAAAGCGATCGTCACGCTGGCGGAAGGCCAGACGATCGACATTACGACGGGGCTCTGAGATGGCGCTGAAGCAATATCGCCCGGTGACGAACGGCCAGCGCCAGCTGGTGCTGATCGACCGTTCCGGCCTCTACAAGGGCGGCCCGGTCAAGGCGCTCACGGAAGGGCAAACCAGGAATGGCGGCCGCAACAACACCGGCCGGGTAACTGTGCGCTGGCAGGGCGGCGGCCACAAGCAGCGCTATCGCATCATCGATTTCAAGCGCCGCAAGTTCGATCAGCCGGCCCGCGTGGAGCGGCTGGAATATGATCCGAACCGCACGTCCTTCATCGCGCTCATCAAATACAAGGATGGCGAGCTCGCCTATATCCTGGCGCCGCAGCGGCTTGCGGTGGGCGACACCGTCATGTCCGGCGACAAGGTGGACGTGAAGGTCGGCAACGCCATGCCGCTGTCCGCCATGCCGGTCGGCACCATCGTGCACAACATCGAAATGAAGCCCGGCAAGGGCGGGCAGATTGCGCGCTCGGCCGGCACCTACGCGCAATATCTCGGCCGCGATCAGGGCTATGCGATCCTGCGCCTCAATTCCACGGAAGTGCGCCGCGTGCCGCTGGCATGTCTTGCGACAGTCGGCGCCGTCTCCAACCCGGATCACATGAACGAGATCATTGCCAAGGCCGGGCGCAACGTGTGGAAGGGCAAGCGCCCGAGCGTGCGCGGCACGGCGATGAATCCCATCGATCACCCGCATGGCGGCGGCGAAGGCCGCACCAAGGGCGGCAGGCATCCGGTGACCCCGTGGGGCAAGCCCACCAAGGGCGCCAAGACGCGCAAGAACAAGCGCACCACCAAGTTCATCGTGCGCTCGCGCCACGGCAAGCTGACTCAGGGAACGTAATTCATGGCTCGCTCAGTCTGGAAAGGTCCGTTCGTCGACGGCGATCTGCTGGAAAAGGCAGAAGCCACGCGCTCCAGCGGCAGAAAGGAAGTGATCAAGACCTGGTCGCGCCGGTCCACGATCCTGCCCCAGTTCGTGGGGCTCACCTTCGGCGTCTATAACGGCCACAAGCATATTCCGGTGCTCGTCACCGAAGACATGGTGGGCCACAAGCTCGGCGAGTTTTCGCCCACGCGCACGTTCCACGGCCATTCCGGCGCCGGCGACAAGAAAGCGAAGAGGGCGGAATAATGGGCAAGCCCGCACGCGCGCGCGTCCTCAAGGACAACCAGGCCAGGGCCGTGGGCACGATGATCCGCGTGTCCCCGCGCAAGCTCAATCTTGTGGCGCAATCCATTCGCGGCAAGAAGGCCGAAGCTGCGCTGAACACGCTCACGTTCTCGCGCAAGCGCATCGCGCACAACGTGAAGAAGGTGCTGCAATCGGCCATCGCCAACGCCGAAAACAACCACGACCTGGATGTGGACGATCTGGTGGTCACTGAGGCCAGCGTCGGCAAAAATCTGGTGATGAAGCGCTTCCATGCGCGCGCGCGCGGCCGCGGCGCGCCCATTCACAAGCCGTTCAGCCAGATCACCATCGTGGTCGAGGAAAAGCGGGAAGAAAAGCCGGCCGGCAAGGAAGCGCCGAAGAAGGCCGAAGCAAAGTCCGAAACCAAAAGCCAGGCAAAGGCCCCGGCGAAGAGGCCCGCGGCAAGGAAACCGGCACAGAAGAAATCCGCGCCCAAGGGCGCAAAGGAGAAGGCGTAATGGGTCAGAAGGTCAATCCGACCGGTCTTCGCCTGGGCATCAACCGTACCTGGGACTCGCGCTGGTACTCGGGCAAGAAGGACTACGGGAAGCTGCTTCAGGAAGACATCAAAATCCGCAACCATCTGGCCGAACGCCTGAAGCAGGCGGGCGTCAGCCGGATCGTGGTCGAACGGCCGCACAAGAAGTGCCGCATCACGATTCATTCCGCGCGCCCCGGCGTCGTCATCGGCAAGAAGGGCGCCGACATCGAAAAGCTCAAGAACGAGGTGCAGAAGTTCACCGGCGACGAAGTGCATCTCAACATTGTCGAAATCAGGAAGCCGGAAATTGACGCCAAGCTGGTGGCCGAAAACATCGCGCAGCAGCTGGAACGCCGCGTCGCATTCCGCCGCGTGATGAAGCGCGCCGTGCAGTCCGCCATGCGGCTGGGCGCGCAGGGCATCCGCATCAACTGTGGCGGGCGCCTGGGCGGCGCCGAAATTGCGCGGGTGGAATGGTATCGCGAAGGCCGGGTGCCGCTGCACACGCTGCGCGCGGACGTGGATTACGGCACGGCAACGGCAAAAACCACCTATGGCACTTGCGGCGTGAAGGTCTGGATTTTCAAGGGCGAGATCATGGAACACGACCCCATGGCGCAGGACAAGCGGATGGCCGAAGCCTCCGATCAGAAAGCGCCGCGCAAGGCCGAAGCCGCGCCCGCGCCGGCCGGAGCCGAGTAACGGAACACGATCATGCTTCAACCCAAACGCACGAAATTCAGAAAGCAGTTCAAGGGCCGCATCCACGGCGCCGCAAAGGCCGGCACCGCGCTCAACTTCGGCGAATATGGCCTCAAGGCCATGGAGCCGGACCGGCTGACGGCGCGCGAGGTCGAAGCCGCCCGCCGCGCCATCACCCGCGAAATGAAGCGCGCGGGCCGCGTATGGATTCGCATCTTTCCCGATGTTCCGGTGTCGAAGAAGCCGGCTGAAGTGCGCATGGGCGCCGGAAAGGGCACGCCCGAATACTGGGTTGCCAAGGTAAAGCCCGGCCGCATCCTGTTCGAGATTGACGGGGTGGACATCGCGACGGCGAAGGAAGCCATGCGCCTTGGCGCGGCGAAGCTCTCGATCGCGACAAAATTCGTCGCCCGCGCGCACGGTTGAGGATCAGGACGATGGCTGAAAGGAAAAAGACCACGGCAAAGAAGGCGAAGGCCGAAAAGGCGGAAAGCGCCGAACCCAGGGCGAAGAAGGTAAAGCCCGAAAAAAAGGCGCAGCCGAAGGCCGTATCGAAGGCCGACGATTTCCGCGGCCGCTCGGCGGACGAGCTGACCGAGCAGCTGGCGAAGCTGAAGAAGGAGCAGTTCAACCTGCGCTTCCAGCGCGCCAATGGCCAGCTCGAGAAAACCCATCGCGTGCGCGATGTCCGCAAGGATATCGCCCGCATCATGACTGTGTTGTCCGAACAGCGCCGAAAAGCGCCGGCGGCCTGAACGGACGGAAGGAAAGACCATGCCAAAGCGCGTGCTGCAAGGCGTCGTGGTAAGCGACAGGAACAAGAAAACGGTGGTGGTGAATGTGGAGCGCCGCTTCACGCACCCCATGCTTGGCAAGACCGTGCGCCGCTCCAAGAAGTATCACGCGCACGACGAAAAGGGCGAATTTAAGGTGGGCGACATCGTGCGCATCCGCGAATGCCGGCCGGTTTCCAAGCTGAAAAGCTGGGAAGTGGTGGGCCGCGTGTCGGGAAAGTAAGCGCGGGAAGCGCCGGGAGTTGAAACAATGATTCAGATGACCACAGAACTCGATGTCGCCGACAATTCCGGCGCGCGCCGCGTGATGTGCATCAAGGTGATCGGCGGTTCCAAGCGCCGTTACGCCACCATCGGCGATACCATCGTGGTCAGCGTGAAGGATGCGATTCCGCGCGGCCGCGTGAAAAAGGGCGAGGTGCTGAAGGCGGTGGTGGTGCGCACCGCGCATGGCATCCGCCGCCCCGACGGCAGCCTGATCCGTTTCGACAACAACGCCGCGGTTCTCGTGAACAACCAGAACGAGCCGATCGGCACGCGCATCTTCGGGCCTGTCACGCGCGAGCTGCGCAACAAGAACCACATGAAGATCATCTCGCTCGCGCCGGAGGTGCTGTGATGAGCACGGCAAAGATCAGAAAAGGCGATCGCGTGATCGTCACCGCCGGCCGCGACAAGGGCAAGAAGGGCGAAGTTCTGCGGGTCTTTCCCAAGGAAAACCGCGCGCTCGTCTCCAATGTGAACATGGTCAAGCGCCACCAGAAGCAGTCGGCGCGGCAGCAGGGGGGCATCGTGAGCAAGGAATCCCCCATCCATCTGTCCAATCTCGCGCATGTCGATCCCAAAACGGGCGGGGCCACGCGGATCGGATTCAAGTTCTTGAACGACGGGCGGAAAGTGCGTTTCGCAAAGAAGTCCGGTGAGGTCATCGATGTCTGAGGCAGGAACGCCGGCAAAGGCCGAAGCCGCGGCCGAAAAGAAACCGGCGAAGAAGAAGGAAGCGCAGGGTCAGGGCGGGGCCGGAACGGTCGTGGCCGTCGGCGAAACCTCGCGCGATCCGAACTATGTGCCGCGCTTCAAGAAGCGCTATTTCGACGTGATCCGGCCCGAGCTGATGAAAAAGTTCGGCTACAAGAATCCGCTCCAGGTGCCGCGGGTCGAGAAGGTCGTGCTGAATATCGGCGCCGGCGAAGGCGCGTCCGATTCAAAGAAAATCCAGCAGGCCCAGAACGATCTCACGGCGATTGCCGGCCAGAAGGCGGTTGTGACCAAGGCCAAGAAGTCGATCGCCACGTTCAAGATCACTACCGGCCGGCCCATCGGCGTGAAGGTCACCCTGCGCAAGGACCGGATGTACGAGTTTCTTGACCGCCTGGTTACGACGGCTTTGCCGCGCGTGCGCGATTTCCGCGGGCTGAACGGCAAGAGCTTCGACGGCCGCGGGAATTTCGCGATGGGCCTGAAGGAGCACATCGTGTTCGTGGAAATCGACTACGACAAGACCGAAACGGTCTGGGGCATGGACATCATCATCCACACCTCGGCCAGGACGGATGCGGAAGCCAAGGCCCTGCTTCAGGGCTTCCAGTTTCCGTTCATGAACTGAAGGGACAGAGAATGGCGAAGAAGAGCCAGATCAACCGGAATGCCAAGCGCGAAAAGCTGGTGGCGCAATATGCCGCCAGGCGCGCCGCGTTGAAGGCCAAGGCGGAAGACATGAACGTCCCCGCCGAAGAGCGGTTCAACGCGCGGCTGAAGCTTGCGAAGCTTCCGCGCAATTCGTCGAAGACACGCATTCACCATCGCTGCGAACTGACGGGCCGGTCGAAGGGCTACTATCGCAAGCTCAAACTGTCGCGCATCGCGCTGCGGGAACTTGCCAATTTCGGCCAGATACCGGGCATGACGAAGGCGAGCTGGTAAGGAGAAGAAAATGGCGATCACGGATCCCATCGGCGATCTGCTCGCGCGCATCAGGAACGGCCAGGTTCGCGGCATGGCCAAGGTGACGTCGCCGAATTCGCGCCAGCGGGTGCGGGTTCTCGACGTGCTGCAGGCCGAAGGCTTCATCCGCGGCTACGCGGAAGTGGAGGTCAAGGGCCATCGCGAGCTCGAAATCGAGCTCAAGTATCATGAAGGCCAGCCCGTCATCCGCGAGCTCAAGCGCATTTCCACGCCGGGCCGCCGGGTCTATGCGGGCGTGAAAGACCTGAAGCCGCATCGCCAGGGCCTGGGTGTTTCCATCGTCTCCACCCCGCAAGGCGTGATGACCGATACCGCCGCGCGTGAAAAGAACGTGGGCGGCGAAATCCTGTGTCAGGTGTTCTGATGTCGCGCATCGGCAAGAAACCCATCGCTTTGCCCAAAGGCGTCACCGCCTCGGTCGAGGGCCAAACTGTCAAGGTCAAGGGTCCCAAGGGCGAACTCAAGGTCACGCTGGCGGCCGAGGTGCAGGCGAGCGTCGGCGCGGACGGCGTGCATGTCACCCCGCGCAAAGACGCGGAGCGCGCCTCGCAGATGTGGGGTCTGTCGCGCACGCTGGTGAACAATCTCGTGGTGGGCGTGACCAAGGGCTTCGAGCAGAAGCTGGAGATCAACGGCGTTGGCTATCGCGCCGCGGTGCAGGGCAAGAACCTCAACCTGCAGCTGGGTTTCAGCCACGACGTGACCTATCCAATTCCGCAGGGCATCAACATCGTCGCGGAAAAGCCCACCGCGCTCACCATCAGCGGCATCGACAAACAGCTGGTGGGGCAGGTCGCGGCCGAAATCCGCGGATTCCGTCCGCCGGAGCCCTACAAGGGCAAGGGCGTGAAGTATGCGGAGGAACATATCCTGCGCAAAGAGGGCAAGAAGAAATGACGAGCAGTCTGTTCAGGCGCCGCCAGGCGCGCACGCGCTATCGCATCGCGCAGAATGCCGCTGGCCGCCCCCGGCTTTCGGTGTTCCGCTCGGGCAAGCACATCTATGCCCAGGTCATTGACGACGGCAAAGGCGAAACGCTTGCAGCGGCGTCATCGAACGAAAAGGAAGGCCGCGCGCCCAAGACCTACAACGTCGATGCCGCCAAGAGCGTCGGCCGGAAAATCGCCGAGCGTGCGCTGGCCAAGGGAATCAGGCAGGTGGTGTTCGATCGGGGCGGCTACATCTATCACGGGCGGGTCAAGGCGCTGGCGGATGCCGCGCGCGAAGGCGGCCTGGAATTCTAGGGAAGGAATGAATCGTGGCGCGTGAAGAAGGCAAACGCAGGGAACGCGGTGATCGCGAAGAGCGCGACAACGAATTTGTCGATCGTCTGGTTCACATCAATCGCGTGGCGAAGGTGGTGAAGGGCGGCCGGCGTTTCGGTTTTGCGGCGCTCGTGGTGGTCGGCGATCAGCGCGGCCGTGTCGGTTTCGGCCATGGCAAGGCGCGCGAGGTGCCCGAAGCCATCCGCAAGGCGACCGATGAAGCCAAAAAATCGCTCATCCGCGTTCCGCTGAAGGATGGCCGCACGCTGCATCATGAATCCCGCGGCCATCATGGCGCGGGCAAGGTGGTGGTGCGGCCGGCGCCGGCCGGCACCGGCATCATCGCGGGCGGCCCGATGCGCGCGGTGTTCGAATCCCTGGGCGTGGGCGATGTGGTTGCCAAGTCGCTGGGTACCTCCAACGCCTACAACATGGTCCGCGCCACCTTCTCCGCGCTCAGGAACCAGCAGTCGCCGCGCATGGTGGCGCAGCGCCGTGGCAAGAGCGTGAGCGAAATCATCCAGCGCCGCGAAGGCGCGCCCAAGGGCGAACAGGCCCCGGCTAGCTGATTGGAATTCGTGCGATGGCTGAAGAAGCACCCAAAAGAAAAGCGCCGGCCCGGAAGGCCGCCCATAAGGGCGGCACGGTGACCGTGCGCCAGATCAGAAGCGCCAACCGCAAGCCGGAAATCCAGGCGGCAACCCTGCGCGGCCTGGGCCTTGGCAAAATTCGCCGCACGCGCACGCTGGAAGATACGCCGGCCGTGCGCGGCATGATCCGCGCGGTCAAGCACCTCGTGGAGATCGTCGAAGAAAGCAAGTGACATGAAACTCAACGAAATCCGCAATAACCCCGGCGCGCACAAGCGCAAGACGAAGCTGGGCCGCGGCTCCTCTTCCGGTCTCGGCAAGACATCGGGGCGCGGGGTGAAGGGCGCGAAGGCGCGTACCGGCACCAAGGTCTATGGCTTTGAAGGCGGCCAGATGCCGCTTTACATGCGCACGCCAAAGCGGGGCTTCAACAACATCTTCGCCAACGACTTCGCCGAGTTGAATATCGGCCAGTTGCAGAAAGCGATCGACGCCAAGAAGATCGACGCCGGGCAGAAAATTACGGAGGAAACGCTCAGGAAGGCAGGCCTCGTCCGCCGCAGCCGCGACGGCATCCGCCTTCTGGGCGACGGAAAACTCACCGCGAAGGTGGATATCGAAGTCGCCGGGGCGTCCAAAAGCGCCGCCGAAGCCGTCCGGAAGGCGGGCGGCAGCCTGACGGCCACGTTCAAAAAGCCGGTTCACATGAACCGGAAAGGCGAGCCGGGCAAGCGGCGCACCCGCCGCGTCAAATCGGCCGAGAAAAGGGCTGCGCGGAACGCCGGCTGATCCCTATATAATGCGCTCGCATCCCGCGCCGGGCCAGGAGTAGCCAATGCCCTCAGCAGCCGAGCAATTGGCGGCCAATTTCAACTTCAGTTCGTTCGCCAAGGCGAAGGAGCTGCGCCAGCGCATTTTCTTCACGCTGGGCGCCTTGATCATTGCCCGCCTGGGCACCTACATCCCCATGCCGGGCATTGACCCGGTGGAGCTTGCGCGCCAGCTGAATCAGCAGCAGGGCGGCCTGCTCGACGTGTTCAACGTGCTGGCCGGCGGCGCGGTGGGGCGCATGGCGATCTTTGCGCTGGGCATCATGCCCTACATCTCGGCCTCGATCATCATTCAGCTGATGACGACGGTGTTTCCCGAACTCGAACGCCTCAAGAAGGAAGGCGAGGTCGGGCGCAAGCAGATCAACCAGTACACCCGTTACGGCACGGTGGCGCTGGCGGCGCTTCAGGCTTATGGCATCGCGCTCGGGCTTGAAAACTGGGGCAATGTCGTCATCGATCCGGGCTGGTTCTTCCGCGTCACCACCGTGATCACGCTCACCGGCGGCACCATCCTGCTGATGTGGATCGGCGAACAGATCACCAGTCGCGGCGTCGGCAACGGCATCTCGCTTATCATTTTTGCCGGCATTGTGGCCCGCTTTCCGCAATACATTGCCCAGGCGTTTGAAGCCGGCCGCACCGGCGCCATCGGTCCCCTGCTCATCATCGGCGCCGCCGTGTTCATCGTGGGGCTTGTCCTGGGCATCGTTTTCATGGAGCGGGCGCAGCGAAGGCTGCTTGTGCAGTATCCCAAGCGCCAGGTCGGCAACAAGATGTACGGCGGCGAGGCGTCGCATCTGCCGCTCAAGATCAACGTGTCGGGCGTGATTCCGCCGATCTTCGCCTCATCGATCCTGCTGATGCCGGCCACGATCGCGCAGTTCAATTCCAAGAACATCCCCGACTGGCTGCAGACCATGGTGGCCTATATCAGCCACGGCCAGCCGCTTTATCTGCTGCTCTATGCGCTGATGATCATCTTCTTCGCCTTCTTCTACACCTCCATCATCTTCAACCCGGAAGAAACGGCGGAGAACCTGAAGAAGTACGGCGGGTTCATTCCGGGCATCCGGCCGGGGAAGAAAACGGCGGAGTACATCGATTATGTGCTCACCCGCGTCACCGTGGTGGGCGGCATCTATCTGGCCATCGTCTGCCTCATCCCCGAATGGCTGATCTTCCACTACAACATTCCGTTCTATCTCGGCGGCACGTCCATCCTCATTGTCGTCAGCGTGACGATGGACACGGTGGCGCAGATCCAGAGCCATCTGATCGCCCAGCAGTATGAAGGCCTCATCAAGAAGGCCCGTCTGCGCGGAGCGCGCCGTTGAACATCGTCCTGTTCGGGCCGCCGGGCGCCGGCAAGGGCACCCAGGCGAAGATCATCCAGGAAAAGCGCGGCCTGCCGCAGCTTTCGACCGGCGACATGCTGCGCGCCGCCATCGCGGCCGGCACGCCGCTCGGTCAGAAATGCAAGGCCATCATGGATGCCGGCAACCTCGTGTCGGACGAGATTGTGGTCGGCATTATCGCCGAACGCTATGACCGGCCCGATTGCCGGAAAGGCGCCGTGTTCGACGGCTTTCCCCGCACCATTCCGCAGGCCGAGGCCCTGGACCGCATGCTGGCCGAGCGGAAGCGCCAGATAGATCTGGTGCTGGAGCTGAAGGTGGATGACGCCGTGCTCATCCGGCGCGCCGAGAACCGGGTGAAGGAAACCCTTGCCGCAGGCGGCACGCCCAGGGCTGACGATACCCCGGAAACGCTGAAAAACCGGCTTGCGGTCTATTACAAGAACACCGCCCCGCTGCTCGACTATTACCGCCGGCAGGGCAAGCTCGTGACCGTGGACGGGATGGCGCCGATTGCGGAGGTGACCCGGGCGATTTCTGCCGTCATCGATGGCGGGGCAAGGTCATGAAATCGCCCCCAAAATTGCCCTTCGGCGGCCATTGACTGACGGGGTTGCGTGAGTAAAATCCGCGCCCTTGCGGCGACTCCACCCTGTCCCCATATAGGCAATCCGGCCCTAAGCCGGTTCGGGAAAGGCCGTTTCCGCGTCAGAATTGTTAACGAATTCAGCAGCTTGCCTGCCAGGAGACCATCGTGGCCCGTATCGCCGGCGTCAACATTCCAACCCAGAAGCACGTCGATATCGCGCTTCGCTACATCTATGGCATCGGTCCCACCAATGCCAGGGAGATCTGCAAGAAGGTCGGCATCGCCGAAGGCCGCCGCGTCAGCGATCTGACGGAAGCGGAGATCATCCAGATCCGCGAAATCATCGACCGCGACTATGTGGTGGAAGGCGATCTGCGCCGCGAGATCGCGATGAACATCAAGCGCCTGATGGATCTTGGCTGCTACCGCGGGCTTCGCCACCGCAAGGGCCTGCCGGTTCGCGGACAGCGCACCCACACCAACGCGCGCACGCGCAAAGGGCCGGCCAAGGCGATTGCCGGCAAGAAAAAGGTTACGAAGTAACAGATCATGGCAGCTCCAGAAAAAAAGCCCGGCCCCGGCCGCGCGCGCAAGAAAGAGAAGAAGAATGTGGCGTTGGGCGTGGCCCATGTCGCGGCGACCTTCAACAACACGATCATCACGATCACCGACACGGCCGGAAACGCAATTTCCTGGTCGAGCGCCGGCATGATGGGGTTCAAGGGCTCGCGCAAGTCCACGCCTTACGCCGCGCAGGTCGCGGCGGAAGATGCGGGCAAGAAGGCCGTGGAACACGGCATGCGCACGCTGGAAGTCGAAGTCAGCGGCCCCGGCTCGGGCCGCGAGTCCGCGCTGCGCGCGTTGCAGGCGGTGGGATTGACCGTCACATCCATCCGCGACGTGACGCCAATCCCCCATAACGGATGCCGCCCGCCGAAGCGCCGGCGCGTGTAAGGCACAAGAGTTTCGAGAGTTCGGACCTGACAACCCGTCGAAAGAATTGGACGTGATCCGACACGTCCGGGAAACGATGAGGACCTTATGTTTCAGAAGAATTGGCAAGAACTGATCAAGCCGCAAAAATTGAAGATCGATGCGGGCCATGATGCCGGCCGTTCGGCCACCATCGTGGCCGAGCCGCTGGAGCGCGGCTTCGGCCTTACGCTGGGCAATGCGCTCAGGCGCGTGCTGCTGTCGTCGCTCCAGGGCGCGGCGGTGACCTCGATCCAGATCGAGGGCGTGCTGCATGAGTTTTCGTCCATCGCCGGCGTCCGCGAGGACGTGACCGACATCGTGCTGAACGTGAAGCTCATTGCGCTCAGGCTCCATTCCGAGGGTCCCAAGCGCTTGAGCCTGCGCAAGATGGGTCCCGGCGAGGTTACCGCCGGCGATATCGCGGCCGTGGCCGACGTCGAAATCCTCAATCCGGAGCTTGTGCTCTGCACGCTCGACGAGAAGGTGGATTTCCGCATGGAGCTCACGGTTGCCACCGGCAAGGGCTATGTCCCGGCCGATCGCAACCGCCCGGAAGATGCACCCATCGGCCTCATCCCGGTGGATTCGCTGTTCAGCCCGGTGAAAAAGGTCTCCTACAAGGTGGAAAACACCCGCGAAGGCCAGATTCTCGATTACGACAAGCTGACGCTGACGGTGGAAACCAACGGCGCGGTCACGCCGGACAACGCCGTGGCTTATGCCGCGCGCATCCTGCAGGATCAGCTCCAGGTCTTCATCAATTTCGAAGAGCCGCGCGAGCGCGTGGCCGAAGAAGCCAAGCCCGAGCTGGCCTTCAATCCGGTCCTGCTCAAGAAGGTGGACGAGCTGGAGCTTTCGGTGCGTTCGGCCAACTGCCTGAAGAACGACAACATCGTCTATATCGGCGATCTCATCCAGAAGACCGAAGGCGAAATGCTGCGCACGCCGAATTTCGGCCGCAAGTCGCTGAACGAGATCAAGGCGGTGCTCGCCGAAATGGGCCTGCACCTGGGCATGGAAGTGCCTGGCTGGCCGCCGGAAAACATCGAAGACCTCGCCAAGAGATATGAGGATCAGTACTGAGTTTGTTTCCCTCATGCTTCGACAAGCTCAGCATGAGGAAATAGGGGATGAGTCCTCATCCTGAGCTTGTCGAGGGATGAGGACGGTTTTTCGAAGTGAGAACGCCATGCGTCACAGGAACCAGGGCCGCAAGCTCGGCAAGAAATCGCAGCATCGCGCCGCCATGTTCGCCAACATGGCGGCGGCCCTGATCAAGCACGAGCAGATCAAGACCACCTTGCCGAAGGCCAAGGAGCTTCGTCCGGTGGTCGAAAAGCTCGTCACGCTGTCGCGGCGCGGCGCCGCCAATCTCCATGCCCGGCGCCAGGCGCTTTCCACGATCCGCGACGAAGCGCAGGTCAAGAAGCTGTTCGATGTGATCGGCCCGCGCTATGCCAAGCGGCCCGGCGGCTATACGCGCGTGCTCCGCGCCGGTTTCCGCCATGGCGACAACGCCGAGATGGCGTTCATCGAATTCGTGGACCGCGACGTCGCCGCCAAGGGCCAGGATTCAGGCCCCGTCGCGGCCGCGGAAGAGGCCGAAACCGCGGAGTGATCCTCATCCGGCGGGTGCGAAATGGCCATGGGCGGTTCGGCAACGGGCCGCCCTTTTGCGTTCTGGATCAGGAAGGATGGAATTTTCGGCCATGAAGCGAACGATCTTTGCCGCATTTTGCGCCGTGCTGATGGCAGCCGGACAGGCCTGGGCCGGACCGCCCACGCTGAAAGCCGCCCCGCAGCCGGCAAGCGTTCCGCAGAGCATGAACCAGGTGCAGCTCACCTTCGCGCCCGTTGTGAAAAAGGTGGCGCCGGCGGTGGTGAACGTTTACGCGCGCTCCATCGTGCGCCAGCAGGTCAATCCCTTCGTCAATGATCCGTTCTTTCAGCAGTTCTTCGGCGCATCGCCGGAATTCCAGAAGCGCGTGCAGCAATCGCTCGGGTCCGGCGTGATCGTTCGCGCCGACGGAGTCATCCTCACGAACTATCACGTGGTGAAAGGCGGGCAGGACATCGTGGTCGCGCTGGCCGACAAGCGCGAATTCAAGGCCAGGGTGCTGCAGGCCGATGCGCGCACTGATCTGGCCGTGCTCAAGATCGATACCAGGGGCGAGAAGCTGCCGACCGTTCAGTTCGGAAACAGCGACAGCCTCCAGGTCGGCGATCTTGTGCTGGCCATCGGCGATCCTTTCGGCGTGGGCCAGACGGTGACGATGGGCATCGTATCGGCGCTCGCCCGCACGCAGATTTCCGCCTCCGACTATCAGTTCTTCATTCAGACGGATGCGGCGGTGAATCCCGGCAACTCCGGCGGCGCGCTGATCACGACCGACGGCAAGCTCGCCGGCATCAACACCGCCATCTATTCGCGCACCGGCGAGTATGCCGGCATCGGCTTTGCCATTCCCGCCAATCTTGCGCGGCGCGTGGTGGAAGGCGCGCTGTCGGGCGGCGGCGTGAAACTCGCCTGGATCGGCGGCGACGGGCAGGCTGTCACAAGCGACATCGCAGCCACGCTCGGCCTGCCGCATCCGGAAGGCGTGCTGATCAAAAGCGTCTATCCCGGCGGCCCGCTGGCCAATGCCGGCGTCAAATCCGGCGATGTCGTGCTTGCGGTGGACGGCGCCAGCGTGGACGACATGCAGGGCCTCAATTACCGCGTCGCCACGCACAAGACCGGCGACACCGTCAAGCTAACGGTCTATAGCGGCGGCAAGAGCCGCGATGTGGACGTGACGCTTTCCCTGCCGCCGGAAACTCCGGCGCGCGACGTGACCATGATTTCCGGCCGCAACCCCGTGGCCGGCGCGAAGGTGGAAAACCTGTCGCCGGCGGTTGCATCCGATCTCCAGATGGACCTCATGTCGAAGGGCGTTGTGGTGACCGATGTCGCCGATGGCTCGTTCGCAGCCAATTACGGCTTTCAGCCGGGCGACATCATCAAATCGCTCAACGGCCAGTCCATAGGTTCGGTGGCGGACCTCAAATCCGGCCTGGCCCGGGCGGGCGGCCAATGGGCTATCGTCGTGGACCGCAATGGCCGGCGCCTGACGCTGAACGTGCAGGAGTAATGCGCTAGACTGCGCCATGTCCGATCTCTTCGAAGCTGGTGGTTTGGCCGAGGATGCGCCGCGGCCTTTGGCCGATCGCTTGCGGCCAAAAGCGCTTGCCGAGGTGGTGGGGCAGGATCATCTGATCGGCCCCGATGGCCCCATCGGCCGCATGGTCGCGGCCAATCGGCCCCATTCGATCATTCTCTGGGGGCCGCCCGGCACCGGCAAAACGACCATCGCGCGGCTGCTTTCCAGCGCGTTCCATCTGCACTTTGAGCAGCTCTCGGCTGTCTTCTCGGGCGTGGCGGACCTCAAGAAGGCCTTCGATGCCGCGCGCCAGCGCCGCAAGGTGGGGCAGGGCACGCTTCTCTTCGTGGATGAAATCCACCGCTTCAACCGCAGCCAGCAGGATTCCTTCTTGCCGGTCGTGGAAGACGGCACGGTCATTCTTGTGGGCGCCACCACGGAAAATCCGTCCTTCGAGCTGAACGGCGCGCTGCTTTCGCGCGCGCAGGTGCTGGTGTTGCGCAGGCTCGACGATGCGGCGCTCGAAACGCTGCTCGAACGCGCCGAGAAGCACTATGGCGAAAGGCTTCCGCTGACCGATGATGCGCGGCAGACGCTGCGGGCCATGGCCGATGGCGATGGCCGCTATCTCCTCAATCTCGCGGAGGAAGTGGCCGCGCTGAAGGTGGCAAAGCCGATGGATTCGGCGGCGCTGGTCGCCGCCGTGCAGAAGCGCATGCCGCTCTACGACAAGTCGCGCGAAGAGCACTACAACCTCATCTCCGCCCTGCACAAATCGATCCGCGGCTCCGATCCCGATGCGGCACTCTATTGGCTCGCGCGCATGCTGGCCGGCGGCGAGCAGCCGCTTTACATCGCCCGCAGGCTCGTGCGCGCCAGCGTGGAAGACATCGGCCTTGCCGATCCGCAGGCCGTCGTGCAGGCGCTGGCCGCGAAGGATGTCTTTGACTTTCTCGGTTCGCCCGAAGGCGAGCTCGCGCTTGCCCAATGCGTGCTGTATCTCGCCAGCGCGCCCAAATCGAATGCTGTCTATACCGCCATGGGCGCGGCCAAACGGGCGGCCGACGAGCATGGCTCGCTCATGCCGCCCGCCCACATCCTGAACGCGCCGACGAAGCTCATGAAAAATCTCGGCTACGGCAAAGGTTATGAATACGACCACGAGGCCGAAGATGCCTTTTCCGGCCAGAACTACTTTCCGGATGGCATGGCGCGGCAGGATCTTTACCAGCCGAAGGACGTCGGCTTCGAGCGCGAGGTGCGCAAACGCCTGGAATACTGGGCGAAGCTGCGGGCAAAAAAACAAAACACGCCGGGGAAACCGGAATAGTACCTGTCCTAGGCTTCTTCCTCGATCTCGATCTGCGCAATCTCGCGCGCGTGGTCGTTGAATTGCGCCGCGATCAGGTGGCCCGCGGCCACCGCGGCGATGCACACGAGGACGGAGGCCGCGATGTTCAGTCCCGCCCGCATGATGGCGCCGTTGCGGATCAGGTCCAGCGTCTGAAGGCTGAAGGTCGAAAACGTGGTGAACCCGCCGCAGAAGCCCACCATCACGAACAGGCGCAGGTCCTCCGGCGCCGGATGGCGGCCGTGGGTCAGCGTCAGCGTTCCGAAGAAGCCGATGATGAAGGAGCCAAGAACATTGATGAGAAACGTGCCCCACGGCCAGCTATGGCTGATCGGCAGCGCTGCGAGCGACAGCAGATAGCGCGCCAGAGTCCCCAGCGCCCCGCCGAGCGCCACGATCAGGCAGGTGAACAGCGACATGAAAACTCCTTCTCTGCGGGCACAAAAAACCCGCCTTGCGGCGGGTCTGCCCCTGCCGCGCGTGGAAGCGGCAGGAGTCATCAGCCCTGGGCCCACATTCCGGCCCTCGGCGGTTGAAGGGGGACTCCATCCCCTCGGCCGAAAACGCTAAGGGGTGTGGCGGAAGGCGTCAACGGAACAGGCCATGGCGGATACCGCCCGGATCGAAACGGACGACAATGGCATCCGGCTGGACCGCTGGTTCAGGCGGCATTACCCGGCGCTCGGCCACGGCGCGTTGGAAAAGCTCCTGCGCACCGGGCAGGTGCGGCTCGATGGCCGGCGGGCGAAGGCGGGCGATCGGCTCGCCGAGGGCCAAATTCTTCGCCTGCCGCCGCAACTGAAATCCGTCCAGAACGCCGTCCGGCCGCAATCCACAAATTCACAGGCAAAGCATCCACAGGCCGGTGAAAAAGAGAGGACATTCGCGCAAAGTCTTGTGATCCATAAGGATTCGTCGGTGCTGGTTCTCAACAAGCCGTCCGGTCTTGCCAGCCAGGGCGGCAGCGGCCTAACCCGGCATGTTGACGGCCTGCTCGAGCATCTGACGTTCGGGAAGAAGCAGCGTCCGCGGCTGGTCCATCGCCTCGACCGCGACACCTCCGGCGTGCTGGTCGTGGCGCGCACCGTTCCCGCCGCCGCGGCGCTTGCCAGATCGCTGGCGCAGCGCGACGCGCAGAAAATCTACTGGGCGTTGGTGAAGGGCGTGCCGAAGAGGAAAAGCGGCACAATCAAGCTCGCGCTCGCCAAGGAAGGCGGCCTTGGGCCCCATGGCCGCGACGAAAAGATGGTGGCGAAGCAGCCGGGCGACAAGAGCGCGCAATATGCGCTTACCGATTATGTGGTGGTGGATCAGGCGGGCGGGGAATATGCCTGGATCGCCGCCCGGCCGCTCACCGGCCGCACGCACCAGATCCGCGTTCACCTTGCCTCGCTTGGCACGCCCATTGTCGGCGATTTCAAATATGGCGGCGCGGCGGCCAAGGGCGCGGGCGAAATCGCGGACACCTTGCACCTGCATGCGCGTTCCATCGACATTGCGCACCCGGACGGCGGACGGCTGAAGGTCACCGCGCCGCTGCCGCCGCACATGGCGAAAAGCTGGAAATTTCTCGGCTTCAATGAATCGGATGCGCGGGGCCTGTTCGGGAAAGGCAAGCCATGAAACGCTTCTACAAGGATGTCTCGGTCGCGCCCACGGATGGCGGGTTCGCCATCCTGCTCGATGGCAAGCCCGTAAAGACGCCGTCCCGCGCGGTGCTGGCGGTCCAATCGCAGATGCTGGCGGAAGCGGTTGCGGAAGAATGGCGCGGCCAGGGCGAAGACATCGATCCTGCGGCCATGCCGCTCACCAGGCTTGCGAACACGGCCATCGACATTGTCGCTGCCGATCGTGGCAAGACGGCAAACCAGATTCTGGCCTATGGCCGCAGCGATCTGCTCGCCTATCGCGCAGCGGAACCCGAAGCGCTCGTCGCACGCCAGAACAGGGACTGGAATCCGCTGCTTGACTGGCTGTCCGAGCGCTATGGCGCCCGCCTCGTCACGGGGCGTGGCGTGGCCTTCGTGGATCAGCCGGGCGAGGCGCTGGTTGCGCTCGATTCCGCGGTGTGGGCGCACGACGATTTCATGCTGGCGGCGCTGCACAACGCCACCACGATCATGGGCTCTCTTGTGCTGGCGCTCGCGCTGGCGGAGCGCCGGCTCGATGCCCGGGCCGCCTTTGCCGCCTCCACGCTGGACGAATCGTTCCAGGCCGAACGCTGGGGCCACGATGCAGAGGCGGCGGGCCGCCATGCCCGCCTTGCCGCGGAACTTGCCGCCACCGAACGCTTCATGCGGCTTGCAAGAGGCTAGCCCGCTCGGCAAACCGCACCTTTCCTCTTTCCCCCTTGTGGGGGAACGAAAGTCGCGGCAGGACTGCTCTGTTCCTCCCCCTGAAAGGGGGAGGCCAGGAGGGGGTCATTCCGCACCGGCCATGAAACACATCATCCAGGAACTCGAGGAACGGCGGAAGCGCGCGCGGCTGGGCGGTGGCGAAGCCCGCATCGAGGCCCAGCACAAGCGCGGCAAGCTCACGGCGCGCGAGCGGCTGGATCTTCTGCTCGATCCGAACTCCTTCGAGGAGTTCGACATGTTCGTGGAGCATCGCAACAAGGATTTCGGCGCCGACAAAAATGTCATTCCCGGCGATGGCGTGGTCACCGGCTGGGGCACGATCAACGGCCGCATGGTCTATGTCTATGCCAAGGATTTCACCGTCTTCGGCGGCTCGCTCTCGGAAACGCACGCGCAGAAGATCTGCAAGATCCAGGACATGGCGATGCAGAACGGCGCGCCCATCATCGGCCTGCTGGATGCGGGGGGCGCGCGCATCCAGGAAGGCGTGGCCTCGCTTGCGGGCTATGGCGAGGTGTTCAAGCGCAACACGCTGGCCTCGGGCGTCGTGCCGCAGATCAGCGTCATCATGGGGCCTTGCGCGGGCGGCGACGTCTATTCTCCGGCCATGACCGATTTCATCTTCATGGTGCGCGACACGAGCTACATGTTCATCACCGGCCCCGATGTCGTGAAGACGGTCACCCAGGAAGACGTGACGCCGGAAGAGCTGGGCGGCGCCAAGGTGCACACCACGAAATCGGCGGTGGCCGATGGTGCGTTCGACAACGACGTCGTGGCGATCGAGGAAATCCGCCGCCTCTACGATTTCCTGCCGCTTTCCAACCGCGAGAAGCCGCCCCACTGGCCGACCGAAGACGATCCCCGGCGCGAGGAACCTTCGCTCGACACGCTGGTGCCGGAAAATCCCAACAAACCTTACGACATGAAAGAGCTGATCCTGAAGGTCGCCGACGAAGGCGATTTCTTCGAGATCGGCGAAGCGTTTGCGAAAAACATCATCACGGGCTTCGGCCGCATCGAAGGCTCCACCGTCGGCTTCGTCGCCAACCAGCCCATGGTGCTGGCGGGCGTGCTCGACAACGATGCCTCGCGCAAGGCCGCGCGCTTTGTCCGTTTCTGCGACTGTTTCAACATTCCCATCGTGACCTTCGTGGATGTTCCGGGCTTCCTGCCCGGGGTGGCGCAGGAGCACAACGGCATCATCAAGCATGGCGCCAAGCTCCTGTTCGCCTACACGGAGGCCACCTGCCCGAAGGTGACGGTGATCACGCGCAAGGCCTATGGCGGCGCCTATGACGTGATGGCGTCCAAGCACATGCGCGCGGACGTCAATTACGCCTGGCCCACGGCGCAGATTGCGGTGATGGGCGCAAAGGGCGCGGTGGAGATCATTTTCCGCAAAGACATCGGCGATCAGGCTGCGATTGCCGCGCGCACGAAGGAATATGAAGACCGCTTTCTGAATCCGTTCATCGCGGCCTCACGCGGCTATATCGACGACGTGATCCGGCCCCACTCCACGCGCTGGCGCATCGCCCGCGCGCTGCGCATGCTGAAAAACAAGCAGGTGCCGCAGATCTGGAAGAAGCACGACAATATACCGTTGTAGAGTCACATGTGACGCTATCTCACTTTTGATATATCCATGGCTTGGCGAATCGAATTCGTGAATGCCCTCCGCCGAAGCGGAGGTCAGGATGCTGCCGCCCGACATGGTTGCCCGTTTCCTGCGGATCGGCGATTTGATTGCCGCCGCCGGCCTGCCTGCCATGCGCGAACCGCATGTGAAGCATGTCACGGGCAAACTGTGGGAGATGCGCTTGAAGGGCCGAAGCGGGATTGCGCGTTCGATCTATGTCGCGGCATCTGGCCAGCGCGTTGTGGTGTTGCGAACTTTCCTGAAGAAGACGCAGGAGACGCCGCGAAGAGAGATCGAGATTGCGTTGCAAAGATTGAAGGACGTGAAGGAATGAAGGGCTTCGAGAGTTTCAAGAAAAAGGCGCTGAAAAATCCGGCGGTCCGAGCTGAATATGATCGGCTGGAACCCGAAGTTGCATTGGCGCATGAGCTGATCCGTGCCCGCACAAAGGCGGGCCTCACCCAGGCGCAGGTCGCGCGCCGAATGCGCACGTCTCAATCGGCGGTGGCACGCATGGAAAGCGCGAATGGGCTGCCGTCCATGTCGTCTCTGGTGAAATACGCCCGTGCCGTAGGCCGCAAGATCGATTTCAGATTGAAAGAGAAGGATTGAGGAAGTAGCTGCGAGATTTGCAAAACGTACAGCAGACGTTCTCCTTGCTCGGATTTTTGTCCTGCATTCCGCTTTGACAGCGTGGACGTTCGCCCGTCGAGAATCCTGCGGAACCTTCCGCGGGAACGCCAATCCCGCGTCGCACGTTTTTCATCCGCACCCTGAACAGGGGAGACGATAATGCATTCGAAAACGTGGATGAAATCCGCGGGGTTCCCGCTTGCGCTCACGGCCAGTCTTTCACTGGCGGCCTGCGGCACGACACCGCCTGACCGCGCGGTTTCCGGCGGCCTGCTTGGCGCGGGCACGGGCGCCGCCCTCGGCGCGATCGCCGGCAATGCCGGCAAGGGCGCCCTGTTCGGCGGCCTCGCGGGTGCGCTGATCGGCGCGGTCACAAGCCCCGACATGATCAATTTCGGCCCGGCGCCGTGGCACAGGACGTCGTACTATTATCACCGCCACCATTATGCGCGCGCGGGCAGCTGTGCGACAAAAGCCGAGCAGGCGTCGGCGGCCTGCAGGCACGAGCGCACGGCAGAAAACAGATAGTCCGGCGTAAGGGCGCGGCGAAAGGCGTTCCCGTCGGGTGGGGTGGATTAATTCATCCGCCGCTCTGCGCGTCTCCGGGTGAGCTCACGTTTTCGCGGCCCGCGCCATCACTTCCATCTCCACCCGCGCGCCGAGCGCGAGCGCGCCGGCCTGAAAGGCCGAGCGCGCGGGCAGGCGATCGGGCTTGAAATACCCGGAATACACCTTGTTGAACGCCGGCCATTCCTTCATGTCGGCCAGGAACACCTGGCAGCGGAACACATCGTCGAACGAACAGCCCGCCTGCTCCAGCACGCGCGCGATGTTGGAAAACATCTGGCGTGTTTCCGCCTCGATGCCGCCGGTCACGAGCTCCATCTTGCCGGGCACATTGCCCAGCGCGCCGGAGAGATAAAGCACGCCATTCACCTCCACCGCGTCGGAAAACGGCAGGCCCGCATCCCTCGTGCCGCGCGATTGTAGGAATTTCATCGTATTTCTCCTTGACGTTTTGCCCGACTCACCCTATCCTGTTTCCGTCCGCCCGGCTGCCAGTTTATTTTTTGAATTTCAACCGGTTGGGAGGGAACGGAGAGGGATTGCAAAATTTCGAAAACGAGTCCCTGTAGGATGGAATACCAAGAGCCGCAACATCTGGTAGTCCCTTTTTGCGCCGCCCCGCTTCGCCGCTAGGATGCGGCCCGGAGCGATAATAAGAGAATCTGGGGAGAATTTCCGCATGCCGTCCAATATCTTGCGCGCCGCGCTCGTCGGTGCGGCCATCTTCGCTCTGCCCGCGATCGGCGCAACTTATCCGGCCCATCCACAGACAACCCCCGGCATCGCCGCCGCCGATCTCTCGGCGCGCGACAAGGCGATTTCCGATGATGCGTTCCAGGGCCGGGGGCCCGGCACGGTGGCGGGGGAAGCGGCCGCCCAATGGATCGCCGATGAAATGAAGCGCATCGGGCTGAAGCCGGGCAACCACGGCAGCTATTTCGAGCCGGTGCCCGCGGTGAACATCACGCTGAATGCCGCAAGCTCAAGCCTGGTGTTTGATACGCCCCAGGGCCGGATCGATCCCAAATTCCCCGACGAAGATGTCTATTGGACGCCGCAATATGCAAAACCGGACGTGAATGTCGCCGGGGCGCCGCTGGTGTTTGTGGGTTACGGCGTGGTCGCCCCGGAGTACAACTGGAACGATTACGCCGGTGTGGATGTGAAGGGCAAAACGGTCGTCATCCTCATCAACGATCCCGGCAACGAAGACGCCAATCCCGACCCGAAGTTCTTCAAGGGCAGGGCGATGACCTATTACGGCCGCTGGACCTACAAGTATGAAGAAGCCGCGCGCCAGGGCGCGGCTGCGGCCATCATCGTGCATGAAACCGCGCCGGCCGCCTATGGCTGGCAGGTCGTGCGCAATTCCAACACCGGCGCGAAGTCGTGGCTCACCGCCGGCGACAAGAATGCCCACATGGTGCCCGTACAGGGCTGGATCACGCTCGATACCGCGCGCGATCTCTTCAGGCGCGCCGGCCTCGATTACGATCAGCTGAAGGCCGCCGCCAACAAGCCTGGCTTTCATGCCGTGCCGATGACGGGCGAAACGCTCACCGCGCATCTCAACTCCACCGCCGCCTTCATCAACACCCGCAATGTGGTGGGTGTGGTGAAGGGCAGGCTCCATCCCGACCAGTACGTTCTTTTCACGGCGCACTGGGACTATCTGGGCGTGAAGCCCGATGTCGCCGGGCCCGACAAGATCTACAACGGCGCGGTGGACAACGGCATGGGCATATCCAGCATTCTGGAGATCGCCGAACAGTTCGCGCATGACAAGCCTGCGCCGCAGCGTTCGGTGGCGTTCATCGCGTGGACGATGGAAGAACAGGGGCTTCTGGGTTCGCAGTATTTTGCACAGCATCCGATCTGGCCGCTCAACCACATCGTGGCGGGCGTCAATCTCGATGCCAATCTCCCCGAAGGCCGCGCACATGACATGATCGTGGTCGGCAGTGGCGCCTCCCAGCTCGAAGACATGCTGGCCGATGTGCTGAAGACGCAAAACCGCGTCATCACCTCCGACCCCGAACCGGAGAAGGGCTATTTCTACCGTTCCGATCACATCAGCCTGGCGAAAGTGGGCGTGCCGATGCTCGATCCGGGCGGCGGTTATGATTTGCTTGATGGCGGCGTTGCGGCCGGCAAGGCGCTTCGGGATGATTACCGGATCCACCATTATCACCAGCCGTCGGACGAATGGAACGCGAACTGGGACCTGTCCGGGCCGGTTTCCGATCTCGATGCGCTCTACACGCTGGGCGACGAGCTTGCCAACTCCGACAAGTGGCCGAACTGGTACGAGGGCAACGAGTTTCGCGCCATCCGCGACAAATCGATGGGCGCGAAATGATCGCGCGGCGCAGCGCAGGCAGGCCAAACGGGGGATCGTCAGCGTAGATGTTCTCCAAAATCCTCATTGCCAACCGCGGCGAGATCGCCTGCCGCATCATCAGAACCGCCCGGCGCATGGGCATCAGGACGGTCGCCGTCTATTCCGAGGCCGATCGTGACGCGCTGCATGTCGAGATGGCGGATGAAGCGGTGGCCATCGGTCCGCCGCCTTCGGCGCAGTCCTATCTGCAGATCGACAGGATCGTCGAAGCCTGCAAACAGACCGGCGCCGAAGCCGTGCATCCGGGATACGGCTTCCTGTCGGAACGCGAGGCATTTGCCGAGGCGCTGGCGAAAGCGGGCGTTGTGTTCATCGGGCCCAACCCGAAAGCCATCGCGGCGATGGGCGACAAGATCGAATCCAAGAAGCTTGCGCTCGCCGCGAAGGTGAACACGGTTCCGGGCTATGTCGGTGAAATCCGGGATGCGGAACACGCGAAGAAGATCGCAAAGGACATCGGTTACCCCGTCATGGTCAAGGCGTCCGCCGGCGGCGGCGGCAAGGGCCTGCGCATCGTGCACAGGGAAGGCGAGCTGGCGCAGGCCATCCAGTCGTCGAAGAACGAAGCCAAGGCCAGCTTCGGCGATGACCGACTGTTCATCGAGAAATTCGTCACCGAGCCGCGCCACATCGAAATCCAGGTGATGGGCGACAGGCACGGCAACGTGATTCATCTGAACGAACGCGAATGTTCGATCCAGCGGCGCAACCAGAAGGTCATCGAGGAAGCGCCGTCGCCGTTTCTGGACGAGAAGACGCGGCATGCGATGGGCGAACAGGCAGTCCTGCTGGCCAAGGCCGTGAATTACGACAGTGCCGGCACCGTCGAATTCATCGTGGACAAGGACCGGAATTTCTATTTCCTCGAAATGAACACGCGGCTCCAGGTGGAACATCCGGTCACCGAACTCGTCACGGGCCTTGACCTGGTGGAGCTGATGATCCGCGCAGCCGCCGGAGACAAGCTTCCGGTCCGGCAGTCCGACGTGAAGATCGGCGGCTGGGCGCTTGAAGCGCGCGTTTATGCCGAAGATCCCTACCGCGGCTTCCTGCCGTCAACCGGGCGGCTTGTGCGCTATCGCCCGCCCAGGGAAGGGCGCCACGGCGACGTCACGGTGCGCAACGACACCGGCGTCTACGAAGGCGGCGAAATTTCGCTCTACTACGATCCGATGATCGCCAAGCTCTGCACCCATGCGCCCACCCGCGCGGATGTCATTGAGGCGATGGCCGCGGCGCTGGACGAATTCCGCATCGAAGGCATCAGCCACAACATCCCGTTCCTTGCGGCCATCATGCAGAACAGGCGCTTCCGCGAAGGCCGCCTGACCACGGGATTCATTGCCGAGGAATTTCCGGACGGGTTTCATGGCCTTGCGCCGGACGACGCCGATATCCGCCGATTTGCGGCTGCGGCCGTCGCCGCCAAACTCACGCGCACGGCGCGCGCCGCCCGCATCACCGGCGCGCTCAATGGCGCCATCCCGCTGCCGACGGCCTATGTGGTCTCCTTCGGCGACCGCGCCGTCAGGGTGGACGATGCCCATTTCCATCATCAGCATTTGCGGGCCCATATGGATGGCATGGCCTATGAAGCCACCATCCGGTGGCATCCGGGCGAACCGATCCTTCGCCTGGAAGACAAGTCCGGCGCCGCCGCCATCCAGATTGCGCGCATGGCGGGCGGCTACCGCCTGAGTCACGGCGGGGTCCGCATTGTCGCGTCCGTGCGCAGCGCGCGCGCGGCGCAACTGGCCGCGCTCATGCCCAGGAAGCGCACCGCCGACAATTCGCGCTATCTGCTGTGTCCGATGCCCGGGCTTGTGGTTTCGATCAATGTCAAGGAAGGCCAGGAAGTGAAGACCGGCGAATCGCTTGCCGTGGTGGAAGCGATGAAGATGGAAAACGTGCTCACCGCCGAGCGCGATGCCGTCGTCAAGAAGATCAACGCCAGGAAAGGCGACAGCCTTGCGGTTGACGACGTGATCATGGAATTCGCCTGACCCTATCCGAAGGTTTTGCGGATACGGAAGTAGATCCTGGGCTGCGACCGGATTTGGATCTCTTCGATCTGCGACAGCGGGGCCACGTTCCTTGGCCCGGCGTAATCGTAAAACCTGTCGTCGTACACAAAGCGCGCAGGATTGTAGAGTTCGACCCGCAGCGCAAGATCGGGATGGGGCTTGTACTCCCACCAGAGCTCAAAATAGGGCGGGACGACCTCGCGATGCCGTATCTGCTCCAGCCGGTAGTAGTGTTCATCCCAGCAGTTGAAATAGAAAATGCCCCAGGTGGAATTCAGGCTGTCGATGTCCTGCGTTAGCGTCCATTCGATGTCCTGCGGCCGCTGGCCGGAAATCACGCGGTCCTGCCCGGTCACCGGATCGCGCACCTTCGTCAGGTTGAACGTGTTGGATGCTTTCAGCAGGCCGTTCGTCAGGCCAAGCCAGTCCAGAGGCAGCGTGAGCGTGGCGACAATCTGGTCGTTCGTTCCGTTGCCGATGTTTCCCGGCGCGTCAAAGGTGCCGGAGGAATTCGTGATCGGAACATAGTCCACGACGTCCTTGATGTTCTCGTGCATGTAGGTCGCCACGAATGAGCCCTTGCCGTCCATGAAATGGCGCTCATAGGAAATCTCGTATTGCGTATGCTGATCGGGGCGCAGATTGACGTTGCCGGCTGTGACCCCGCTGGCCGCGAGGTTCGCCGACGCCACGAAATTGTTGAAATCGAGCTGGCCCAGCACGACCTCATAGCGAAGGCGGAGCTGATCGTCCTTGTCAGGCGTCCAGGTCAGCACCGCGCGCGGCTTGGGATACGAGAATGTCCGGCTCTGGATGACCCCCTTGGTGGAACTGATGGTTGACAGCTCGAACCGCCCACCTGCCTCCAGCAGCCAGGCGTCGGAGATTTTCCAGGTGGCTTGCGCGAAGGCCTCGCCGCGCTTTTCGTTCACGGCGGCGTCTCCCGACGGCAGCGGAATGTTGACGCCGTTGTCGATAAAGCTGCTGGTGCCGTTCAGGTAGTTGTAGGCGCCCTCCGCGCCGGTCTCCAGCGCCAGCGCGCCGTCCGGCGAATAGCGCACGGTGAAACGGCCGATGCTTTCGCCGGTATCGGACAGAAGGTGAAATCTCTCGTCATCGCCCGGCGCTTCCAGCGCGTTCAGGTCGGTCATGTGGCCAAGCCGCTGCAGCGCGAGCGTCTCCAGCTCCACGCCGCCAACCTTGCCGGTCCAGTGCAGGCCAAGCTCGGCGCTGTTCTGCGTGTTGTCATCGGCAAGCACTTCGGTGAATCCGGGCGCCGTGTAAAAAAGGTCCGAATGGAACGGAGATTCCTGCAACGCCAGATTGGCCTTGAACTCGCCGCCGAAGAGCGGAATGGTCGCCGCCGCCGTCAGCCCGCCACCTGCGCCCATGCCGTTTGACCGCGCATTCTGCCGCGTGACGGCGCCGGTCGTTGCGTCGGTCACCTCGTGGAATCCCTTGCCGACCGAATCGTCGTAATTGCCGATGCGCGAAATCGAGGCCTCATAGGTGCTGCTTCCGGAATGCTGAGTGAATTGCACGCTGGCGCTCGGAACGGTGTGATGGTCATTGAGCCAGTAGTTGTCATCCACCTGTGTCACGATTTCCGTGCTGTCCGACGTTTTGAGGATGACATTGGCCACGACGGTCTTCCCGTGCATGTCGATGCCGGGCGCGCCGCCGCGGATGAGTTCGATGCGGTCCACATCGGCCGCCGGAATGCGCTGAAGGATCGATTGCAGATCGTCGGTCTTGGCCGTCGGCCGTTCGCCGTTGATCAGCACGTTGCCGGCCGTTCCGGCGAAGCCGCGGGCCGATTTGCCGTCGTCGAAAGTGAAACCGGGCAGCCGCCCGATCATGTCATAGGCGGTGTTCGGCCGCGCATCGGCAAAGAATGAGGCCGGGTAGGTAAGCACCCCGGTCTGATCGGCCGTCTCGGCGGCCAGCGCGCCCGTCGCAAACACGCCCGCCAGCATGGCGGCGGCCAGAAACGAAACCTTCATTGCTCCCCCGAACGCAGGAACGGCCATTCCTAGATGGTTCGGGCGTTCCTAATGCGGCAACGCGTGCGTTTCGCATGGCTGGCCTGCGGGGTGCTCGAGGCTCTGTGCTAGCCAGCGTCCGTCCGGGAAAACCGGTTGGACAAAGGCCGCGCCATGCTTAACTTGGGCCCATGAGCGACGACGATCACGAAGATATGACTCATCTGCGCGTACGCATTGAGGGTTTCGTGCAGGCGGTGGGCTTCCGCAACCACGTCATCGAGGAAGCGCGCCGGCTCGGACTCGACGGCTGGGTGCGCAACCGCTCCGACGGCACGGTTGAAGCGCTGGTATCGGGCGAAACCAGCGCGGTGGAAGCCTTTGTCGCGGCCTGCATGAAGGGCCCGCCGGGCTCCCAGGTGAAGAATGTCGATCTGTTCAGGGCGGAGCCGCCGGAGGAAAAAGGCTTCCACCGGCGGCCATCGCTCTAGGGTCTATCCGCGCCGGCGAAACAGCTCGCGAAACACGGATATCCCGAATATCGCCATTCCGATCACGGCGAGCACTTCGCCCGCCACCAGGATCGGAATGTATTTCGGGTCTTCGCCGTTCGACAGGAACACGGCCAGTGTCGGAATCATGATGACCACGCTGGCCGTGGAAACCACAAAGTTTGCCCAGGCCAGCTTGGGAACAAGCGTGTCCTTCTCAAGCGCATAAAATGTGCCGTAGAGCGCCATCGTCACCCAGCCCAGCAAATTCAGATGGGCATGCGCGGGCATCGTGGCCATATTCTGGGACTCGGCCATGTGCATGCCCCAGAACATTCCGGTCAGCACGCAGAGAACGCCAACCGCATAAAAAGCTGCCGATACGCGTGGCATCGCTTTCCCCCTTTGGTGATGTCTGGAAAATTTATAAGAGATTCGCGGGCGGTTACGAAACCGGCCCGAAGATCTCCTCAAACGCGGCCTTCAAGGCAATATCTGCGTCGTTCAGCGAAGCCTGCAGGCCGAGATCGGCCAGGCTCGTGACGCCATGCCCGCGCACGCCGCACGGAACGATCCCGCCGAAATGCGACAGGTCCGGGTACACGTTCAGTGCGATGCCGTGAAACGTCACCCAATGGCGCACGCGAACGCCGATGGCGCCGATCTTGTCCTCGCGGCCGCCGCCGCGCGCCACCCAGATGCCCACGCGGCCATCCCGGCGCTCGCCCTTCACGCCGAAGCGCGCGAGAGCCCGGATCATCCATTCTTCCAGATCGCGCACAAAGGCGCGGACGTCAGCCTTGCGCCGCTTCAGGTCCAGCATCACATAGCCCACGCGCTGGCCGGGCCCGTGGTAGGTGAACTGTCCGCCGCGGCCGGTGCGAAACACCGGGAAGCGCGCGTCCAGCAGATCGGCGTCGTTGGCGCTGGTTCCGGCGGTATAGATGGGTGGGTGCTCCACCAGCCACACCAATTCCCTTGCGCCGCCTGTCCGGATGTCAGCCACGCGCGCTTCCATGGCCGAAACGGCCTCGGGATATGGCGTAAGCCCGGCCGTCACGCGCCATTCCGGCAGACTTTGGAAGTCGGTCAGGGGAAGAGCCGTCGCGCGCATTAACCGGACCTAAAGCATAAAGCACCAAGACTTCCGGCGTTCTGTCCGCCAGAGGTCCCATGCCCACCAATATAGATAATGTGAAGCTCGAAATCGCGGTCGTTCTGGGCCGCTCGACGATCCCCATGCATCAGCTTCTGCGCATGGGGCGCGGCGCGGTGATCGAGCTGGATTCGCATCAGGACGATCCCGTGACGGTTCTGGCCAACAATCGGCCTGTCGCCAAGGGCGAAATCGTGATCCAGGGCGACAGGATCGCGGTCTCGGTATCCGAGCTGCTCAAGGGCTATTGACCGGCCCTAAAGCCGGTTTACGGGCAGCTTCAGGTAAATATGGCCGTCGTCCTCCGGCGGCGGCATATGTCCGGCCCGGATGTTCACCTGGACCGCAGGCAGGATAAGCACCGGCATGGACAGGGTCTTGTCGCGCGCCGTGCGCATTTCGACAAAAGAATCCTCGCTGACGCCGTCATGCACGTGAATGTTGCCGGCGCGTTCTTCGGCAACCGTGGTCTTCCAGGCGAATTCGCTGCGCTTGGCGGTCTTGTAGTCGTGGCACATCCACAGCATCGTATCCGCGGGCAACGAAAGCAGCTTGCGGATGGAGCGGTAAAGCATGCGTGCATCGCCGCCGGGAAAGTCGCAGCGCGCGGTTCCATAGTCGGGCATGAACAGCGTGTCGCCGACGAACACGTTGGGTCCGATCCTGTAGCTCACGCAGGCCGGCGTATGGCCGGGCGTGGCAAGGACTTCCACGTCAAGCCCGCCGATCGCGAAATGCTCGCCGTCGCGGAAGAGGCGGTCGAACTCGCGCCCGTCCAGGCTCACGTCCCGGGCCCCGAAGATTGGACGAAAGGTTTTCTGCACCTCGGTGATGGCCTGGCCAATTCCCACCTTTGCGCCCGTCTTCTCCTTCAGGAAGGCCGCGGCCGATATGTGGTCGGCATGGGCATGGGTTTCCAGGATCCAGTCAACCGCGCAACGGGCCGCCGCCGCGGCCGCCAGAATGTTTTCCGCCGAATGTGTCGCCGTGCGGCCCGATTTGACGTCGAAATCCAGCACCGGATCGATGATGGCGGCGCGCCCGGTGCCGGGATCGCTTACCAGATAGCTCACCGTGTTGGTGGCCTGATCGAAAAAGGCCTGGATCGCGTGGTTCATGGGCCTGGCATTCTCCGGACGCGCCCCCACATTTCACGAGCCCGGGGGCTGCCGCAAGCCACAAGGCGGGCCTTCCAAACCGGTGGTTCCTTTGCTAAACGGGCCGTCCCTCAGGATGCGGTCGTGGCGGAACGGTAGACGCACTAGCTTGAGGTGCTAGCGGGGCAACCCGTGGAAGTTCGAGTCTTCTCGACCGCACCATTCCTGTCAGAGATAGCTCAGCCACCAGGCCCCGCTGCGCTGGCGCAGGTCGGCGTACCATTTGCAGAGGGGATAAAGCGCTACGACCACGCCGATCCAGATGGCATAAATCCAGGGGAGCCCGACATCCCATCCAGGTGGCGCGCTGAACGGGAAGTGGGCGATGTCGGGGGACTGAAACGTTTCGTCGATCCGGCCATATCGCAAATAGCTTGCAGCCACGGCCAACAGATGGATCAGGTAAAAGTGCAGCACGTAGAAGAACAGCGGCACCTTGCCGATGACAAGCGCCGGCCTGAATGGCGCCGGCACACCCTTGTCGAACGCGCGCAGCAGCAACAGCACCGGCCCGAGCGTCATCATCAGGAACAGCAGCGACGGCGGATATTTGTTCGTGTTTATGAACGACATCAACGTCCATAATAGGGTCGGGTGCGGGCGCCACTGGACCGGGTTGCCGTAAACATTTGTGTAGCGCAGGGCGATAAAGCCCAGCGTTATCGCAATACCTAGCAAAAGAAGTGTCCGGCGCCGGGCATTTTCGTTCCAGCCATAAATGCTGCCGAGCACATAGCCCAGCGCCGTGACACCCACCCACGGAATCAGCACATAGGCAACGAACACGACGTGGTGGCCGTCGCTATAAACAGGGCCCAGCTCGTGCAGAATCCTCCACAGCGGCGCCCAGGCGCCGAAGCTTTGCGCGGCGATGTTGTCGAGCAGATTGTGGCCTGCCACCAGGACAATCCCGAATGTGGCGATCGCCCAGCGCGGCAACCAGATCAGCGCCGCAAGGACGATCATGGACCAGCCCAGGGCCCACAGGACCGTGATGAACGTGACCTGATAGTCGAAATTGAACTGCAGGGCGAAGCGCATCACCACCAGTTCCAGGAAGATCAGCCACAATCCGCGCGTGACGAGAAAGCGGGCAAGGCCGGCTTTCTGTATGCGCTGGCCAAGGAGAAAGGCGCCGGCGCCCGTCAGCAGGAAGAAAACGGGCGCGCAGAAATGGGTGACCCAGCGTGTGAAAAACAGCGCCGGCGTCGTGGTGGAAAGATTGGTCGGATCGGACGCGAAGTTGCCGAAAAGGTCGTGAACATGGTCCAGCGCCATCATGACGATGATGATGCCCCGCACGACGTCTATGGATTCGATGCGTGAACGGCGCACGGCAACGGTGGCGCCCGCCATCAGTCCGCTGCGATCTGCTGCGGCAATGCTTGCGCCCATGTCTGCCCCCTTGGCCGGCCAGGCGAACGAGACCGCGGCCTGCGACTGGCGTCAATCTTTCGGCCGCACATCTGCGTGATCAGCGGCGCTCCTGACAGCCCGATTCCATCCGAATCTGCGACCGCTGGCGGCTCATCGGGAAATAATCTGGCATGTGGCGTTCCGCGTCGTCCCGCCTGAGGGGGTGTGTAGTCCGGGTCCTTGAAATGAACGAATAGGGGGCGGATCGCCGTTTTGCGTCATGACCGGTTCAGAGTAATTTGCCGCCCGTCGAAGGCCAGGACGGCCCAAAACAAGTGCATGACATGATCCGGAATTCCTACCCGACGCTCGATTTTGATCTCGGCGACACTGCCGACATGTTGCGCGACACGGTTCGAACCTTTGCCGCAGACAAGATTGCGCCGATTGCGGACGAGATAGACCGCACCAACAAATTTCCCCGCCAGCTCTGGCCACAGATGGGGGCGCTGGGCCTTCTCGGCATCACGGTGGAAGAGGAATTCGGCGGCGCCGGTCTTGGCTATCTCGAGCATGTGGTGGCGATGGAGGAAGTGAGCCGCGGCTCGGCTTCGGTCGGCCTGTCTTACGGCGCCCATTCCAATCTCTGTGTCAACCAGATCCGCCGCAATGCGAGCCCCGAACAGAAGCGCCGCTATCTGCCCAAGCTCATTTCGGGCGAGCATGTCGGGGCCCTGGCCATGAGCGAGGCGGGCGCCGGCTCCGATGTCGTGTCCATGCGCCTGCGCGCGGAGAAGCGCGGCAGCCGCTATGTGCTCAACGGCACCAAGATGTGGATAACGAACGGCCCGGAAGCCGACACGCTTGTGGTTTATGCCAAGACGGATCCGTCCGCCGGCCCGCGCGGCATTACGGCCTTCCTGGTGGAAAAGGGCTTCAAGGGATTCCGGGCGGCCCAGAAGCTGGACAAGCTCGGCATGCGCGGCAGTGACACCTCCGAGCTTGTATTTGAGGATTGCGAAGTGCCGGAAGAGAATGTGATGGGCCGCGAGGGCGACGGCGCGCGAATCCTGATGAGCGGGCTGGATTATGAGCGCGCGGTGCTGGCCGCCGGCTCGCTCGGCATCATGCAGAATTGCCTCGATGTGGTGATTCCCTATCTCCACGACCGCAAGCAGTTCAACGAGCCCATCGGCTCCTTCCAGCTCATGCAGGGCAAGCTCGCCGACATGTACGTCACACTGTCCGCCGCGCGCGCCTATGTCTATGCCGTGGCCAAGGCGTGCGACCGCGGACGGACGGCACGCAAGGACGCAGCGGGCGCCATTCTGTATGCCGCGGAAAAGGGCGTGTGGATGGCGCTGCAGGCGATCCAGTGCCTGGGCGGCAACGGCTATATCAATGAATTCCCCACGGGCCGGCTTCTGCGCGATGCAAAACTTTATGATATCGGCGCGGGCACCAGTGAAATCCGCCGCTGGCTGATCGGCCGGGAATTGTTCGAAGAAACCGCCTGAAATTCCTATATTGTATGGGTCCGCGGCCGTGGTCTATTCAGGCGGCCGCACGAATTTCATGAAGGAGACTGTCATGGCCGAAGTGGTGATCCTGTCCGGCGCGCGCACGCCAATGGGCGGTTTCCAGGGAGAGCTGGCCTCCGTTCCCGCAACCGAACTGGGCGCCACGGCCATCAGGGCGGCAGTGGAGCGTGCGGGCCTCAAGCCCGCCGACATCCAGGAAACCATCATGGGCTGCGTGCTGCCTGCCGGCCTTGGCCAGGCGCCAGCCCGCCAGGCCGGGCGCTATGCGGGCCTGCCCGACAACGTGCCCGCCACCACCGTGAACAAGGTCTGCGGCTCGGGCATGAAGGCCGTCATGCTGGCCGCCAGCGGCATCCGCGACGGCGAAGCCGACATTGTGGTTGCGGGCGGCATGGAGAGCATGACGAACGCGCCCTACATGCTGACCAAGGCGCGCAGCGGCTATCGCATCGGCCATCAGACGATGTACGACCACATGTTCCTCGACGGCCTTGAGGATGCCTATGAGCACAAGGCCATGGGCACCTATGCCGAGGACGCGGCGAAGCATTACCAGTTCACCCGCGCCGACCAGGACGCCTACGCCACGGAATCGCTGATGCGCGCCAAGCGCGCGCAGACCGATGGCTCGTTCCGGGACGAGATCGTGGCGGTGAAGATCGCCGGCAAGAAGGGCGAAATCGAAGTCACCGAAGATGAGCAGCCGAAGAAAGCCGATCCCGCCAAGATCCCTACGCTGAAGCCGGCCTTCGCCAAAGACGGCACGGTCACGGCCGCGAATTCGTCGTCCATTTCGGATGGCGCCGCCGCGCTTGTTCTGGCGCGCGCCGATGTGGCGAAGGCGAAAGGTTTGAAGCCGATTGCCCGCATTGTGGCGCAGGCGAGCCACGCGCGCGAGCCGAAATGGTTCACCGCCGCGCCCGTCGGCGCCATCGAGAAGGTGCTGAAGAAGGCGGACTGGAAAAAGGAAGATGTTGACCTGTTCGAGATCAACGAAGCCTTTGCCAACGTCGCCATGATCGCGATGAAGGAACTGGGCTTGCCCCACGACAAAGTGAATGTGAACGGTGGGGCCTGCGCGCTCGGCCATCCCATCGGCGCTTCCGGTGCGCGGCTGATCGTGACGCTGCTCAATGCGCTCAAGCGGCAAGGCAAGAAGCGCGGTGTCGCTTCGCTCTGCATCGGCGGCGGCGAAGCCACGGCGGTTGCGGTGGAACTGGTCTAAGCCGCGAAATATCCCGGCCGGCTGATGTCTTCCATCAGGCCGATCTGTTTCGGCTTCCAGCCCAGTTCGGCTTGCGTCTTGGCGCTTGAGGCGGGTATGTCCATCCCGGCGAGCATTGCCAGGAAGCCGAAATGCGCCGGCGCCTCTTCCGGTGTAATCGATTTCATCGGCACGCCCAGCACGCGGCTGAAAAGCTCGGCCATCGAGCGCACTGGCAAGCCTTCCTCCGCAACCGCGTGATACACCGCTCCGGCGCGGCCCTTCTCCAGCGCGAGCCTGTAGAGGACGGCAACGTCGTCGCGGTGCGCGGAGGGCCAGCGATTGCTGCCATCGCCGACATAGGCCGACACACGCTTCGTCCGCGCGACTTCGTAGAGATAGCCCACGAACCCGGCCTTGCCTTCTTGGCCATGCACCTGCGGCAAGCGAATCGCGCACGCACGCACACCGCGGTCCGTAAATGCGAACGCTGCCGATTCCGACACGCGTGGAACGCCTTCGGGACGGGCAACGTCGTCTTCCGTCGCCAAACGTCCAGGTGCAAGCAGACCTGTGCCGCTTGTGACGATGAGCGGCTTGTTCGTACCTTCCAGCGCACCTCCCATCGCCTCAATGGCGCGTTTGTCGATCTGTCCGTTCTCCGCGAATTTCGAGAAGTCGTGGATGAAAGCGAGATGAATTACGCCGTCGGCATCCGCAGCGGCGCTCTTAAGGCTGTCCAGATCCTGCAGTGTGCCCCAATGCACGTCCGCGCCCATCGCTTTGAGCTTTTTCTCGTTGTCTTCCGAACGCGCCAGACCCACGACGGAGTGTCCTGCCCGCAGCAACTCCGGCACGACAGCCGAACCGATGAATCCGGCCGCGCCGGTAACGAACACGCGCATGTTTGAACTCCTTTCTGAATCAATGATTGGTGGCCGTGGCAATCGCGTTCAATTCTGCCAGAACGGGCGGCGGCAAGTTCAATTTCGCCGCGGCCAGATTTTCATGCAGGTGTGCTAACGATGATGTTCCGGGAATGAGCAGGATGTTCGGCGAGCGTTGCAGCAACCATGCGAGCGCGACCTGCATCGCCGTTGCGCCAAGCCGTGCCGCAACATCGGACAGCGTGGATGACTGCAGCGGCGTGAACCCGCCCAGCGGGAAAAACGGAACATAAGCGATTCCGGAGGCGGCGAGTTCATCGATCAGCGCGTCGTCATCGCGGTGCGCGAGATTGTAATGGTTCTGCACGCAAACCACGTCCGCAATGCGGCGCGCTTCCGCGATCTGCTTCGATGTTACATTGCTCAGACCGATATGGCGAATGAGTCCCTGTCGTTGAAGTTCCGCCATCGTTGTGAACGCTTCTTCGATCGAGCCTTCCGAAGGCTCGTGAATTTTTCCCATGATCCGCAAATTGACGATGTCGAGAGCATCGAGGCCCAGATGACGCAGGTTATCGTGGACCGCGCTCGTTAGTTCCGCCGCCGAAATCGCCGGAAGCCAGGATGCGTCCGGGCCGCGCTTCGCGCCGAGCTTGGTAACGATGACGAGATCGTTGGGGTAGGGATGCAACGCCTCCCGGATCAGCTTGTTGACGACGTGAGGACCGTAAAAATCGCTCGTATCGATGTGATTGACGCCTGCCGCCACAGCCTCCCGCAACACCTTGATCGCGCCGTCGTGGTCCTTCGGTGGGCCGAACACGCCCGGGCCCGCAAGCTGCATCGCGCCATAACCCATCCGCCAAACGGTTGGGCCGGTCTTTTGAAAGCTGAAGCTGCCGCCAAGGGCGGGTTTCGTCTGAATCATGCTGTTATTCCCTTTCTGCGCCCCGGGCTCTGTGCCGGTCGCGGCTTTGCGGCATACTGCCGAAGGGGCTCAAGAGCACTCTAACACGAATACTCTTGCGAGAGCAATATGTCGTCCATCCGGCTTTTCATCCTGTCATCCTTTGACGAATTCGGCCCTATGCATGGCCACTTGTTGCGGTCCATTGCGGAGAAAATGAAGGTTCCGCTGTGGACGGATATTTCGGTCGGCGCGGTCTACGGCGCGATGAAGCGGCTAGCGGCGGAAGGCTTGTTGCGCGAGACCGGCCGCGAGCAGGAAGGCAAGCGGCCGACGCGGCAGGTCTATGAAATCACGGCCGAGGGCCGCCGCGTGCTCGATCGGTTGCGCCGTGAAGGATTGAGCGAAATTTGGTTCAAGCCAGACCCTTTTGACCTAGCTTTGACCCGTATGGACGCGAAGACGCAAAAAAATTTGCCTCAGATCATCGCCAGGCGATTGGAAGCGATGAAGGCGATTCTGGCTGAACGCCGCCGCATCGGCGCCGAGGCAAAAGCCCATGCGGGCCTGGCCAAGCAGTGGGTGCTCAAGCACGCCGAATACAGACTGGAAGCCGAAATTCGGTATCTCAACGATCTGCTGAAGGCCGCGGGCGAAATTGCTGCAGAAAAGCGCAAAGGTTAGCCGGAACTGCCCTTAACCCATGTGCACGGAGGCAAGGGCTTATGTATGTTGCCCGCGGAGTGAATCGATGCCTCAGATAAAAACCAACCTAAGCACAACATCCACAACTTTCAAATCCAACGCCTCTGCAATGTCAGCGCTGGTGGAAGAATTGCGCGCCCGCATGGCGACGGCCGCATTGGGCGGCGACGAGAAAAGCCGCAAGCGCCACACCGAACGCGGCAAGCTTCTGCCGCGCGCGCGCGTGGAGCGCCTCATCGATCCCGGCTCGCCGTTTCTGGAGCTCTCGCCGCTGGCCGCTTACGGCATGTATGACGGCGACATCCACGCCGCGGGCATCATCACCGGCATCGGCCGCATCGAGGGCCGCGAATGTGTGATCGTCTGCAACGACGCCACCATCAAGGGCGGCACCTACTATCCCATCACCGTGAAGAAGCACCTGCGCGCGCAGGAGATCGCGCGCGAGAACCGGCTGCCCTGCATCTATCTGGTGGACAGTGGCGGCGCGAACCTGCCCAACCAGGCGGAAATCTTCCCCGACCGCGATCATTTCGGCCGCATCTTCTTCAACCAGGCCACGCTGTCGGCCGAAGGAATCCCGCAGATCGCGGCCGTCTTGGGTTCGTGCACGGCCGGCGGCGCCTATGTTCCGGCGATGAGCGACGAAACGATCATCGTGAAGGGGCAGGGCACGATCTTCCTCGGCGGGCCGCCCTTGGTGAAGGCGGCGACGGGCGAAGTGGTGAGCGCCGAAGAACTGGGCGGCGCGGATGTGCACACGAAAATCTCCGGCGTCGCCGACCACTACGCCAATGACGATACGCATGCGCTCGCCATTGCGCGGCGCATCGTCGCCAATCTGAACCATGAGAAGCGGCCGGACATTCCGCTGATCGCGCCGCGCCCGCCGGCTTACGACACCGCCGAGCTTAATGGCGTCGTGCCGCCATCGCTTTCGGTGCAATACGACGTGCGGGAGGTGATCGCGCGGCTGGTGGACGGCTCGGAGCTGGACGAATTCAAGAAGTTTTACGGCCCCACGATCGTCACGGGCTTTGCGCATATCGAAGGCATGCCCGTGGGCATCGTCGCCAACAACGGCATCCTGTTTTCCGAAAGCGCGCTCAAGGCTGCCCATTTCATCGAGTTGTGCTGCCAGCGGCGCATCCCGCTGCTGTTCCTTCAGAACATCGCGGGCTTCATGGTCGGCAGGAAATACGAGCAGGGCGGCATCGCCAAGGATGGCGCCAAAATGGTCACGGCGGTTGCCTGCGCACAGGTGCCCAAGATCACGCTCATCATCGGCGGCTCTTACGGCGCGGGCAATTACGGCATGTGCGGGCGGGCCTATTCGCCCCGGTTCCTCTTCAGCTGGCCCAACAGCCGCATCAGCGTGATGGGCGGCGAGCAGGCGGCAAGCGTGCTCGCCACCGTCCACCGCGACGCCGGCAAATGGACGCCCGAAGAAGCCGAATCCTTCAAGGCGCCGATCCGCGCGAAATACGAAGAAGAGGGCAACCCCTATTATGCGACCGCGCGGCTGTGGGATGACGGCATCATCGCGCCGGTCGATACGCGGCGGGTTCTGGCGCTGGCGCTCTCCGCCTGCCTCAACGCGCCGGTCGGCGACACCAAATTCGGCGTGTTCAGGATGTAACTCACAATCTCACTTGTCATCCCCGGCGAGGCGCGCATTCGCGCGCCGAGGGAAGGGGACCCAGGTGGTTCAACGAGCGTGATCTATCCTGCTATGCTCACGAAATGCGGGACCACCTCTATTTCGTTTACATTCTCGCCAGCCGCCGCAACGGCACGCTCTATGTCGGCGTGACGAACGACGTGATGCATCGCACATGGCAGCCAAGAATGACATCATTGAAGGCTTCACGAAGAAATATGGCGTCCACATTCTCGTCTGGTTCGAGATGCACGGCGACATCCGCGCGGCCATCGCGCGCGAGAAACGTTTGAAACGCTGGAATCGCGCATGGAAGATCAAGCTGATCGAGAGGACCAATTCCGGCTGGAACGATCTTTACGATCGCCTTCTCGGAAAGATCGCGCTGCCGGAACTGCCTGGGTCCCCTTCCCCTCGCGTCGCTGACGCGCCGCTCGGCCGGGGATGACAAATGTGTTGTGGCGAGAGGCGGCATGCCCAAGGAAATTCGTCCCGCGCGCCCGCCAATTACTGCTCGCCCCTGCCGCCGGCGGATTTGCAGCGCGGCGCCGATGGTCATGTGCCGCCCGAGCTTCAGGGCGATCCGCGCTATCGGGCATGGCCACAATCGTCGATCTGACGCGCGCGTCAACTTTGTGCGCTTCACCGCCGGCGGTTGCTGGCGGCGCTGCTATAATCGTGTCTCAATTTTGGCCTAGAAGGCGGGGATGGCCTTCCGGCTGCGCGCGGCAGCCGCGCCGGCGGGAAACCGGATGCCGGGGCCCGCGTTAATTAACATTCGTTTCGCCCGCGCACGTAAAAGGGGGAAAGTCACATGGACGTCATTCTGCACTACGTCAACGAGGCGTGGGATCTGCTTCGCCAGGGTTTTGGCGAGATCAACGCCATTCTGGGCATCCTGATCGGCCTTTATTTCGCCTATCGCATGGGTGCCTGGAAAGACATCTGGAAGCTGTCGCTCGGCGCCACGCTGATCTATCTGATCGCGCGCATTCTCATTCCCGTCATCGATCATAACGCACCCATCCAGCTTCCGCCGGACATGGTAGAGGCGAGCTTCGTCTGGCATGTGCTGGCGCTGTTCCTGGCCTATATCGTCATTCTGGCCGCGCTGTTCTTTGTGAAAACCAACGTGCTCAAGAGTGGCGCAGGCAGCCACGCCCACGGGCACTGATTTTCCGCATCGGCCGGCGGATGTGCCCTGCGCGCATCCGCCGTCCGGATTTTTCCGGAGCTTCTCATGACCGATCCGGCTCTTTCGGCCCAGCTTGCGGCCCTGTGGGATGTTTTTCGCCAGGGGTTCGATCAGATCAATGTGGCCGCCGGCCTGTTCATTGCCGGCGTGGCGGCGCTTCTCATGTCGCGCTTCTCGCGGCTTCCGGTGATGGCGGCGATCGCGCTGTTCGCCACGCTCGCGCTGAATGCGCTTGTTCCGTATGTGCAGGATCATGCGGCGATCAGGCTTCCGCCCATCATGGACCCGCGTTTCTGGTGGCCCTTCGCGGCGGCTTTGTTTGCCGGTTATCTGGTGGTGATCGGCATTTTTTACGGGATCAAACGGGCCATCCTGCGCACCGTGCAATAGCGTCCGGCGGAAATTGCCCCACAAGCTGCGGCCGATGGGCCGTGGCGAATGCCGCCGCGGCTGGTATAGCTTGGCCTCATGTTCGCAAAGCTGCTCATCGCCAACCGGGGGGAAATTGCGCTGCGCGTCATGCGCACGGCGCGCCGCATGGGCATTGCCACGGTGGCGGTTTATTCCGACGCCGATGCAAATGCCGCCCATGTGGCCGAGGCCGATGAGGCGGTGCACATCGGTCCCGCGCCCGCCGCGCAAAGCTATCTGAATGTCGCCGCCATCATCGCCGCCGCCAGGCAGACGGGCGCGCAGGCCATTCATCCCGGCTACGGCTTTCTTTCGGAGAAGGCGGAGTTCGCGGAAGCCTGCGCCGCCGCGGGCATCGTGTTCGTCGGCCCGCCCGCCTCCGCCATCCGCGCGATGGGGCTGAAAGACCGCGCCAAGGCGCTGATGGCCAAAGCCGGCGTCCCGGTCGTGCCGGGTTATCTCGGCGATGATCAGTCCGCGGATCGTCTGGCAGAGGAAGCCGCAAGGATCGGCTGGCCCGTTCTCATCAAGGCGGTGGCGGGCGGCGGCGGCAAGGGCATGCGCAAGGTGGAACGCGCGCAGGATTTCGCGGCCGCGCTGGACGGCGCCAGGCGCGAGGCCAAGGCCGCGTTCGGCGATGACCGCGTGCTCATCGAGAAATATGTCGCCAGGCCGCGCCATATCGAAGTGCAGATCTTCGGCGACAGCCACGGCCATGTGGTTCACCTGTTCGAGCGCGATTGCTCGCTCCAGCGCCGCCATCAGAAGGTGATCGAAGAAGCGCCCGCTCCCGGCATGAGCCAGGCCATGCGCAGGAAAATGAGCGAAGCGGCGGTGAAGACGGCCAAAGCCGTCAACTACACGGGCGCGGGAACGGTTGAATTCATTGCCGATGCCTCGGAAGGACTCAAAGCCGACCGTTTCTGGTTCATGGAAATGAACACGCGCCTTCAGGTGGAGCATCCGGTCACCGAGGCGATCACCGGGCTTGATCTGGTGGAATGGCAGCTGCGCGTGGCGGCAGGCGAACCGCTGCCCAGGACGCAGGAGCAGCTTTCCATCAATGGCCACGCCATCGAAGCCCGGCTTTGTGCCGAAGACCCGCAGAAGGGCTTTCTGCCTTCCATCGGGCGGCTGGTGCATCTGAAATTCCCCGATGACGTACGGGTGGATTTCGGCGTGCGGCAGGGCGATGAGGTGACCGTTCACTACGATCCCATGATCGCCAAGCTGATCGCGCACGATGCCACGCGCGAAGGCGCAGCCGCAAAGCTCGCGCGCGCCATTCGCCACACCGAGGTCGCCGGCGTCGCCACCAATGCCGCATTCCTCGCGCGCGCGCTATCGCATCCCGATTTCGTCAAGGGCGATGTGGACACCGGTTTCATTGGGCGGCACAGCGCCGATCTCGTCCGTCCGCCCGAAATTACAAACGGAGTGCTCGCGCGCGCGGCGCTGTTCGTCGCGGAAAGCCGCCCGCATGCGCCGGGTTACGACCCCTGGGATGTGCATGACGGATTTCGCCTCACCGGCGCGGCGAAGGAGATTGTGGAATTTCTCGCGGATGGCCGAAAGACCGCCGTCGAACTGCTCCACACATCCGATGGCCGGGAGCCCGCCATTGGTGGCACGCCGGTCGAGCCCGCCCACGCCGCCGCGGCCCGAATGCCCAATGGCGACATCGCCGTCATGTGTGACGGCGAGACGGTCATTCTTCCGCTTTACGATCCGTTCGCGGGCGCCGAAGCCGCCGGCGCTGCCACCGACCGCATCACAACGCCCATGCCGGGCCGCATCGTGCAGGTGCTGGTAAAGCCGGGCGAGCGCGTGACGCCGCGTCAGCCGCTGGCCGTGCTGGAAGCGATGAAGATGGAGCACACGCTTTATGCGCCGGCCGACGCGCTGGTGGCCACGGTGGATGTTTCCCCCGGCGACCAGGTGCTCGAAGGTGCGGTTGTCGTGCGCTTCGCAAAGGAAAAGAGCGCCGCAGCATGACGCTTCATCTCATCAAGCTTTGCGTCGGCGTGGATTCGGTGGAAGACCTCGCGCGCTGGCAGAAGGGCCGCCTGGCCGAGCTCAAGAAGAAAAAGAGGCCGGCGGAGCTGATGCATGTCACCCGCGCCATGCCCAAGCGGAAGGACGAGGTGCTGGATGGCGGCTCGCTCTACTGGGTGATCAGGTGTCAGATAGCCGCGCGCCAGCGCATTCTCGATTTGAGGCCGGTCACGAAGAACGGCCGGCTGCATTGCGGCATTGTCTATGATGCGCAGCTCGTTCCAGTGAAGCGGCGGCATCATCGCGCCTTCCAGGGCTGGCGCTATTTCGATCCGAAAGACGCGCCGCCCGATCTGCGCATCCCCAAAGGCGGCAAGGGCCTGCCGGAGAAATTGCAGGCAGAGCTGGTCGCCCTGGGGTTGCTGTAGTCGTTCGTCGGAATTTTAGTGGACCGCATACACAACCGTGACTCTTGAAACGATGGAGATAAGACCCGGCTCAATTGGTGTTGGTATTCGCGAACCGGTTACGACAACGGTTTCAGCGCCATTGCCGTAATAGTTATAACCTCTCGCTTCATCGCTATAGTACTCGTTCGCCTCGTTGTCGGTGATCGAAAGTGCTGCACCGAGGCTTACGTGAGCGGCCTGCGTCAAAACCTCAGCCCTGTGATGCGCAGTCTCAATAGCTTTGCGCCTTGCTTCGTCAAGATGCGCTGTCAGTGAATCTATGGCGAATTCGACATTGCCTGAAGCGTTTGCTCCTGCCTTTACGCTCTCGTCGATAATCGTTGCGATCTTGGTGAGGTTTCTGACAGTGACGGTTACTCTGTTCGAAATGTAATATCCGACGATCGTGCGAAATTGATCTGTGTCGTAGTTACCCTGCTCCACCTTTCCATATTTCGGCTGGATCAAAAATGTTGAGGTATGAATATCTTTGTCCGGAATGCCCAGTGCGCGAATTGCGGCAATAACACGGGTCATACGCGCGCTGTTCTCGGCTAGTGCATCGCCTACCAGCGGAGCCTGCGTGACAACACCAAGCTCGATTGTCGCATAGTCCGGCGGCAAGTACATTGTGGCTTCACCGGCAACGGCAATGGAGTGCGGCGGTGTTATTGCCTCCGCATATGCAGAGGTCGCGACAAACCCTAATGCAAACGCGATTGTTCTGACGATTTTCATGGCTGCCCCTTTAGCCCCTCTTTCAGTTATATTTCCCCAAGATGGCCGTGTTTTCAATCAAACGGCTGAGCCGCGGTCATTTTGCCGTTCGGAGATATCTCTGGTGAAGCGGCGACATCATCGCGCCTTCCAGGGCTGGCGCTATTTCGATCCGAAAGACGCGCCGCCCGATCTGCGCATCCCCAAAGGCGGCAAGGGCCTGCCGGAGCGGCTTCACGCCGAGCTTGTGGAACTGGGGCTGCTTTGAAAGCTTTACATTTCCTTTAAGCCGCGCCGCCTAGCATCGCTGCGTCATGCCGCGCGCCATCCCGATGCAATTTCTGCGACGCCACCAATCCGCCTGGCTGGTTGCCGGCGCATGGCTGGTGTTCGCTGTCTGGGCGGTTGTCGCCACCGCGCACGGCGGCGGCCCGCAGCTCGTCACCGACGATGCGATGCGTCTTGTGCAAGTGCGCGATTTCCTGAACGGGCAGGGCTGGTACGACACCACGCAGCATCGGATGAACACGCCCTTTGGCCTCGCCATGCACTGGTCGCGGCTGATCGATGCGGGCATCGCGGGCGTCTATCTGCTGTTTCGCCTCGTGTTGAATCCGGCCGCGGCGGAAACGGCCACGCTTTATCTCTGGCCGCTGCTGCCCTTTCTGGCGCTGCTCGCTGCGCTTTACCGCACTGCCTCGGTCATCGGCGGCCGTTCCGCCGGAGTCGTGGTGCTGCTGCTCGCGCTGACCTGTACCGGCATCTGGGATGATTTCTCGCCCGGCAGCCTCGATCATCACAACGTGCAGCTTGCGCTCGCGGCCTGGATGATCGCCTTTCTTGTCGAAAGTCGCGGCAACCCGCGTGCGGCGGTTTATGCGGGGCTTGTGGCGGCGCTGAGCCTTGCCATCGGGATCGAAGCGTTGCCGTTTGTCGCCGTGGCGGCGGCTTGCATGGCTGCCTTCTGGAGCTGGCACGGCGGCGCATGGAAGCAACAGGCGCGCGGCTTCGGCGGAGCTTTCGCGGCCGCCGGCGCGGGATTTCTGGCCGTTGTTGCGACGCCTTATCGCTTTGGCGTCGCGTGCGACACCTATTCCGGCTTCTATGCCGCGCTCGCGGTCGCCGGCGGCGCCGGCCTCTTTGCCACCACGCATCTGCCGCTGCAAACGCGCCGGGGTCGCGCGCTGTTCATCGCGGTCCTCTGTCTTGCGCTCGTGGCGCTGGGCGCGGCGCTCAATCCGGCTTGCCTGCGCGGCCCTTATGGCGAGGTGGACCCGCGGCTTGTGCCCATCTGGCTGTCGCGCGTCTATGAAGCGCAATCCGCGCTCGGATTCGCGCGCATTGCGGCAAGCCAGTTCGTGTTCGGCTATGTCTATGCCGTCGGCGGGCTGCTGGCGGCTGCCGTGTTCCTGTTCGTGTCGCGGCGCGCCCCGGCCGCCGCCGCCATGCTCTGCGCGTTCTCCACGGCAGGCGTTGCCGTGGCGACCTGGGAATTCCGCGCCTATACCTTTCCGATCGTCGCGTCGCTGCCGTGCATTGCGTGGCTGGTGGCAAGCGTGTTCCGGCATCCGCGCATGCGGGGCCTTCTGGGGCCCCTTGCCGGAACGCTGGCGCTTCTGGTCTCGACAGACGCCGCCTTCGCCATCGTCGGCGGCACGTTTGTGGAAAGCGCGGCCAGCCTGTCGTCCCGCATCGGCGATTTCAACGCCCAGCTTGGTTGCGCTTCGCCGCGCGCCATGCACCTGCTCGATCATCGTCCGCCCGGCCGCGTGGTGGCCTTTGTGGATCAGGGGCCCGCCGTGCTTGCCGGCACGCGCAACAGCGTGGTTGCCGGCCCCTATCATCGCAATGCGGCCGGCATCCTCGACGACGACACGCTGTTTGCCGGAAACCCCCGCGCGGCCGCCGCCGTCCTGCGCAGGCGCGGAATCGATTACGTAATGGTCTGCCGCGCGGCGCACGACTGGACATTTTATCGCCGGCACGCCGCGCCCGGCGCGCTGATCTCGCAACTCGCGTCAAATGCGCCGCCCGTCTGGTTGCACCTCATGGCGCAGGATTCCACGGACCGGGTGGCGCTCTATGCGGTGGACAGGGCGGCGTTGCCTTAAGTGCGGGCGTTGTCAGAGGACGCTTGCAACCGCCATATTGTCGATCAACCGCGTTGCGCCAATCCTGGCGGCCGCCAGCACGCGGGCGCGGCGCGATAAGGACGTGACCGGCGCCAAAGTTTCTGCGTCGCGCACCGCCACGTAATCGACGGAATTGAACCCCGCTTCCAGCAGCGCGTCGCGTCCGGCCTGTTCGGCCGCCCCGATCTCGTCGCCCTTGTTCACCCGCGCCGCCACGGCGCGCAGGATCACATTCATCTGTCCCGCAATCTTTCGCTCGGCCGCCGACAGATAGGCGTTGCGCGACGACATGGCCAAACCATCCGCCTCGCGCACGATCGGCCCGCCCAGAATTTCGACCGGCAATCCCAGATCGGCGTTCAGCCGCTTGATCACCAGAAGCTGCTGATAGTCCTTTTCGCCAAAGATGGCAGTGTCGGGCATTGCCGCGATCAGGAGCTTCGCCACCACGGTCGCGACGCCTGCGAAAAAATGCGGCCGGAAATCGGTCTCCAGGCCCACGCCCGGGCCGCCCACCTCGATTTTCGTAGAAAAGCCGTCGGGATACATCTCCTTCACCGAAGGCGCGAACACCAGATCGGCCAACCCGGAAAGCTTGGCACAATCGGTTTCAAAGGTACGCGGATAGCGGTCGAAATCCTCGTTCGGCGCAAACTGCGCGGGATTCACGAAAATGCTCACCACCGCCTTTTCGCCGCGCGCCCGGATCGCGCGCACCAGCGACAAATGGCCCTCATGCAGGGCGCCCATGGTGGGGATCAGCCCCACGCGCGCGCCCGCCTTGCGCCACGCGGCGATCTGGGCGCGCATATGGGCGATCGTGGGCGATATCTGCGGCTTCATGGCGGGACCATAGCTTGGGGCCCGCGGCGTGCGCTAGAAACCGGCCCGCATATTCAATATATCCCCACCCCATGCCATCCAGCCCCCTGCGTCAGGCCATTTCCGCGGCCTATCTGGCCGACGAAAACGCCGTCGTGGACGGCCTGATCGAGAAGGCGCGCTTCAGCCCGTCCGAATCCGCCGCAACCGACCGGCTGGCGCGCGATCTTGTGCGCCGGCTGCGCGCGAAGGGCGGCGACGGCGGCATCGAAGCCTTCATGCAGGAATACGCGCTGTCCACGCCGGAAGGCATCGTGCTCATGTGCCTGGCAGAGGCCCTGCTGCGCGTGCCCGACCCCGAAACCGCCGACAGGCTCATCGCAGACAAGATCGGCAGCGCGGAATGGGGCCGGCACAAAGGCAAATCGGATTCCCTGTTCGTCAATGCGTCCACCTTTGCGCTCATGCTTACGGGCCGCGTGGTGAAGCTCGACGAAACGGCAAAATGGGACTTCGAAGGCATCTGGAAAAAGCTCGTCAAGCGCACGGGCGAGCCGGTGATCCGGCAGGCCGTCATGGCCGCCATGCGCATCCTGGGCCGGCAGTTCGTGCTCGGCCGCAACATTGGCGAGGCGCTGAAGGAAGCGCGCGAATGGGCTGCGAAAGGCTATCGCTATTCTTTCGACATGCTGGGCGAGGCCGCCTACACCAAACGCGACGCCGCCCGCTATTATGCGTCATACCGGAACGCCATGCAGGCCATCGCCGCCGCGAACCTCGGCACCGGCGCCACGATATTCGACCAGCCCAGCATCTCGGTGAAGCTTTCGGCGCTGCATCCGCGCTACGAATGGGTGAAGCATGAGCGCGTGTTCGCCGAACTCTTGCCGCAACTCATCGCGCTGGCGGCCGGCGCGAAGGCGGGCAACTTGGGCTTTACGATCGATGCCGAGGAAGCCGAACGCCTCGACATCATGCTCGACATCTTCGAAGCGATGGGCGAGGCGGAGTCCCTTAAAGGCTGGGATGGCCTGGGCCTTGCGGTGCAGGGCTATCAGAAGCGCGCGCTGCCCGTGATCGCCTGGCTTGCCGATCTGGCGCGCCGTCAGAGCCGCCGCATTCCCGTCCGGCTCGTGAAAGGCGCCTATTGGGATTCCGAAATCAAGCGCGCGCAGGAACTGGGCCTCTCCGATTACCCGGTGTTCACGCGCAAGGCCGCCACCGACACATCCTATCTTGCCGGCGCGCGCGCGTTGCTGGCCGCCGATGGCGCGATCTATCCGCAATTCGCCACGCACAATGCGCACACGCTGGCCGCCGTGCGGGTGTTTGCGAACGGCCGCACGGATTACGAGTACCAGCGCCTGCACGGCATGGGCGAAGCGCTGCATGAGCTGGCGCGGCAATCCAATCAGGGTGTCGGCACGCGCATCTATGCCCCCGTCGGAACCCATGAGGATCTGCTGGCCTATCTCGTGCGCCGCCTGCTCGAAAACGGCGCCAACACCTCTTTCGTGAACCGCCTGGCCGACGAGGAAGCGCCGGTTGACGATATCGTGGCCAACCCGGTGGCGCAGATCAATGCGATCAGCCCCCGCCGCAACCCGCGCATTGCCCTGCCGATCAATCTTTTGCCCGACCGCAAGAATTCCTCGGGCTTTTTGTGGAGCGATCCCGCCGTGAGCCTGCCCGAAATCGCCAGAATGGAAGACAGCCTCAAAAGCCCGCAGCTCGCCCTGCCGATCGTCGGCGGCGAAGCGCGCGATGGCAAACGCGCGGCGGTGCGCGATCCGTCCGACCGGCGCCGCGTGGTGGGCGAGGTGGTGGAGGCCGGCGACGCCGATATTTCCGATGCCTTGTCGCGCGCGGCCGCAGCACAGTTCGCCTGGAACGAATTGGGCGGCGCCAGACGCGCCGCAATTCTTGACAAGGCCGCAGACCTCTTTGAATCCGGCCGCGCGCATCTGATGGCGCTGGCCGTGCGCGAGGCCGGCAAGACGCTGCCCAACGCGCTGGGCGAAGTGCGCGAGGCGGCCGATTTCCTGCGCTATTACGCCACGCAGGCGCGCGCCAGATTTGAAGGCCCGATCCGGCTTCCCGGCCCCACGGGTGAAACCAACGACCTCAGCCTGCATGGCCGCGGCGTCTTCGTGTGCATCAGCCCGTGGAATTTTCCGCTCGCGATTTTCACCGGCCAGGTTGCGGGTGCGCTCGCCGCCGGCAATGCCGTGCTTGCCAAGCCGGCCGAGCAGACGCCGCTGATTGCCGCGGCCGCCGTGCGCCTGCTGCACGCAGCTGGCGTGCCGAAGGATGTCCTGCATCTGCTGCCCGGCGATGGCCCGCGCATCGGCAATGCGCTGTTCCCCGATCCGCGCGTGGCGGGC